>Ga0055584_100005367_pt1 | contig 12549 bp, 10 predicted proteins | sample OSDHelmetaG_FD_58716 | JGI IMG/M metagenome (GOLD analysis project Ga0055584, IMG submission 58716) | Pelagic marine sediment microbial communities from the LTER site Helgoland, North Sea, for post-phytoplankton bloom and carbon turnover... | ecosystem: Environmental > Aquatic > Marine >... | reverse complement strand
AACACCGGCCAAAATATAACCCAGCACGGGGGGCTGACGCAGGCGGAGCATTGCCATACCAAGAAGGAGGGCCGCCAGGATCACCGTCGTTACGCCGAGAATTCCGGAGTCGATGTGCATGAAACCCTTTTGTCGTCGCTATAGAATTGAGATGCCCGGGTGGCTCCCGGCAGTAACTTGACGCAGTATGCCGCCAACTGAGTTCTGATGCTATGAACAGCAAGAGATGAATAGCTACGACGCCACAGACCTATCGATCGTCATTCCAACGCTCAACGCTGCCGAAAATTTGCCGTCTTGCTTAACGGCTTTGGAAGCGTGGCCTGGACTCGTGCAGATCATTATCGTTGATGGAGGCTCTACCGATGAGACCCTTCAAGTCGCAACGGATGCGAATGCCGTCGTCTTACCGACAGATCGTGGCCGAGGGCAGCAATTGGCGCGAGGGGGGTCCTTTGCGCGGGGTCCATGGCTGCTGTTTCTCCACGCCGACACGGTGCTTGGCCCCGAGTGGGTCGACGAGGTGGGTCTCTACACGAAAAATGAGACCAACCATCACCGCGCAGCAGCCTTTCGGTTTTCATTGAACGACGACTCACCACAAGCGCGCCGTTTGGAAAAGATGGTTGCGTGGCGGTGTCGCGTTCTTGGGCTCCCCTATGGTGACCAGGGACTTCTGATCCATCGTGATTTTTACGATCACCTATCGGGGTTCAAATCACTGCCCCTTATGGAAGATGTGGATTTGATCCGACGCATAGGTAAAGGCCGTGTTCATATGTTCAACACGGCAGCCGTGACCTCTGCGGACCGTTTTAAACGCGACGGCTGGTGGGCACGACCATCGCGCAATCTCTTTTGTCTTTTTCTGTATGCGTGTGGACTTCCACCGCGCTGGATTGCGAAACTGTACGCATGAAACGTGGTGTTCTCATTGTTATGGCCCGCGCGCCGCGCCTTGGTGCCGTAAAGACAAGACTTGGCCGGGACATTGGCGTTCTCAACGCCTGGCGGTTTTATCGCGAAACCCTTGCAAGCACCGTCAATCGATTAGGCCGGCGGTCAATCTGGTCTACCGTTTTACAAGTAACTCCAGATCGTGAGGTTCGGTCCCAAAGACAATGGCCAGATCAAGCGAGACTTCTGGAACAGGGTCGTGGCGGTTTGGGCACCCGGATGGAGCGTGGTCTAACCAGCTTTCCACGGGGCGTTCCCATTGTTTTAATCGGGAGCGATATCCCTGGCGTTACACCTAATCATATTCGCGATGCCTTTAAAGCCTTGGGCCGCGCCGATGCAGTATTCGGTCCAGCAACCGACGGCGGCTTCTGGCTCGTGGGTTACGCCAACCGCAGACCGATAAAACGGGCCTTTGATAATGTGCGATGGTCTACAGCTCATGCGTTGGCTGACACGCGGGCCAACATGGGAACCAGGCGCATTGCGCTCGTGCGCACGATGAGCGACGTAGATGATGGTCAAAGCTACGAAGCGTTCAAAACACAATCCGCCATAGCCATAAATTAAAGGCCGACTATTTCTCGCGCAGCCGTGGGATGAGTTCCACGAAGTTACAGGGCTGATGTCGAATATCGAGCTGATATTTTAAGATCTCATCCCAACCGTCTTTGACGGCACCATTTGAGCCGGGCAACGCGAACAGGTAAGTGCCACGGGCGACGCCTGCCGTCGCGCGCGACTGAACAGTTGACGTCCCGATGGATTTTAAACTGACCCAACGAAACAACTCGCCAAAGCCAGGAATATCTTTTTCGCAAACCTGCGCGAAAGCTTCCGGCGTTACGTCGCGTCCGGTTAGGCCAGTTCCGCCATTGGTAATCACGACATCAACGTTAGGGTCGTCGACCCATGCGTTGAGCTGAGCGACAATGTCAGGAACTTCGTCTTTAACGATTTTACGTTCTGCCAACGCGTGACCAGCGGCCTCAAGCCGGTCAGCCAGGACCTTACCCGACGTATCGGTTTCCATCGTGCGGCTATCTGTGATCGTCAACACGCCTATATTGATAGGCACGAACTGTTTGTTTTCGTTAATTCCGGCCATGATTCTATTTTAATGTTGCAGAGATAATGGCGGACAAAATCATGCGCTCGCCAAAGAGTCTAGTTTCTCTTTCACCGCGAGTAGATCACGCCAAGCCAAACGCTTTTGTTGAGGAGACCGAAGGAGATAGGTGGGGTGGAATGTCGCAACCCCCGGGATCGGTTGCCCCAGACCTGCCGTATTGACGGACTCCCATCGTCCACGGAGACGCGTAATGCCCTCGGGACGATTGAGAAGAGTCTTAGCTGACAAGCCGCCAACCATGAGAATGACCTCTGGCTTCACCAACGCAACGTGGCGTTCAAGAAAAGGGACGCAGAGCGCCACCTCCTCTGGTGTCGGGTTGCGATTACCGGGCGGGCGCCATGGAATGACATTGGTAAGATAGGCTGTTTCTCGCGAGTACCCGATGGAGTCCAGCATCAGATCTAGTAGCTTTCCGGACACACCCATAAACGGAAGTCCCTGGCGATCTTCGTCACTACCCGGGGCCTCACCGAGCACCATAAGCCGACCAGCTGGATTGCCATCGGCAAACACCGTCGACTTCGCCGTCGATTTGAGCGCACATCCGTCAAAGGCCTCGACAGCGGCTTTCAGCTCTTCAAGAGATTTTGCGGCCGCTGCGGCAATCGCTGCTGATTGGCCTGCAACGGACGAAGGCACCCCTTTAGAAGCCGCAGATGCAGCGGCTCCAGGTCTTTGCGCCCCTGCGCTCGCTTTCGGCGGAGACACGGCAACGGCTGGGCGCGTCGGTTTCGGGGCCTTGGCAGAGGCTTCAGACAAGGCATAGCGGTCCAAAGGATGGCTGCCGGTCGTCTCGTCGACACCCGCATCCAGATAGAAGCGCAAGACCTGCCCTGGAGAAAGGTCATTTATTGGATGATTCTCACTCATAAACCTAGGCTTACCATGGACCGGACGCGGTCCAAACGGCTATGTTCTGGCCAAATCAAGACGATACAGCGCAAAAGGAAGACGTGATGAACGGTGCGGCAACAGAACGGGAAGCGATGGAGTTTGACGTGGTCATCGTTGGTGGTGGCCCGGCAGGCTTATCGGCCGCTATCCGGCTCAAACAATTGGCCGCAGAAAAAGAGCAAGACGTATCGGTTTGCGTTCTCGAAAAAGGCTCTGAGGTCGGCGGTCACATCCTATCCGGCGCGGTGATCGACCCCATCGCGCTCAACGAGCTCATCCCCGACTGGAAAGAGAAAGGCGCCCCACTTCAAACGGAAGTGAAACAAGACCGGTTCTTATTCCTGACCGAGTCCAGTGGCTTCAGCGTCCCTAACTTCCTCATGCCACCCCTAATGAATAACCACGGCAATTACATTGTGAGCTTAGGGAATGTTTGCCGCTGGCTAGCCGAGCAAGCAGAAGCCATGGAAGTGGAAATCTACCCAGGTTTCGCAGGATCAGAAGTCCTGTATGCAGAAGACGGTTCAGTCCGGGGTGTCGCAACAGGCGACATGGGAATCGGTCGAGACGGTGAAAAAACCAGCAGCTACGAGCCCGGCATTGAATTACTCGGGAAATACACCTTCATCGCCGAAGGCGTCCGGGGGTCACTGGCCAAAGAACTCATTGCCAAATTTAATCTCGATGCTGACTCTGACGTACCCAAATTCGGTATCGGACTGAAAGAATTGTGGGAAGTTAAACCAGAGAGCCATGTTGCAGGCCAAGTTACCCATACGATGGGCTGGCCACTTTCAAGCGACACTGGCGGCGGCTCGTTCATGTACCATTTGGAAGACAATCAAGTTGCCATCGGCTTTGTCGTGCACCTCAATTACAAAAACCCACACCTATCTCCGTTCGATGAATTCCAGCGCTTCAAGCACCATCCGAAAATTCAGCCCGTCCTGGACGGAGGACGGCGTATCTCATACGGAGCCCGTGCGATTACGGAAGGTGGATTTCAGTCCGTTCCAAAATTAACATTCGCGGGTGGCGCACTCATCGGGTGCTCTGCGGGCTTCGTTAATTTGCCCCGCATCAAAGGCAGTCATAACGCCATGAAATCGGGCATGCTTGCAGCCGAGGCCGCGTTTGATGCGGTTACCAACGGACGCAGCGGCGACGAACTCACCTCCTACAGCGAGGCCTATGCGGCGTCTTGGATTCATAAAGACTTGAAACGCGTGCGAAACGTCAAGCCGATGTGGAGTAAATTCGGCATGTTCGCGGGCCTCATGCTAGGTGGTCTTGATATGTGGATGAATAATTTGGGTATCGGCCTGCCGTTCACGCTAAAGCACGGCAAACGCGATTCGGACACTCTTATTCCTGCCGCACAAGCGAAGCCGATCAACTACCCCAAGCCCGACGGTAAGATTTCATTCGATAAATTGAGTTCAGTTTTCATATCGAACACAAACCATGAAGAAAATCAGCCCATTCATCTTCATCTGAGTGATCCGTCACTGCCCATAGATCAGAACCTTCCGACTTGGGACGAACCCGCCCAGCGCTACTGCCCAGCAGGGGTCTACGAAGTTGTTGAGGCGGATCAAGGGGGCGGAAAACGCTTTCAAATCAACGCGCAAAACTGCGTCCACTGTAAGACCTGCGACATCAAGGACCCAAGCCACAATATCAATTGGACAGTGCCACAGGGCGGCGGTGGACCAAATTATCCAAATATGTGACCTAAAACATAGCCGCAGTGACGCAATGGTGAAGAAACACCACACGATTACGGGTTTTTATACGGGTCAAAGGCCCGCTAGTATGGGTCTATGAAAACACTTACCTATTCAGTGAAACGCCCCCACTGCCAGCCAAAACCTAAACGGACTCAAACCCTGGGTGCAGCGTTCATAGCTGGTATTTTAAGCATATCAGCGACCACACCTGCTGTAGCGGACGAAACAACAGGACTGGCGGGCTCATACCTCTCTGCACTGCATGCCCAATCGACCGCAGATCCTGCAGCGGCGGCGGATTTTTTAGATCAAGCATTGGCTCTTGATCCTGAAAACCGGGGCATCATGTTCCGAGCGTTCTTCTTGAAAGCGCAAGCTGGCGATATCGACAGCGCATTACCCTACGCGAAGTCTGCCTACGAAGACCGACCCAGCTTATCAATCGCCCCTCTTCTCATTGCAGTTGATCACTACAGCAAAGGGCGTTTTCAGCAGGCACAAGACCTTATAGAAAAAATCTCCCGGCGAAGCACAATAGGCCTTTCTCTTCCCTTGCTTAAAGCATGGGCCCGAGCACCACTTCTCACTCATACACAATCATTATCCTCGTTAGAGCCCTATGAAGGCCGTCAGGAATGGCGCGTTCTATCCGCGGCAATGTCGGCGATGCTCAATGAATTCTACGGGCGTGATGACGCTGCTTTGGTTTATTACCGCGCGCTGGCCAGCACGATCGACTCTCACCCTATTGCGATCCTCAGACTTACAACCAACGGGCTGCATCGACTTGGGGAGAGTGAAGAAGCCGTTGCCGCCGTTGCTAAATTTAGAGAGAAACGCGGCAACTCTCCCTTGTGGCAAGGGTACTTCAAGAAATTCGAAGATCCCGACCAAGCGCCCCCAGCCGTCACCGCTCAAATGGGTATGGCAGAAGCGCTCTATGCGATTACGCGAATTCGCATGTCGAGCGCCCGTCGGTCTGCAGGAATCCAGCTTGCATTGGTATATGCCAATTTAGCCCTCCACCTGAACCCAGAGCTGGACGTATTACGGCGAGACATTGCGGACGTCATGTCTGCGCGCAAACAATTCAAACCTGCCAACGAAATGCTTGGCGCGATCGGGCCGGACAACCCAGGCTACCTCATTGCCCAACTGCGCTTAGCCGAAAACCTTGAACGGGAAGATCGCACGGATGAGGCCATCGACTTGCTAGAAGATCTCGCACGCCGTCGGCCAAATTTACCTGAGCCCTTAATCACGGTTGGAGATATTCTGCGCAACCGCGAACGCTTTGAAGAAGCAGTCGACGTCTATGACCGCGCCTTTAATCGCTATCCAAATGGCGAGCCGGATGGGTGGGCTTTGTACTATACGCGCGGCATGGCTTTAGAGCGCGCCCAAGATTGGGGTCGTGCTGAAGACGATTTCAAGAAAGCGTTGCAGCTTAATCCGGAACAAGCACAGGTCTTAAATTACCTTGGTTATTCTTGGCTTGATCGAGGCGAGAATGTAACCGAAGCCCGTCGCATGATTGAAATGGCCGTCAGCATGCGCCCGGAAGACGGATTTATTGTCGATAGCCTCGGTTGGGCGATGTTCCTCATGGGGGAATATGAAGACGCCGTCATACAGCTAGAGCGTGCCGTGACTCTCAATACAGCCGACCCGACTATCAACGAGCACTTGGGCGACGCCTATTGGAAAGTAGGTCGAGAAACTGAAGCACGGTTCCAATGGCGTAGAGCGTTGTCCCTAGAACCCGACGCCGAACAAGAAGTCTTGCTGCGAACCAAGCTGCAGCGCGGCTTGGCTAGCAACTAGGGCCCTGACAATGCCTGCGGCCTTGACGCTGGCCGCGGCGGCCAAAGTAAATCTCAGCTTGCATGTCGTCGGACGACGTACCGACGGGTATCACGAACTAGACTCACTCATCGGGTTCACCGACGTGACCGACGTTTTGACTCTTCGTGACGCTGCAGAAATTCAACTGACCATCTCAGGCCCTGAATCCGAAACAATCGAATGCGATGATCGCAATCTTGTCGTTCAAGCCGCGCGATTGGTCCAAGCACACTTAGGTGTATCGACCGGCGTCGATATGGTCCTCGAAAAAAACATCCCCGTTGCCGCTGGATTGGGAGGTGGCTCGGCAGACGCCGCAGCCGCCGTGTCAGGATGCTTGGCACTCTGGGGCACCTCAGATAGCGACACACTCAGTGATGACATCCTAGCGTCTGAACTCGGCGCCGATGTGCCAATTTGCCGCTATGGTCGTGCCGCTCAGATCTCTGGGATCGGGGAGACCGTCACCCCAGCCCTTCATTGGCCTTCGGCCTGGTTAGTGCTTGTTAATCCTAGAGTGCCGTTGTCGACCGCATCCGTCTTCAAACACTTTGACGGACCAATGGGCTCTGCCGGTCCCCAAAACTTTAAGGGCCGTGACTATGCTGCATTCATCACATTCCTTTCTGGCCTGGAGAACAGCCTAACCGCCCCCGCCACAGACCTCGCCCCCATCATTCGCGATGTTCTGACGGAAATCGCGGCGCTTCCAAAATGTGCTCTCGCGCGCATGAGCGGGTCTGGGCCGACCTGTTTCGGTCTCTTTGACTCCTTAGAAGCGGCCGTGGCCGCCAGCCAGGCCCTGGCCTCAGCCCGGCCAGAGTGGTGGGTCAAGCCAAGCGCTTTACAGATCAAAAGCCCCGGCTAGGCATAACCCAGCAATAGTTGTGTTAATCGCCTTCCGCTCCCGCGCTCGTGACTTGAATCCTGGAGTTGGAACACTAGAGTCAGCATCATGAAAAACTTTATCTCTTATATGGTGCTGCTGAGCGCGATCGTGCTTTCCCAGCCGACGGCGGTTTCCGCCCAATCCGTTGTCACCACAGAGCGTGTCACTGCAACGCTCCTAACTGAACGGCCAAGTGTCGCTCCCGGTGAGACCATCTGGGTCGGGCTCAAGCTCGAAATGGCCGAAGGGTGGCACACCTATTGGCGCAACCCCGGCGACTCTGGCCTCGCCACAATGATCGATTGGAGCCTCGTTCCAGGCATGGCGGTCGGGCCGATCCAGTGGCCAACACCAGAACGCCAACCCTATGGCACCCTGATGAACTTCGGGTACAGCGATGAAGTAACACTGCTCGCTCGCCTATCCATTGCTGATGACTCACCAACCGGCAACGCAACGCTTTCAGCGCGCGTGACATGGCTCGTCTGCGCCGATATTTGCATTCCGGAAGACGGATCATTTTCGATTCCGATCACCGTTGACCCTCTGGCCCCGCGCGCCTCTACATTAGATGGCTCCCATCTTATGACGACGGCTTCGGCCCTGCCGGAAGCCCTGCCCGGTTTGGTCAGCGCATCCATGACACAGGATATGCTGTCACTCGGTGCGGAGTGGGCGGACATACCGACCGGTGAGATTAGGTTTTATCCCTACGCCACATACCTGATGGATAACACGGCGCCACAATCTATAGCCCCGACCGCAGACGGTTTTCGCCTCACCGTCGCTACGGTGCCGGACCCAGACCAGCTTGAAACACTAGGCGGATTAATCACCATTGGTGACGGCGATACGCAACGCGCCTTCGCCTTTGAAAACGCCCCCATGACTCTGGGCGCAGCGTCACCGGCCAACATACCTGCAACAACGTCTGACATGAGCCTGATCGCTGCCCTCCTGTTCGCGTTCTTAGGCGGAATTCTGCTGAACCTAATGCCGTGTGTGCTTCCGGTGCTTTCCATTAAAGCCCTTGCGATTGTGAAGCATGGCAATGACGGAAGCGCACGCCGAGACACGCTCGCCTATACAGCGGGAGTGATGGTTTCGTTTGGCGTTCTCGTAGCCGTATTGCTTGCTCTAAAAGCCGGGGGGGACCGTATCGGATGGGGATTCCAGCTCCAATCTCCGGGCTTCGTGACCGTTCTGGCATACATCATGCTGGCTGTCGGCCTTAGCCTTTCCGGCGTGTTCAATATTGGAAACGGCTTGATGGGTGTAGGGTCGAACTGGATCAAAAGCGATGGACCAGTGGGCTCTTTCCTTACAGGTGTCCTGGCCGCCGTTGTTGCAACACCGTGCACAGCCCCGCTCATGGCCCCCGCGATTGGGTATGCATTAACCCAGCCGCCGCTAGTGGTTATCGCTGTCTTCGAAGGACTTGCCCTAGGGTTAGCCGCACCGTTCCTCTTGATAGGATTTGTCCCCGCCTTTGCCCGTGCCCTACCGAAACCGGGCGCGTGGATGGAGACGTTCAAACAAGTGTTGGCGTTCCCCATGTATGCAGCCGCAGCGTGGTTGGTTTGGGTCGTCGCACAGCAAGCTGACGCAATGGGGTTTGCAGCGACTCTGGCTGGCCTCATCCTCATTGCCTTCACGGCTTGGGTGCTTGGCCATGCACCGAGCGAAGGGAAAGGTCGCCTCATTGGGACTGGCTTTGCCACGGCAGCCGCCATTGGGGCCTTTTTCCTTGCCAGTGTGCCGCAGCCTCCGACATTTGAATCGGCGCAAGAAAAAAGTAGCTCTGCGAATTGGGAATCCTACTCGCCGGCTCGGCTGGAAGACTTGCGCGCAAGCGGCACGCCCGTTTTCATCAACTTTACCGCCGCCTGGTGCATCACCTGCCTGGTCAATGAAAAGACAGCCCTCTCTACCGCAGACGTAAAGGCCGCCCTAGAGAGTAAAGGTGTGGCCTATCTCAAGGCAGACTGGACCAATAGAGACCCGTCTATTACTGCGGCCTTAGAATCCTTTGGTCGCTCTGGAGTGCCGCTCTACGTGCTTTACGACGCCTCCGGGCAACCCACGGTGCAGCCGCAAATCCTCACGCCAGGGGCATTTCTGGAGGCCTTAGAAAACCTTTAGAGGGCCTCTTTTTAGGCCAAATGCTCGGTGCAAAATAGCTGTCAGCAAGGCGTTGCGGCGGCGCAAACTTTCCCTTATGGTCCCGCCATTCCTTGGTGGGGCGTGGCCAAGTGGTAAGGCACCGCTTTTTGGTAGCGGTATTCGCAGGTTCGATCCCTGCCGCCCCAGCCAACTATTTTTTGGCAGTTTTCCTAGGTTTTAAGTTACAAACCCAAGATAGCCCCCTACCAAGAAATCAACAAACTCAAAAACATAGCAAAAACGCGTTTTTTTATTCTGTGTTCTCAAACACATAACAAAACGGATGTTCCGTTAAAGTTACAAACGTTTGTAACTTCTGGAATCTCAAAAGTTACAAACTCTTCTCGTTCACTTTTTTCGACGATGCACGGCGAGTAAAAACTTTTTAGTCGAAAAATTTAATAAGAATCTAAAACTCAAAAATACGCTAAGTTTCATTCTTGAAGTCTGAATCTTCCACGGCACGTCGTCCATTATCACCTCTCATGCGACTGCTTATCTGAGGTTCAAATCGGGGACCCGCTACCAGCGTTGTCTACACCTGGATGAGGTGTGGCTATGAGTATATACAGCTCTAAGTCCTCATATTCACATCTTATGCGACCGTTATAAGCGCTAATTCTTTCCCTGCCACTACTATGGGCTGCCTGGACTGAGCTACCCTTCACAAAGACCAATATCAATTGCACACTAACGCGTTGTGAACACCAAGCGTACCAAATGTGAAAACAGCATAACGAAACCAAAGCACTATGATTCGAATCAGGTTACTAGGCTGCTTAGGCATAACAGCGATCATACTACAATCCTTGTCAGCAGAAGCGGCCCCTTCACCGGAACTACTGCAAGTCTTGCGTGATGTCTCGGCCTGGATACCTGGCAACTATGACTCAATGCCCCAAATCGCATATGAGCGAGCGAACGGTGCACCGCCGGATGGAGAACACAGCCATCAATATCGTGTCTTTGCCCGTATCGATGCACCGCACTTGGGTGAGCACGTTTTCTATTCTCAAATACGGGCTGGCGGTTCCGATGGGCCGATCATCCAACAGGTCCTCTTTCTGACTGAACTAGATGAGGAGAATAATGGCGTCACTTTTAATGGTCGCCGCATAAAGGACCCCGATGACTACGTTGACGCCCACTTGCACCCCGATATGTGGGCAGCAATAGGACCTGACCCACGGTTTGGCGGCAACTGTAATTTTTACTGGCGTCGTCACGGCACGCTGCTTAAGGGAACAATGAACGACGGCACGTGCACAATGATGTCTCGCGACAATCAGCAAATGACATGGCATACCGAGTGGGTTCTCTCTCCGACAGAGTTGTGGGTATACGACAACGGCTATTACGATGATGGAAGCCTAGTCACCGGAAGATATGACAAGTCTCACCTCAGGCTATACAAAGAGAATACTTTTTCTTGCATGGTGACAATTCAAGAGAATGGGGCTGCGACTAAAACTGTCAAGGAGGTGCATGACCGCGGTAGCATAGCTCAGATTATAGAACAGCAAGATGGAACCCCGCCTCTATTCCTTCAATTAATACGCGGACCGACTGTCGTTGAAGACGGTAGAATTATGGAAACCACAAAGCTAACCCTACTCGATCAGGATCCCTTTGATGAAGAGTCGCCTCACATTCTAGCTTTTGCCCGCGCGCAAGGCGCACCATCGCAAATATCGGTGCACTACGCAGGCAACGAAATTAACTGTTTAAAGAGTTCTAAACTCAATTAGGTACTATGTATGCTGGCAACCGCTGGCTTGACAACTGCATGGCTGACCACACGACATTGAGATTGTGGTATTCAGAGAAATAAAAAATCTTCCTCGAATAACTCTCTCAATAAAGGGGCCTAAATGGAAAAAAATCAATGGGCTGAAAATGTAAATGCGTGGGAACACCTCAAGCACGAACGTAACCCGTTGAAAGGGTAAGAGCGGCAATGGCGTCGATGATCAGAAGCATTGGAGCAATTACTTTACTATTGCTTTGCACTATCTCTGACATCGTTGGCGCAGAAGCAATGCTTCGACGAACAACGTTACTCGTTCAAGACGTTGAACAGTCTAAAGCCTTTTATCAAGCACTCGGCTTTAGGGAATGGCTAGATTGGTCTGAAGACCAAGACCCCGAGGCTTTGACTGGTTTGCCGCTCAATTCCAACCCGAGCCATGCCCGCGTGATCATCATGGCTGGCGAGGATCCTTACATCGGGATGATCGGCCTCTTGGAATACAGCAGCCCACCGCTCAAACCGAGCAGGCCGAAAGACGCGGGCCTCGGGTTGATGGATATTGTGCTCGTAATCGAGACGGACAATCTGGAGGCCGTAAAGCTCGACCTTGAAGCTTTGGGAACCCCTATTCTTCGTGCCCCCAAAGGCTACACATCTGATGGACCAGCCGGGAGCAAGCGTGGCCTCGACATGCTGGTGGAAGACCCAGACGGATACGTTGTTGAGATCAGTCAGGTTTTACAAAGGGATTGAGAACTCGGCGATACCAGTGAGTTGCTTAACTCACTCTGTGGCCAAGGACGTAGCCGTTTGCAGCAACTCTCGATATTGCTGTTCGGCGTTCATCCCGGATTGACTAAGTTCGTTGAGTCGCTCGTCGATCAAGGACTTAGCCACCTCACGCCAAGTGGACCGTTCTTCTGGCGTCGGCATGATAATTGTATTGCCTAGTTCAATGACATTGCCTCGCCCTCGCTGCTCTTCTTTATCCCACTCCGTGGCCGCGCTGAGTGCGACGCCCGGACCAGACATGTCATTAACCAGTGCTCGAAGGTCTTCTGGCAAAGAATTGAGTGCTTCAGCGTTTATGAAAAGCCCGAGAACGGAAACGAAGAAATACATTTCCGTGTGATAGTTGGCTTGTTCGCCCAGGTTAAAAATACGCATGGCTTCATAGGGCCAGATC
>Ga0055584_100005366_pt1 | contig 12549 bp, 9 predicted proteins | sample OSDHelmetaG_FD_58716 | JGI IMG/M metagenome (GOLD analysis project Ga0055584, IMG submission 58716) | Pelagic marine sediment microbial communities from the LTER site Helgoland, North Sea, for post-phytoplankton bloom and carbon turnover... | ecosystem: Environmental > Aquatic > Marine >... | reverse complement strand
TATTAGTGGTGAAAGAGCCGCACGCCCGAGTTGATCATTAGCATTCCATACTCGTCGACGGCTTCAATGACGAGGTCGTCGCGCACGGAGCCACCGGCTTGCACGATATACTCGACGCCGGAGCGCGAGGCGCGGTCGATATTGTCGCGGAAGGGAAAGAACGCATCCGAACTGAGGGCGACGCCCTTGAGTTGGTCGAGCCAGGAGCGTTTCTCGTCGGCGCTGAGGCGTTCGGGCACTTCCCTAAAGTTGGCCTCCCAGGCCTTCAGTTCGGCCGGCGTCGCTTCTTCTTGTAGATAAATATCGATGGCGTTGACGCGTTCGGCGCGGCGCACGCTCTTTTTGAACTGCATGGCGCGCACGTTGGGGTGTTGGCGCAAATACCAGTTGTCGAGCTTTGAGCAGGCCAGGCGCACGCAGTGCACGCGCGACTGTTGGCCGGCACCGCTGCCGACGATCTGGCCATCTAGTGCGAGCGTGACGGAATTCGACTGCGTGTATTTTACGGCGATAGTGGCCACTGTTAAATCGCGGCGTGCCGCGGCGGAAAGATCTTTGCGCTGGCTGACGATATTTTCGAAAAAAGCGTCGCTCGGAGCAAAGTCGTTGTGCGTTTGTTCGAGGGTGATGCCAAAGACCTCGCGGGTTTCGACGTCGGCCGGGGCGTAGTTGGCATCGATCTGGAATACGGGATACTTGCCGTCTTTTTTGCCTTTTAGCAACTCGAGCGCTTCGGGCGTATAGCCGGGAGCAATCACGCCGTCGGATACCTCGCGCTTTATTATCTGTGCCGTCGCTAGGTCGACTTCATCGCTTAGGGCGACCCAGTCTCCGAAAGAAGCGAGGCGGTCGGCACCGCGTGCCCGCGCATAGGCCGTGGCCAACGGCGTCAGCTCTAAGTCGTCGACAAAATAAGAGGCGGCGAGCTCGGCGGAGAGCGGCACGGCGACGGCGGCACCGGCCGGTGAGACATGTTTAAAAGAAGCGGCGGCGGGTAGGCCGAGCGCCTGTTTGAGCTCGCGCACTAGCGGCCAGGCGTTGAGCGCGTCCATCAAGTTTATATAGCTAGGGGCACCGTTGAGTATTTTGAGCGGCAGCTCGCTGCCGTTGCCCATATAGAATCGAGCGTTTTTTTGGTTGGGGTTGCAGCCGTAGCGCATCGTGGATTCGGCGGGCATTATTTCTCCTGTCGATAGGGCAATAGCGGGTGTCTTTTGCGTGGCCACCGTTGTTGACAAAGGCAGGTGGTCTAATTAATATGTTGTCCTCAATGAGAACTTATGGTCGCAAATCATTGCCTTTTTGGCAATAGTGGTGCGTAAAATGAGTATCCTGCCCGTCAGTATCCATCTCGTCAGTATCCTACCAGAAGGTGAAAAATATGTTTAAAGGTTGTTATACCGCCATTATTACCCCCATGCGCGACGATGGAAGTGTGGACTACGAGGGCTTGGAGAAGCTGATCGAGTTTCAGATTGCCAATAATATCCAGGGCGTATTGGCCGTTGGCACCACCGGTGAGAGCCCCACCTTGCTGTGGGAAGAGCACAACGAAGTGGTCGAGAGCACGGTGCGTCTGGCCAAGGATCGCTGTCTGGCGATTGCCGGTACCGGTAGCAACTCCACCAAAGAGACACTTGCCGGCAGTGAGCACGCTGCGCACGTGGGTGCCGATGCCGTACTCTTAGTCGATCCGTACTATAATGGCCCTAGCTCGCTGGAGATCCGCCGCGAATACGTCGAACCCGTCGCCAAAGAATTTCCCGAAGTACAGGTGATCCCCTATATCATTCCAGGGCGTACTGGCACCATGATGCAGGTGGAGGATCTGGCGATCTTAGCGGCTGAATACAAGAACGTATCCTCGGTGAAAGAGGCCACGGGCGATTTGGAGAATATGGCCAAGACGCGAAGGATCTGCGGCGAGGATTTTACGATTCTCTCCGGTGACGATGACAAGACGGTCGCGATGATGAAGAGCGCCGAGATCAAGGCCGCAGGCGTCATTTCCGTAATGTCCAATATTATTCCCGGTCCGATTCAGCGTCTGACGGAATTGCTCAACGAGGGGAACGAGGCCGAAGCAGATAAACTCGCTGCTGCACTGGCACCGCTCTTTGGCTGTGTCGGTGTCACGACCCAGGAAGACACGCCCTACGGCAAGGCCGAGTGCAAGGCGCGCAACCCGCTGGCCGTCAAGGCGCTGATGAACGTGCTCGGTATGCCTTCGGGGCCCACGCGTCGGCCCTTAGGTAAGATGACGCGGCAGGGCATTGAAGTGGCCGTGGCCGCTGCGCGTCAGGTGCAGGCCAATGATGCGACGGTGTTGGCGCCTATCGCCGCTTTCTTTAACGTCGATATCGAGGCCCGGCTCAGCGATGAGAGCCTATATGAAAAACTGGTTTATTCGGCGTATTAAGGGAGAATGAGATTATGGCAAAAATAGCCGTATGTGGTGTGGGTGGGCGCATGGGACAGCGCTTGGCGCATTTGACCTTAGAGGCCGATGACTTGGAGTTGGTCGGTGGTACGGAGTATGCTGGCCACGATGTCGTTGGCAAAGATATTGGCGCGGCCATTGGGGCGCGTCTGCTCGATATTCCCGTGAGCGATTCGCTCTCTACTTGTGCAGCTGACGCCGATGTGGCCATCGCCTTTACGACGCCGGCAGCGACCTTGGCCGACGCGGCTATTTGTGCCGATTTGGGCGTGCCCATGGTCGTGGGCACGACTGGTTTTAGTGAAGAGCAGCTGGCCGAGTTCAAGGATATCGTTGCCGCCGTTCCCTGCGTATTTGCCTCGAATTATAGCACGGCGATGAATGTGCTCTTTAAATTGGTGCAGGATGCGGCGAGTATTCTCGGAGACGAGTATGACGTCGAAGTATTAGAGATGCATCACCACTTCAAAGTAGATGCGCCAAGTGGATCGGCGCTTACGCTAGGTGAGCGGGCGGCCGAGGGCTTAGGGCGCAATTTAAAGGAAGTCGCCGTGCATGGGCGCGAGGGGGTCGTAGGCCAGCGCGACCGCAAGGAGATCGGCATGCATGCGATACGCGCCGGTGATATTGCCGGCGTACACAAAGTGCTCTACGGCGCGCCCGGTGAGTATCTGGAACTTTGTCACACGGCTACGAGCCGAGATGCTTTTGCCAGCGGTGCGCTACGCGCCGCGCGTTTTGTCGCCAAGGCGGAGGTGGGGCTTTATTCGATGTGGGATGTGATGGGTATTAGCTAAAAGTGTAAAAATATAGCTGGGTTATGGCGTCGAGTCTCGAACTCGACGCCATTTTTTTAGCGCTCAGGGCGGTCGGGGCGGTCGGGGCGGTCGGGGCGAAACTGGCGGCGCGGCACTGGCCCCGGCCACATCGTCTTAATTTTGTCGCGCAGGCGCGCGGCTTCTTCAAAGTCATCATCTTCGACGGCGGCGGTTAGATCGCGTTCGAGTTGCTCGCGCGGAGTAAGGGGTCGCTCTTGTTCCAACTCTTCGTACCATTCGCGCAGGAAGGCGATCTCGGGTAGATCCTCTTCAATATCGGTTTCCCATTCATCGACAAAGGTCTCAATATCGGCGATGCCCTTTTCTACCGCGCGCAGAGCGGCCGGGTAGTCCTCGCCGTCGAGGGCGGTCATGGCTTGCGCTCGCGTTTTCATCATAATGGCATGCGGATAGTACTGCTCGAAGTACCAGCGGATCTCATCATTGGGCGCGTATTCATCAACTAGGTCGAAGACTTTTAGCGTGTGAGCGGTGTCTGTTACAACTCCCTTATAGTCCTCTAAGTAGAATAGGCTGAGATAGCGGTGGTAGAACTGCCAGGCTTCCTGGAACAGGTCCTCGCATTCGTCTTCATCGAGCGTGAAATCCTCATCCTTTGCCTCTGCGGCTTGGGCCATATAATAGTCCAATAGCGACTTATAGCCGTGGGGCTCTAAGCCGTCGGGACGACCTGCCGTTTCGAGCTGCAAGATGCCCATATCGATGCGGATTTGAATCTTCTCCGAGCCGTCCGGTGTTTTTATACGGCGGGCGAGGAATTCATCGGGACTGAAGTCCCATTCGTTGAGTAGGTTACCTATATCGTGATCCATAAAAAGCTTCTCGTAAGAACGGCTATTGGTCGGTATTAAACACTCCTAGAAATATAGCGCAGAAATAGGTGCTACGCTACCGGCGGGATGCTTTGATGCTGACGATTGCTACGCCGATGATCAATGCAAAAACGCCGACTAAGATGAGAATGTTTTGGCCGAGATGAGCACTAGCCGCGACGCGGATGGTCAGTTCCTTTTCGCTGGCTTCGACTTTCTCGCCGTCGCAGAAGCCGCTGGCCTCGACGCGCACGTCGTATTCGCCGACCATTTGCTCGGCGGGAGGGATTAGGACGACTGTCGCCGTGCGTTTCTCTCCGGCCGATATTCGCTCTATGATTTCGGGGTCGCTCGTATAGGTCCAGTCCAGCGGTGGAGTTAGTGCGAGGCGGATGTTCTCGACGGCAAGCGTGCCCATATTGAGCAATTCGATGCGCACGGCGACGGATTCGTTGCTGGAAACTTCCCAATAGCGCGTGGAGATAGTTGTTTCTAGAGCACCTCGTCCGCGCGGGATTAATTCGAAGCGTTCGCGGTTGCCGTTGAGCGAGGCGAGGTCCTCTTTCGATACGGGCGCATCGCTTCTGTTTAACTCTTCTATGCGGCGAAGGCCGTCGGCGTCGGTGACGAAGACGTAAAACTCTATGACTTGGTCAATAAAGCGCCGGCTGAGTTTTTCGGGTATTTGCAGCTCGAGCTCGAGCTGTTGTTGGCTGGTTTCCTCGCTGAACTTCACCTGTGAAAGGTTGGCGTTGGTGTTTTTTTCAATAAAGGAATGGTTGATTTCGTGCGGCAAGTTGAGCACGGCGAGGCGGAAGGTCTTTTCGTCTTCGGCGAGGCGTTCGAGGATGAGGTCATAGCGCACGCGACTGTTGAGATCGCCCTCTTGAGAAAATTGCACCGAGTTGATCGTGGGGGTGTCTTGGAGAGAGTCTTTGCGCAGGACGATATGAAAGTTCTCGCGATGGCCGTCGAGTGTTTTGAGTACGACTACGACCTCGTTTTCGTCTCTGAGTAGGCGGAAGACGAGGATCTGCCGCTGGCCGAGGGCGAGCGATTCGATAGGCATCTCATAGGGGATGCCGACGACCATTTTCTTAGAGCCGCTTTCTAGAGAGACATTGATATTGCGCACTTCGAGCAGGGCGCTGACCTCTGCCCGCGTTTTGTCTGGGTTGAGGGACATCGCCTGGCTTAGGTTGGAGCCGTTTTCCAAAATGATTTCAACCTGGCGATAACCCGCCGCGGTGCGGTATTTGCGTGCCTCGACAATAGAGAGGTGCGTGGCGTCGCGCAGAAAAGAGAGTCGCGTCTGTTCCAAGGCGATGGCGGCTTGGTCGTAGGCTAACTTGGCCGCCTGGTAGGATCGTTGATAGCTGTTGAGCTGGTCGAGGGTGCGAATATTTTGCTGGAAGAGGTCACGCGTCTCCTCGTAGTCGCTGAGTCGCGTCTCCATCTCCAGATCGGCAGCATCTACTTTCCATTGAGCTTGGCGCAGTTGGATCTGGTAGAGCCGCTGTTCTTTGGTGCGTAGGTCCTTGTCCTGTGCCAAGGTAGCCAGAGGTAAGACCAGCAGCAGCAACAGCATGTTATGGATTGTACGCATAGTGTTTTCGCCTAGCGCCTACTCAAGCGCACGCTCGATATGCCGATGCCTACGACCATGATGACGAGCAGGATAATCAAGAGGGCATTACCGGTTATACTGCCGCCGGAGACGACGCTGATCGTTATGTTTTTCTCTGTGGATTCGATGTCATCCGTGCCGACCTGCCCGCGCGCTTTGATGCCTAGCTCGTAGTCGCCGATAGCGACGACCTCTGGCGAGTGGGCGGTGATGTTGACGGATGCGCGCTCGCCGGGTTCTAAGAGTTTGACCAAGAGTGGGTCGACACTCTCCTGCCATTCATAGGGCAGGTCGAGAACGATTTTTATATTTTGCACGGCGGCCGTACCCCGGTTGACTACCTCGATGCGCACGCGCGATTCCTCGCCAATGCCGATTTCTTGGTAGCGGTTGGCCGTCTGTATTTCCAATTCGCCCAGCCCTTTGGGCGTCAGTTCGAGTTTGACATACTGACTTTCAAGTTCGGCGATTTCCTCCTCGGGGACGGGTTCATCTTCAAAACGCGTGCGCAGCGAATTGATGCGTGCATATTGGCTCGGCTGCGTTATCAACGCGTAGAACGCCCGCGTTTCTTCGATAAAACGAGCGTCTATTTTTTCGGGCAGGCGCAGCTGCAGGCGCAGCTGCACTCGCGATGTGTTCTGGTCGAACTTTACTTGGTTGACCTTGGCATTGCCGTTGTAAAAAGCGTAGTCGATGCGCCGGGGTAGGCCGACGACAGAGAGGGAGAAATTGCGCTCCTCGTCGGAGAGCCGCTGTAGCGTTAAGGCAAAGGAGACGGTCTGTTCCAACGCGCCCTCCTGGGCGAATTGCGCTGAATTAATACTGGGCAATTCCTGGTCGCTGCCCTTCTGCAAGAGCAGCGAAATGCTGTCTTCAATATCTAAGTAGTTGAGCTGTACGTAGACGGATTCTACATCGCTGAGTAGCCTGAAGTGCAAGCTGTGGCTAGCGCCAACGTCGAGAGACGCGATGCGGACTTCGTATGGCTCGCCGACTATGGGACCATTGCGCAGCGATACATAGATATTTTCCACTTTTAACAGGGTGCGCAATTCGTCTTCGCTGAGGGCATCGTCTACTAAGAGTGCGTTGCGCGTCGCCGAAGCGTTCTCGAGGACGATCTCGACCATGGTCTTGTTGTCTGCCGTCTTGTATTTGCGCGCCTGGCGTACGGTGATATGGGTGGCATTCTTTAAGAGGTCGAGTTTAATCTGTTCGAGCTGAATCTCAGCCTGTTCAAAGTTGAGCCGCGCCTGTTCGTAGCGGTTGCGCGTCTGTTTGTATTTTTGCAGGGAGATAAAACCCTCGTCGTAGAGCTCTTTTATGGCCTCGAGTTCTTCCTTGGTGCTCTGTAGGCTGGTGCTGCGCTCCGCGAGCAAGAGCTGGCGCTCTTGTAGTTTGAGTTTGTTCGATTGCTCTTCTCGCGTCAGCGTTTGCACCTGGGCAAATGCTACGTTTGTGAGTGTGATCAACAGGAGGAAGAGGGGCCTCATTCGAAGTGCCCAATCTGGCGTCGCAGCGCGGCGATACGGCGGATATACGTGGCTTGGTCTTGGAAGAGGCGATCCTGTTCGTTGAAGAATTGGGTGCGGAAATTTTCTAGGAGCGTCTCGTCGGCCTGTCCTTTTTCCTTGAGTATTTGGTTGATTTCGAGGCGGCGGCGAGCGATGCGGACTCGCTCTTCTTGGATGCGCTGGCGCTCCTGCGCTTCCAACATCGACTGGTAGGATTGACGGACGTTGAGTTCGACGGATGTATTGAGGTCGCGCAGGGATATTTGGTGCTGGCGCAGCACGGCTTTCTCGCGCGCTTGGCGCCCTAGGCGCGACGCGCCTGCAAAAATGGGGATCCGCGCCTCAATTTGTGTTGACCAGCGGCCCTGGTCGCGCAGGTCGGGTGCTTCTCCTTCGCTGAGCGCATATTCTGAGGAAACGTCGAGGCCCCAGGTTTGCCCTTTTTTTTCTAGTGCTAAACGGGCATTGCGCCGACCGTCTTCGACGCCAGTGCTCAGACTCAGATCTGGGCTGTACTGCCATTCGATCTCGCGTAGGACGCGCCGTTGTTCGTTTAGGCGGGCGGCGGCCAGAGCGATGGTAATACTGTTGTCGATGGCCAACTCGACGGCGCGGTTTTGTTCGATGAAAAACTGTACGGGCTCTTCGCGTTCGAGCTCAAACTCGATCCCTATGGGGCGGCCGATCATGCGTAAGAGGGTCATTTTATTGTTAAACTGCTCGCGCACGAGATTGTTGAGGGCGAGGTCTTCATTGAGCACGTTGAGCTGGGCGTTGAGCACGTCACTCTCGGTCGCCAAGTGGCGCTCAAAACGCGCCAACTGGCGCTCATAGGTCGTCTGGAAATTTTCGCGTGACTCGCGCCGTATGGCGATCTGGCGGTTCTGTAGCAATATGATATGGTAGGTTTCCCAGACGCTGGAAAGCACGGCGTAAACCTGGTCTTCGTAGCCGTATATTGCCTGGCGCAGCGCCTCGCGCACCTGCACTTCTTCGGCAAAGTCGGGGCCGTATTCAAAGAGTCGCTGCGAAAAGCGCAGCGTTGACGCGAGCTGGTCGTCGGTGCCCCCGTCCGCGCGCGCATCGCGTTCGGCGTCGTAGTTGGCCGTCAGGGATAGGTGGGGTAAAAAGCGCGAGTGCACGACGACGCGGTCGCCCTCTATTTGCTGAATGGCGGCGCGGGCTTGCAGCAGCTCGCGGTTATTTTGCATGGCCGTATCGAGGCAGTAGTTCAGATTGAGAGCGAGGTTTTCCGCATCGGCCCCTGCCAACCCAAGCGAGAGGAAAATCCAGAGGTAGCTCAGCCTCATTATAATTGGCATCTGTATGTAATAAAAACGGTTACGTATTGTCGTTTGCTGGAGTATTGCCTTGGTTGCCAAGGATAGACGGCAAGGTGAAACGTGTCAAGAAATTCTACTTTTGGCGAGAGAAAAATTGAACCGATGGCGAATTGGAGGTGTCCCAACGGGCAGGAGATGCGATGCGAACGGATAGGGAACTCATAGCAGCCATCATAGCGCGTGACGAGACGGCCTGTCAGGAACTCTACGAGACCTATGGTGAGGAGCTGCGTCAGCACCTGGCGCGCATGCTGCGCGATGCCGTCGCTGCAGACGATTTGCTACAGGAGCTGCTTTTGCGCGTGTGGAACCGGGCCGAACAGTGGCGCGGCGATGCCAAGTTAAAGAGCTGGCTCTACCGCATTGCCACCAATCTGGCTCTCAGCTACATCCGCGCCCAGGGACGCCGAAAACAGGAGGTGCTCGATTTGTCTCAGGGGCGTATAGAAGAGGAGGGCAAAGCGCCGGGGTGGTTAGTTGACGAGGCCTCGTTGGGTGCCGATGCGGTGGTCGAACAGGAGGAACGCCGCCGTTTGTTGAATGGATGTATAGACGCGCTCTCCGAAGAGAAACGCGAGGTATTGCGCTTGGTCTACGACGCCGAGATGGAAGTGCGACAGGCGGCCGCAGAACTGGACGTGCCGGAGGGCACGGTCAAATCGCGTCTTTATCACGCACGCCGCGAGCTGGCGCGCCATTGGCGCGCCGTAGAAAGGGAATGGACCGCATGGGAAGAACAATGAAGAATAGTGCCCCCTGGCATGCGCGCGCTTGGCAACACTTTGTTGGCGAGCTTTTGCCTGGGCTGTTGGAGAAGCGTCTGCCGCTGAGCGGATACCACGTCGAAGAGGGCTCAGACGCGTATAGCTGTCAAATAGATGTGACGGTAACGGGAGCCGGAGGCGATATTACCGTGCGCTACGCAGATGTGCCGTGCCCCGATGAGCGTGGGCTTTTCTTTCTCGAAGGGGCGTATCGGGTTGTCGTTGCGCTGGCAGAGGGGTCCGATGTAGAAAAGGCCGAAATTCGCTGTTTAGATGTGCAGATGCTCGATTTCGTTGCCGCGCGCTTGGGGGAGGCGCCGCAGGGTTTGGAATGGGACAAAGAGTTGCTGTATGCGTTTTTGCCGCTAGATCGTTGGCTGCGCGAGTTTCACCGCGAAGAATCGAGCCAATACTTACAGACGACGAATTGGATCGATATGCACACGCATATGCGGCGCGTCTTTGTCAATAATCCCGACAGCATTTACCCCGCTGGTCAGATGGGGCGCTTCTGCCCGCTGTGCCTGCCCGAAGGCCATAACCTACCGAGGGTTCGCGAGGTGGCGCAGGGTGCTGAAATACGCGACGGGCATCTAGTCGTGATAGAAGAGAGTCCACAGGCGACGCTGGGGCTGCAGACTTCGATGATTCCCTTTTTGCAGCACGACGATGCCAACCGCGCGCTGATGGGCGGTAATATGATGCGCCAGTGGATGGTGCCACTCGACCCCGATATGCCGATGCACGCCAATGCTTCTTTTACCGACTACCAGACTAATTTTCGCGCCGGAGCAGCGGCCGGCGGAGAAACGGAAGAAGCGCTGGTGCAAACGGGCTGCGAGCCGGACAACCCCTATTTTTGGGCGGGGCACAACCTGCTTACGGCCTATATCACATGGGATGGCAACTGTTTCGAAGATGGCATTGTGCTGAGCGAATCAGCCGCGGAGAAGATGGCGTGTCCCCAGGTCTTGGAGCCCGGCGACAAGATCAGCAACCGCCACGGTACGAAGGGCGTGATTAGCCAGATATTGCCCGACGAGCAGATGCCCAAAATGGAGGATGGTACGCCCGTTGAGCTGATCTGCTCTATTGGCAGCCTAATCTCTCGGCTCAATTTCGGGCAGGTGCGCGAGGCCGTGCTCGGGCGCATCGCTCGCGCTGAGGGGAAGCCGGCCTTTGCGCCGGCCTTTGCCGGGCCGTCGAGCGACGAGTTGAAGGCGCGCTTAGAGGCGGTAAACCTACCGCCCGACGGCATGGAACAGCTGAGTTTAGACGGCGAAAATATGGCTTACCGCAGTAGCGTTGGCTGGGTGTATTGGGGGTGCACGCTACACGTGGCACGCCGCAAGATACAGGCCTCGACCGGCGCGCCACCGCTCCAGGCATTAGACGAATACGACTATTATGCACTGCGCCAGGTCGAGGCTTACGAGAATATTCGCGAGTTTTTTCACACGCAGGTGGTCGCAGGAGAGGATGTCGCCGAATTGGCGGCGCGCGCATCTCGGCAGGCCATTGACCCGGCAACGCCGCCTAGCCCGCGTTTTGCCGATGTGATGCGGCGCCTGTGCGCAGGTGGAATCGGTCTCGATATGGCCGATGGGCACCTGACGTTTAGTGCGACTGAACCAGAGGAGCCCGTGCTGAATTTGGCACAGCCCATACCGCATCCCTGGTCGGGCAACTGGCAGCTGAGTCGGCTGGGCTTGATCGCCGAGGCGCCGGGGCAAGAGGAGTTAGTCGCGGCCAACGAGCGCATGGCGTCCCTGCTGCGAGACCAAGCGCCAGAGAGCCTCAGGCAGCAGGCACAGAAGCGTTTGGAAATAGCGGTGGCAGACTATCTCGATGGCGTGTTAACGCGCGAGCATATGCGCTTTAGCGCCGAGGTGGCCTTTAGCGGCTATGCGGTGCTGGCGCCGGGAGCCGATTTGCGCTTTGATCAGGTGGGGCTGCCGGAAGAAGTGGCATGGACTTTGTTTCGGCCACACCTCGAGCGCGAGCTGGGTGCGGGGAAGGACGTGGAGAGCCGCAGTGCCAAGGCGGCCAAGGTGCTCGATCGGATTATGGCCGATGCGTGGGTCGTAGTCTATCGTCGGCCCGGTTTCTACGACGTTTCGATTAAACCATTTATCGCCTTCCATCCCGTGCGCGAAGCGGGAAAAGCGCTGCGCTTGCCCGCTTTCGCCTGTGGTTTGATGGATGCGGATTTCGACGGCGATGGTGCTGCTGTGTTTTTACCGCTGAGCCAAGAGGCCCAGCGCGAGGCGGGAGAGCGTTTAACGCTATTGCATCACGTGCGACAAAATCCGCAAATGATCCGCACCTTTCCGCTGCACGATGCGCAGTGGGGGCTGGCCTTTCTCAGCCAAAAAGAAGAGGGGCGGGCCGAAATAAAGGCGGCGCTGGCGGTGGATGTGGAGCTCAATCCGATGGGTATATACAGCAAGAAAAGCATCGGCGATGCGCTCTATGCCCTGATTGAACGCGATGGGGTCGAGGCTGGGTTGTTCGCGTATGAACGGCTTTTCCACATCGGCTTTGCCGCGGCGCGTCGGGCCGGTGGCTCGCTGTCGCCTTTCATGGGGTTAGACCTTAAGCGCCCGCCGCAGCCGCAGGGCAACGACGTCGAGCAGTGGGATATGTATCAGCAGGAACTGCAGGCATCGCTGGCAGAGCAGGTGGGTTTTTCCGACGACGATATGGGAGCTGTGTTGTTGGCGATAAATTCCGGCGCGCGCGGTTCGCATAAGCAGTTGGGCTGGTATTTAGGTGGGCACGGCGCACTCGTTGATCCGCGCGGTCGCTTAGTAGCCATGGAGCATGGTTTGGTTGAAGGAAAGACGGCCGAGGAGTTTTTTGCGCAGGTGAGCCTGGCGCTCAATGGCCTGGCGACGGCGAATATGCACTATGCCGTTCGGCGCAGCGATGGGCCACAAGAAGCGGTTACGGACGGTTTCTATGTGTTGGCGCGGGCGCGGAGGGCGCTGCGACCGGGCATGGTCTTTCCGCGTGCGGTCGATAGCAGCCATGAGCAGGAGCCGCTCGTCGATATTGACAGTCGATTATTCGTGGGATTGTCCGCCAGCGAATAAGAGCTGGGCTCCATTCCTATAAACAGAAAGAGAGCGCCATTTTTAGGCGCTCTCTTTCGACGTTATAAAATATAGAAAATACGTGATAGAAAGTCAAGTAAAATATTTATAA
>Ga0055584_100005364_pt1 | contig 12551 bp, 12 predicted proteins | sample OSDHelmetaG_FD_58716 | JGI IMG/M metagenome (GOLD analysis project Ga0055584, IMG submission 58716) | Pelagic marine sediment microbial communities from the LTER site Helgoland, North Sea, for post-phytoplankton bloom and carbon turnover... | ecosystem: Environmental > Aquatic > Marine >... | reverse complement strand
GTGCTACGGCCAGGGCCACGGTGGGCTCGGCGGGAGGGAGGAGCTTGCGCAGCACGTCGGAGTCGGCCTGGAACTGCCAGGTAGGGTCAGAGCTGACCAGAATCCGAACCGAGCCTTGACTGGGTAGCATCTCGCGCAGGCGGGACTGGCTGATCCACACACCAGAGCGGATGCCCACGGGGGCCAGCCGGGGGGAGGTGACCTGAACCAGGGTGTCGGATGGCTCCCGATCCAGCAGGTCTTGAAGGGCGCCAGGAGCGCCATCGTCGATGATGATGAGCCGTGTATCGGGGGGGGTGGCCACGGGGTCTCTCCGGTTGGGGATGTAGACCTCTTCGGACCCATCAACACCCGCGTTGAGGTCCTTTTGCGGGACGGTCCAAGCTCACCGGTAGAAGTCCAAGGCAAGGGCTGACAGGCATTGCAGCGGAAATGGGCTTGGAAGCGATGATCCAAGTTAAGGGTTGCTTTGGCCCACAAGCACGCCCGACCCCGGTAGAATCACCCTATGACTCGACTCCTCCTGATTTGCCTGTCTCTGTCCACCCTCGCCTTTGCCGGTGCGCGCGAAGAAGCGGAGCTGGAGCGCTATGTCGCGGACATCGCTACGCTCTCTGAGCGACAGGCCTGGGACGGGGTGGAGCGCAACTACGAGAAGGTGATGGAGCTGTCCGGGGTGGAGATCCCGCGGGAGGTCCACACAAATGCTGCCCTGGCCTCTCGGTCCACCGGCAACATGAAAGCCGTGACGGATCGTCTGGAGCGCGCGCAGAAGATCGGGGCTGAGGATGACACCGCGGCCTGGCTCAATGAGATCAACGAGAACTTCGGCCGGGTCACCCTCATCGTGCCCAAGGGAGTCGTGCTTGTCCCCGAGGTCATGCCCTTCGCGCCGGATCAGCGTCTGCAGGTGGAGTCCGCTGGCAAGGCGTTGATAGAGGAAGGCACCTTCGACGGCATGCTGCCTGTTGGAAAGTACACCTTGGGCGGGGTTGGTTTCGAGGTCGTTGCCGGCATCAGCGCCAAGGTTGAGCTCTCCGGCCGGGATCTGCGAAAGCTGTGAGCCCGCTCCTCGCCCTCTTTTTGGCTGCACCATCGGCTTTGGCGCAGAACACCGACCCGTCTGGCAAAGATGAGTGGGGGTTGACTGCGACCCTCTCTGGCGGTTGGTACCTTGCGGATCCTGGCGAGAATATCCAGAGTTCCTGGTCTTTAAATCCGCGCCTTGGCTACTCGCTCACCCGCAACCTGCACTTGGAAGGCCACGTAGGCTGGATGCAGGCGGGCACCCGTGGCTGGGGCTACCGCTACAACGCCTTTACGCCACGCCTGGATCTTCTGGTCCTCATTCGCCCCGATCTACCCGTCGTTCCCTATCTGGCCGGCGGCTCGGGCTTGTACTGGGTGCGGGTCTACCGCAGCGAAGACTCCCAGCAGCAAGAGGAGCTCGAGGGTTCCAACCTGGGCAACTACAAGAACCCAGACTCCGATCTACTGCTCAACATTGGTCCGGGCATTTTGATCCCCTTGGCTGGGGGCATGGCTTTGCGCTTCGATGCCCGCTTGATCTACACCTTGGGTCAGGAGCCCTACGCCGGAAACACCGACCAATTTTCCAACCTGGAGCTGACTGCCGGCTTTATGTTTCGTGCCGCCGAGCGCAACCGGGACAGCGATGGGGACAGCATTTACGACAAGGTGGATACCTGTCCAGACAAGCCCGAGGACTGGGATGACTACCAGGACGAGGACGGCTGCCCGGATCCGGACAACGACAACGACGGGATCTTGGATGTGGACGACGACTGCGCCATGGAGGTCGAGGACTTTGACGACTTCCAGGACGGGGACGGTTGCCCGGAGTGGGACAACGACAACGATGGCATCGCAGATGATTTAGACGAATGCGCCACCCAACGTGAGGACCAGGACGGTTTCCAGGACGAGGACGGCTGCCCGGAGTTGGACAACGATGGAGACCTGATCCCTGATTTGAACGACCGCTGTCCCAACCACCCGGAAGACATGGATGGCTTTCAGGATGAAGACGGTTGCGAGGACTCCGACAACGACGGGGACGGCTTGCCCGACGCCCTGGACAGCTGTCCCTTTGAACCAGAGATCTACAACGGTTTCCAGGACGACGATGGGTGCCCGGATGAGTCCGCACCGGAGATCGAGCGCTTTACTGGGGTCATTCACGGGGTGAACTTCGAGGTGAACTCCGATGAGATCACCGTCGGGAGCTATCGCATCTTGAACGAGGCAGCGGCGGTGCTGGTCAAGTACCCGGAGCTGCGCATCGAGGTGCAGGGACACACCGACTCTGACGGCAGCGATGAGAGCAACTTTGAGCTCTCCGATCGTCGAGCCGAGTCCGTAGTGCGCTATTTGAGCGGGCGCGGTGTGGACGCGGGACGGTTGACCTGGATGGGCTACGGGGAGAGCCGTCCCTTGGTGGCCAATGATTCCTCGGAGGGCAAGGCCATCAACCGGCGGGTGGAGTTCCACTTGGTCGGACAGGCCCAACAGGACGCCAGCCGAGAGGAATAGGCGAATGCTTTGGAGCGGGGCCGCGCGGTTAGAACGCTACGCCAATCGGCCGCTAATCAAAGCCCACCCATTGGTCGTCGATCAGGCGCTCGTTTGGACGAAAACGGGCCTTGTAGCTCAGCTGTGCGCACTCCTGGACGTAGAGTCCCAGGTAGTAGTACCGAAAACCTCGGGAATGCAGCCAGCGAATCTCCGCCAAGGCTGAGAATGTGCCCAAGCTACGATCCGAAAAGTCAGGGTCAAAGTAGAAGTACGCTGAGCTTGCATCTCGGGCCCCAATGTCCAAGATGCCGACGCCGACCAGCCTGTCATCCAGCATGTAGCGGGTCTCCAAGGTCTGGGTACAGCTGGTCACCAACCAGTTGCGGTAGTGCTCTGCGCTGGTGGGGATCTCGGCCAAGTCCCGCATCAACTTGTGCCTGTTGAAAAGCGCCAAGTGGGCATCGTCCACAATGGGCGGACCCGCCGAGACGTGGAGGTCCTGGTTCTTGCGTAGAACCCTGCGCTGGCTCTTGGAAGGCTTGAACTGGTCCACGGGAACGCGGATGCCTTGGCAGGCCTTGCAGCTGGGACAAGACGGTCGGTATAGGCTGCGGCCAACCCGGCGATCGGATTTGGCAAGCAGTGCGTCGTAGTCCTGGCCTTTGATGTTCTGGCGGTACCAACGGAGAGGCAGCACGGCCTGCTCCCCGGCCAAGTAGGGGCAGTCGTGCGGGGTTGCGTCGATGGGGACGCCCTGAGGGGGGGTTTCCAAACTCGCCATGGCCGGAAGGTAGCCGATCTCACTTCACAGTGAGCACTTCTCCCAGGGGCTTTCGCTCAAGATCTGGCACCTTCACCCCAGGGGACGGGTGACCTACTGCCAGGAGCAGGTAGGCGCGCTCATTGCTGTGCCGCTCCAGGATGTCCTTGAGGAACTTCATCGGAGAGGGAGTATGGGTCACGCAGACCAAGCCGGCACGGTGCAGAGCGGCGATGAGAATGCCCGTGGCCAGGCCCACGGATTCGGTGACGTAGTAATGCTTGCCCTGTGGGCCGCTGTTTTGAGCAAAGATCGCGATCAGCCAAGGAGCGTTCTCCAGGTAGGGCTTGTCCGCGTCGGTTCCGAAGGGTTCAAGCGCTTCCTTCCAAGCATCTGGGAAGCGCGTCTCGTAGTTGCGGCGCTCTTCGGCTTCGGCGGCGTGGCGAATCTTGGTCTTGGTGGCTGGGTCTTGGACAGCCACAAAATGCCAGGGTTGGCGGTGGGCGCCGGATGGTGCCGTACTGCCGGCGGCCACACAGGCCTCGATGACAGACTGAGGGACAGGGTCTGAGGAAAAGCGGCGCACCGTACGCCGACTGTCCAACTCCTGGTAGAAGACTCTGGCCCGCTCCTCCATTGTGGCGTTGTCTAGGCGGGTGTGCGGGTAGAGAATCCAGTCGTCCTGCTCGGCCATGGTGCCTCCTAGGGCTCTTGGCCGTTAGCCTTCCAGAGAGGAGCCTGCATGTCCCTGAGCGTCGAACGTTTGTCGCTGAGCACCGGTGGTGCCACCCGCATTTTGCTGAACCGTCCGAAAGCGGCCAATGCCTATACAAGGGAGATGTTGGATTCCCTGAGCCAGGCCATTGCCGCTTGCACCGACCACGTGCTGATCCTGGGTGCGGTGGGCAAGGGCGCCTTCTGTGCGGGCGCAGATCTCAAGGCGATGGAAAGCGCCACGGCAGAAGATGCCTTGGACCTTCATTCTCAGCGGGTTTTTGAGCAGTTGGCGTCATTCCCTGGAGTGAGTGTTGCTGCGGTCGATGGGGCGGCGGTGGCGGGCGGTTTGGAGCTGTCTCTGGCCTGTGATTTGCGCATCGCCGGTCCCTTGGCCATCTTCCGCCTACCGGAGACGGGCCTGGGACTGATCCCTGCGGCTGGAGGTTGTAGCCGCTTACCCGGGATCATCGGCCTGGGCCGCGCCAAGGAGATGGTGCTCTTGGGCACTACCCTGAGCGCGGTGAGTGCTCTCGACTGGGGCTTGGTCAACGCGGTGCATGCTGAGCCGATGGCCTTGGCGCTGGAGTGGGCTGAGAAGCTGGGAAAGCGGGATCCCATCGCGCTGCGCTTGGCAAAGTCCGCCTTGAACCCCGAGCTCACCGAGTCTTTAGAGAAAGAGCGCCTGAGCGAGGCCATTTTGTACGGGCGCAAGGAGCAGAAGTGAGGGGCGCTGTCGCCGCTGGCAATGCTCAGACCGTCGCTGCGGGCATGGCAGCCTTGACCCTGGGGGGCAACGCCGTGGATGCCGTGGTGGCTGCGACGCTTATGGCCTGCGTTACCGAGCCCCTTCTGACGGGCTTGGGCGGTGGAGGGCTGGCGATGGTCCGGATGTCAGGACAGACCCAAGTCATGGACTTCTTTGGGACCATGCCTGGGCTCTGCGGGAAGGCTCACGGCGCCATGCGCGCCGTGGATGTGGACTTTGGGCCGGTGCGACAGCGTTTTTTAGCAGGTCCGGCCAGCGCCTGTGTGCCCGGCATGCCCCAGGGACTCTGGGAACTGCATCAGCGCTACGGGGTGCTGCCCATGCCGCTCCTTGCTCAGGATGCTGTGCGGGCGTGCAGTGAGGGGGTCCCCGTCACCCACGCGACCCAGCTCAGTGCAGGTCTGCTCTGGGAGATCCTGCAGATGACTCCCCTGAGCGAGTCCCTGTTTGGGCGTGATGATGACCAAGGGGGACGCCGTCCCTTGCAGGTGGGCGACACCTTTTACAACCCCGCCCTGGGGCCCACCTTGGTCCGACTGGCCCAGGAAGGACCGGCCTTCTTGGTCACCGGTCAGGGCGCAGAGGCGATGGTGCGCACCTTGGGGCCGGAGTCGGCCCTGGGGATGAGGGATCTGGCGGCCTACCGGGCTCTCTGGAGTCCCGCCCTCAGCGCGGCTTACCGCGGGGTTCAGGTGCACATGCCCGGCGCTCCAAGTCAGGGTGGTTTTCAGGTGCAGCACGCCCTGCAGGCTCTGGGCAAAAGCAAGCGTGCGGCGTTCTCGGCTCAAGAGATCATGGATGTGGCGCGCGCGATGGACAATGCTGAGCGCGCCATGCCCAAAGACCGAGTGGCGCTCTTTGGCCAAGGCTTTGGATCCAAGTATTTGGGCAGTGGGTACACAACCCACACCAGCGTGGTGGACGAGGCAGGAAACGCCGTGTCCATCACCAGCTCGCTGGGAGAGACCAGCGGCTGGGTGGTCCCAGAGACCGGTGTGGTCACCAACAACTTCTTAGGCGAGGCTGATGTGAACCCGCCCGGCCATCCGCGCCCACCTGGGGAGCGCCTGTTCACGATGTGCACCCCCACCTTGGTGCAGCGCGGTGAGGAGATCATTGCCATGGGCGCTGGCGGGAGTTCCCGCATTCGCAGTGCCGTCCTTCATGGGGTGCTCTACGCGGTGGATCACCACGCCCAGCCGTCGAAGATCTCTGGCCGGCCTCGTTTGCACATGGAGGATGGACAGCTGCGTCTGGAGACCTTTGAGCGGGCCCCAGAGGTCTTGGAGTCCGTGGGCCGTGACTGGGGAGAGTTCATCTCCTTCCCTGAGTACTCGATGTACATGGGCGGCCTTCACGTGGCTGGCAAGTGGGCGGGCAGGTTGAGCGCGGGTGGGGACCCCCGGCGCTCCGGCAGCGCAGCGTCTTCCTGAGACCCGATCTACACTGAAGGCCCTCTTCTCCGGCTCCGGCAGCTCCGATGCTCGATACCCAACCCCGACTGCTCTCTGTTGGCACCGCCAATCCGCCCGAGAGGTTCACCCAAGAGGACATCGCTGCGCGCTTTGAGATACCGGATCCCCGCATTCGCAGTCTCTTTCGCTCCACCCACATCCACACTCGGCACCTGTATCTGCCTCCGATCGACGAGAAGGGCACCCCCGTCGATACCCAGGGTGAGCTGTTGGCCAAGCACCTCCGGGGTGCTCTGGAGATCGGACCCCAAGCCGTCGAGCGCTGCTTGGCGCCCTTGGGGCTGAGCGTCACAGACATGGATTACCTCTGCTGCATCACAAGCACTGGCTTTATGGCCCCTGGGCTCACCGCCCATGTGATGAAGCACATGGGCTTTAGGGCCGACTGCAGCCGTGCGGACATTGTGGGCATGGGCTGCAACGCCGGCCTGAATGGCCTGAACCCCGTGAGCGCTTGGGCCCGCGCCAATCCGGGCAAGAACGCCCTGATGCTCTGCATCGAGGTCTGCAGCGCCGCCTATGTGTTTGACGGCACAATGCGAACTGCCATTGTTAACTCACTCTTTGGCGATGGCAGCGCGGCCGTGCTCGTCCGAGCCGATCCCGCCGACGACAAGCGTTTTGCGCCGCGCGTGCTGGGGTTTAACAGCCAAATTATCACCGACGCCTTGGGTGCTATGCGCTTTGATTGGGACGATGACCACGGAAAGTTCAGCTTTTTCCTGGATCGTGACATCCCCTATGTGGTGGGTGCGCACGCAGAGCTGCCGGTGGACCGCTTGCTCAAGACTCATGGTCTAAAGCGACGCGACATCTCCCACTGGGTGGTGCACAGCGGCGGCAAGAAGGTGATCGACGCCATAAAATACAACATTGGCATTACCGAACACGACGTGCGGCACACCACCACCGTGCTTCGCGACTTTGGCAACCTCTCCAGCGGAAGCTTCTTGTTCAGCTACAAGCGGCTACTAGAAGAGGGCAAGGTGCGCCGCGGCGACTACGCCGTACTGATGACTATGGGACCCGGCTCGACCATCGAGACCGCCCTAATCCGCTGGTAGGAGCTTTTTTCTTATGTACGAGACCCTTCGCTTCAACGAGCAAGACGGTGTGGCAACCATCACCTTGGACCGCCCTGGCGGAAACCGCATCTCCATGCAGATGGTGCGGGAAATCTCGTCTATCTGCGATTACTTGGAGGATGATTCCAAGGCCAGGGTTGTGGTCTTTCGGGGTGCGGGTGGCGCCTTCTGCGCGGGCATCGATTTTGATGATTTTGATCCCAACGCGGCCATGGACATCCACGGGTTCAACAAGTGGGAGAAGTGTTGCACCCGTATCGAGCGCCTTCCGATGAGCACGATCGCTCTGGTTGATGGACCAGCGGTTGGCGGCGGTTTGCAGCTGGCTCTGGTCTGTGATCAGCGTCTGGCCACAGCCGCTGGGATGTTCCAAGCGCCCGAGGTCAAGCTGGGTTTTCTGCCAGGCATGGCCACCTTCCGCTTGGCCAAGTACGTCGGACTGGGCACCGCCAAGCGGCTGCTGCTCACCTGCCCACAGATCAGTGCTGAACAGGCCCTGGGCTACGGCATGATCGACACGGTTGCGGAGGATCTGGACGTCGGGCTGAAACAGGCGATCCGCAATCTTGGCCCCAATCACAACGTGGCCGTGCAACTCACCCGGCGCTTGCTCAACGAGTGCTACGGCACCTCGTATGAGAACGCCCTGGGTCACTTTTTGGCTGCCCAACACCGGGCCATCAGCCAGACCGCGTTCCTGGACACGCTCAAGCAGGAAAAAAAGAGCAAATAGGGAAGCCGGTCGGGGACCAAGGCTGAGCGGATCGCGTAGCATGGTGCCATGCCCGTCAAGCCCTTTACGTCCGACCCGGCGGTCTTAGACCGCATCCGGCCCATGATGAACATCGATGCGGAGCCGGTCGCTCGGCTGCACTGCGCTGCCATGGGCAACAGCCTGTGGGCTCAGCTTGGATCGCCCTTTCTGACAACGCTGTACCAAGGGTTGATCGGCGATGAGCGATTCTTAGGCTTTGTCTTTCTGAAAGAAGATGGCCAAGTGGGTGGTTTCATCGCTGGAACGGTCGACACTCAGGCGATGATGGAGGCGGTGTATGGCCGCGCCAAGCTACCCCTCGCCATGGCCGCTGGGCCTGCGGTGCTGCGGCGACCTCGCTTGATCCCACGCTTGCTGCAGACCGCTCGCTATAGCCAGGCCAGCACCGCGGGAGCTGAGATCAAGGGGGAGTCTCTGTTCTGCTCCTTCGAGCCGGAGCTTCGTGGCCAGGGCGGTGCAAAGCACATCAACAAGGTGCTCTTCGACGAGCTGCTCGCGCGGGGGCACCATTGGGTCAAGGTCAGCACCGAGACAGACAACGAAGGAGCAAACAGACAGCTCCAGTCTTGGGGTTTCCAGGACCGGGGTACCTTTTCCTTCTATGGGAAGGAGATGGTCTGCTATGCCCTGGACCTGCGCGCCAGCCACCGGGTCGATCCAGTCAGCCGTCACCCAGCGGTTTGAGCTGGGTCAGCCCTTCAGCAACCTTCTGGACTAGCGGCTCATTTCACCGCTGATTGCGTACTCCACATCGCTGCCGTAGAGCGTGCCGATGCCCTCGCCGCTCAGCACCATTGTGTCAGGTTCGGACAGGTCCCCCACCCAGGTCACGTCGGTCAGCTTGCCGACGTCCATGCTGCCGCTGAACTGATCTTCGGTGACTGGGTCGCCGTTCTGGGTAACGATCGCTGGATCGGTCAGGGTGGACCAGGAGCACTCCCAAACGCCGGTGACGATGGGTGTGTAGCGTTCATCGATGGTCAGCTCGGCGGTGCCGGTGCAGGTATCGGTCAGAAAGGATGAGGAGGCGTAGACCGCCACAGTTCCGCTGTACACGCCTTGCCAGCCCACGTCGCACTCATTGTCCGGTGTGGCCAGTGGGTTGGTGTCGTCGCAGTCTGTGTTGTCGGTGATCCAGTCGCTGGAGCCGTTGCAGCGCGCGTTGGCCGTCTCGGGGTCGCCAAAGCCGTCTCCGTCCGCATCTTGGTAGAAGGTCTGGGCAGAACTCAGGTCGGTGCTGTCGTCCAAGTCGTCTGCGGTGCCGTCGCAGTCCTCGTCTACGTCGTCCTCGTCGCAGATTTCTTGAGCGGCGGGGTTTATGTCAGCGTTGTCATCGTTGCAGTCCTGATCATCCTCGACAAAGTCGGTCAACGCCTCGCAGGAGTAGCGCACGCTGGACTTGTCGCCGTAGCCGTCCTGGTCGTTGTCTGGGTAGTAGGCCGTGGCGTCGGATGCAGACTCGTCGATGTTTTCATCGCAGTCTTGATCCAAGGTGTCGCAGAGCTCGGGGGCTCCAGGAAAGACGGAGTCATCCTCGTCGTTGCAGTCGACCGAGGCGTCGAATCCGTCGCCGTCGCCGTCGAAGCCTGTGTCGCCAGAGGCGAGATCGTTTGCGCTGATGGTTTCGCCGGTGCAGGCCAGCATGAGCAGAACGAGCATTGTTTACCCTCCAGGGGCGCGCATTCTTCCCGATTTTGGGTCACTTGTCACGTGAAAAAGCTGAGGGCCTTCAGAAGTGGCTCCCGCCGGGAGGGCTCAGCAGCTTTCAGCCTACGGCTCTCATAGAGGGCACCTCGATTACCTCTGGGCGACCAAAGTAGTAGCCCTGCATGAGGTGGATGCCGCAGTCTCTAAGAGCTTGGGCTTCGGCTATGGTTTCCACGCCCTCGGCCAAGACCGTCGAATCGGTGGCCTCGCCGAACTTGCAGAGCAGATCGACCAGACGCTGCTTCCGTGGGATGGCGTCGATGCCGCGCACGATGGACATGTCGATCTTGACGTACTTGGGTTGCAGGTCCGCCAGTACCGAGAGGGAGTTGTATCCAGAGCCCAGGTCGTCTACCGCGATGGAGAAGCCCTTCTTTTGCAGACTCTCTACGGTGCTCTCCCAGCCGTCGATGTTGGTCAGACGGCTGCGCTCAGTGATCTCCAGGGCCACCTGGTTGTCGCGGTTCATCAAGGGCTCCAGGCTCTTGAGCAAGGCGAGTGGGTTGGCCAGTTGGTCGGGGTGCAGGTTGACGAAAAGCACGTGTTGCGGTTGGAGCTGCTGCAGAATCTCACCAGCCAAGCGGTTGATCTCGGTCCCTAGCATGTCGATCATGTTGTGGCGTTCCGCCACCCGCAGGATGCTCATGGGGCCGTCCAGCACAGGGTGGGTGGAGCGCAGCAGGGCCTCGTAGCCGAAGACCGCTGCGTCTAAGCCAGGCTTGACGATGGGTTGGAGGGCCAAGCGCAGGTGCCCGTCGGCCAAGCACTCCTCCAGCATCTGCTTCTCGCTCTGGTCCACGGCGCGCTGCTGCGCCATTCGTACTTCGGCCATGCGGTTCACAGAGGCCCAAGCTTGTTCCAAGGTGTTGACCAAGCCCGTGGGGTCGAAGGGCTTGGAGACCACCCGTAGGACCTCGCCCCGGTTCACCGCGTCGCGGATCATCGGAAAGTCTCGCCGGCCGGTCATGAGGGCTCGCACGCATCCAGGCTGCACTTCGCGAATTCGGCTGAGTACTTTCAGGCCGTCAATTCCAGGCATCTCGTAGTCGACGAGAGCAGCGTCGAAGGTCATCGTCTCTAGAAGGCGTATGGCCATGGCTCCGCTGGACGCAATGGTGACCTGGAGTCCTCGGTAGGCCAGAACGTTCTGGGTCGACCGAAGGATGAAGGGGTCGTCGTCAACAACCAATACGTGGTTCATGAGCTGTCTCCTGGGTCGGCGTCTACCGGCCCTGCAAACTTATTCGGATCAGGGCAGGATGTACTTGATGCCCCTGATCCTGATTGCCCTGCTCAGCGAACCTGCAACCGCGTCCAGACTCACGGTGGATCCGGAGGGTGCAGGGGATTATCTCGCGCTAAGCTCGGCCCTGGCAGACGCTCAGGTGGGGGACTACATCGCCTTAGCGCCAGGTGTGCACAGCGGGGGCGTGCAGATCACTCAGCCCGTCCGCATCATCGGCCTGGGCGAGACACCCGTGGACACGGAGCTAAGCGGCTCGTCGTTAGGACTGGATCTGCGGGCCGACGTGGTCCTAGAGAACGTCTACCTCTCCGGCAGCAGCTACGGTCTGTACAGCTACGGCTTGAGCGGATCTGAAGGAAGGCGGCTGGTCCTTCAGGGTAGCAGCCCACTCTACGCCTACCTGAGCACCTGGGAGTTAGAGAACGTCGCCTTTTATGGCGGTCAAGTTCGGTCGGAGGTTGCCACCATCTCTGGCAGCCAGCTCAGCTTTGTGGATAGCTCGCTCTACGCGTCCTCGTCTTTGTTCCCGGTGACCGTCTCCGGCGTCGTGGGCAACGATTTCTGGGCCACCTGCAGCGGCTCCTCGATCGTCATGACTTTGTCCTACTTGCTCTACAGCTCGGGCAGCCTGACAAGCGGCTGCGTGAGCCGGAGCAATGTCTATGCCTACTTTGATACTGGATGGGCCCACTACACGGGCGAACCCACAACCGACGACTTGAGCCTGGTCGCCGGGAGTGACGGGGTGGACGCTGGGCCGCCTGGGTGTGTGGATGTGGATGGAAGTCGCTGCGATTTGGGACACCTGGGTGGGCTTCTGGGCCAAGATGTGGATCTTGACGGGGACGCGATTCCAGACGCGTACGAGGTCACGATGGGGCTGGACAGCACAGTGGCCAACGGAGACGATGACGACGACGGGGATGGCTTGGACAACTTGGGCGAGTACCTCTTTGGCACCGACCCCTTGCTCCAAGACAGTGACGGGGACGGCGTGGAGGACCAGGAGGAGCTGGACCTGGGTTTTGATCCCAATGATCCCCTTGACCAGGCTCCAAATGCGGCGCTCAGTGCACCGGACTTTGGGGTCATCGGAGAGCCCGCGGTCTTGGACGCCTCGGGAAGCAGCGATCCCACCAGTGACACCCTCAGCTTCACCATCTTGGTTCAGGCTGCGCCCTTGGCCTCTACTCTTTTGGGAACCGAGCTTGCGATGAGTGGCGCTCTCGCGAGCTTTGTTCCAGACGCCGTAGGCCTATGGACCTTCGAACTCCAGGTCAGCGACGGGGTCAACACCGCCAGTGCGCAGCTGGAGTGGCGGGCCAGGAGTGTGGGGACCGACATTCGGGTGCCTGAGGATTTTTTGAGCCTGGATGACGCAGTGGCGGTGTTCAAGGCCCGGGACAGCATCTTGATTGGACCGGGGGACTACACCTTGGCGAACCCGGCTGTGGACAGCTTTTCAGGCCTGCGCTTTGTGGGGAG
>Ga0055584_100005363_pt1 | contig 12552 bp, 8 predicted proteins | sample OSDHelmetaG_FD_58716 | JGI IMG/M metagenome (GOLD analysis project Ga0055584, IMG submission 58716) | Pelagic marine sediment microbial communities from the LTER site Helgoland, North Sea, for post-phytoplankton bloom and carbon turnover... | ecosystem: Environmental > Aquatic > Marine >... | reverse complement strand
GCATCTGAACAGCTGCCTGCGAGAACCACGCTGCCACCCACGGGCATATCTACGGAATAATCATTCTGACGCTCAGCCACACCCGCCCCTGCCGTTATTTTTGCCTGAACCAGCGCTGCACCCAGGGCAGAACCTCCAGTCACCAGTGGATGATCAAGCACTGCCTCACCAATGATCTTCAGATGGTTGTCGTTCACCGCATCGACAACCATGAGTGTTTTGCCGTTACCACCGGCCAGCTGCCAGCACTGGCGCAGCCTGTCGGCGCCTTGTTCTACAATCTCCAGAGGAACCAGCGCTATACTGCTGCGGCTCTGCGCCTGCAGCACACGCAGCAGATTTGAATCACGCATCGGTGTCAGCGGATGATTGCGCATAGGAGATTCAGACAACGGCTGGTCATGGACAAAAAGATTGCCTTTATAAACGGTGCGGCCGTTGGCGGGAAATGCGGGGCATACTACGGCAACTGTTGCACCCGTTGCCTGCAGCAGACTATCCGCCACAGGACCGATATTGCCTTTCTCAGTGGAGTCAAAGGTAGAACAGTACTTGAAAAAAAACTGTTCGGCACCGAGCTCTGAAAGTGTCCTGTAAGCGTCAATGGTTTCTTTAACAGCCTCATCAGCGGGGTTGGTACGAGATTTCAAGGCGACCACAACAGCATCTGATGCCGGCAGCTCACTGACGTCTGGAATACCAATAGTCTGTATTACCGAATAACCAGCCTGCTTGATCAGTAAGCCAAGATCTGTGGCACCGGTAAAATCGTCAGCAATACAACCAAGACTTATTGTCATATCAATTTGGTTACCGGGAATCGCGCAATTATAACCAATGCGCCACAACTTTAGTCCTGGGACCGATGCGACACGCCCGGGGTTCTGTCATCCTAAGTCAGCCGAACAATTCTTCGAGGGCACGAAATACACGGTTTCCCAGCGTACCTGTCAGATCGAGGGCGATAGAATCTTCGAAGAATTCCGCCATATCCAGGGAGATGCCAATGGCCTTCACTTCGATAGAGGGATCCCGTTCCAGTAAGTGCACCACATGTTTGAGATGACGTTCGAGAAACTGTTCATCATTGTATTGACTGGTGGCAGTATCCATTGGGGCGCCATCTGAAATCATCACCAGACACTTTCGCCCTTCGTTGCATCCGCGAAGACGGTTGCCGGCCCACTCCAGTGCTTCTCCGTCCAGACCTTCGCGAAAGTGATTGGTATTCAACATCGAAGCAATACTGTAGCGTGCACGACGCCAGGATGTATCTGCATCCTTGTAGACAATATGCAGCCGATCATTCAGTCTTCCCGGATTGCCCGGCATCCCCGCACTGCGCCAGGATTTGATTGACTGCCCGCCGGTCCAGCCAGCTGTGGTGAAACCAAGAATTTCCGAGCGAATGCCAGCCAGCTCCAGAGCGCGACTGTAAATATCAACCATCACCGCCACAGCTTCGAACCGTTGCCGCTTCATGGATCCGGAATTATCAATCAGAAAACTGACAACGGTGTCGCAATAAGGAGAGTACTTTTGCTGCTTGAATATACGGGTATAAGACGGATTGGATACCATCTGGCCAAGCCGCCTGCCGTCCAGATAGCCCTCCTCCTCGCCAAAATTCCAGCCGGAACGCTCAACAACAGCGAATAGAGATTTGAGGCGCTGGGCCAGGCGCGGTACGCTGACGGCCTGGGCAGCCACCAGACGATCCAGTTGCTGACGAAGCGCAGCTCGCTGCGCTAAGCGGTAAAGAGAATCACCCGTTACCTGCTGATCAAAATCCCTGCAGAAGACCTGATACTGATACCCGTCCTGCCCTGTCAAATGTGTCTGGCCGGTCCCGGCTGAACCGCCTTCGGTATAGCGATCATCGGCGTCGTGCTGACGTGGCATCATCAGGCGTTGGCGGTTCTGCGCGGTATTCTGATCCAGCAGCTCACCTGCGGCTACCGCAGCAATTTCGCTGATAGTCCCGGCGATCTTCAGTGCCAGTTGTGCGAACGCCTGCTGGTCATCACGGCACTGCCTCAATCTGGCCAACTGATCGCCAATCAGCGGTGCAAGTTTGAATCGGGTCGCCTCAATCACGCCCTCTACTTCTTCATCCTGCTGCTGACTGTTCAGTCGGCTGCGCACAATCTGGGTAATGCTGTAAACCAGCAGTCCGAGCTCACTTTCAATGAGTCCCTCTGCTCGACTTTCTCGACACCACTCGTTGAAAGAACTATCGAGATTCTTTTTCAGACCCTTGAGCCCCTGGGGAGCAAGGCTTTCCGCGCGCAGTTGCTCCAGGGTATCAAACACCAGTCGAGCCACCTCGTCTTGCGGCATCAGCGACTGGTGCAACACAAAATCTGTATGCGCCAGCCTTAATGCCATGGCATCGGTGACACCGCGACATCGTTCAATTGAATGGGTCAACACGTCAGCCGCCAGATGTGGCGCATACAGATTGATGCCTCGGCCGTTTTCGAACAGCAGTTCGCGACGGTATTCGGCATCGGGGTGACCAGCCACTGCGCGAATCGCTGCGGCACAATGCCTTTCAACCTGGCGTTTTCTAACCTGTTCGTTCATCCACTGATTTAATGTTGTTAATCGTCACCCAGTGCCAGAGCGATAGAGTACTCGAGTTCCTCACCCATGGCACGCTGGTAGTATTCGGCAATAATAGAGCGCTCCGCATCGTCACATTTATTCAGAAATGACAGCCTGAAAGCCCGGTCGACTTCACCGAATATCTCGGTGTTTTCAGCCCAGGTTATCACTGTTCGTGGAGACATCACTGTTGAAATATCGCCAGCGGCAAATCCTTTTCGCGTCAGATCAGCAACCTCCACCATACTGTCAATTAAATCAGCACGATCAGAAAACCCCGGTACCTGGGCCAGCACGATACGGACTTCATCCCCACGGTCCAGATAATTCAGTGTGGTTACAATATTCCAGCGATCCACCTGCGCCTGATTCAATACCTGGGCACCATGGTAAAGACCATTCAGATTACCCAGCCCCACCGTGTTGGCTGTAGCAAACAATCTAAAGGCGGGGTGCGGGCGAATTACCCGGTTCTGATCCAGCAGTGTGAACTTACCGTCCCGCTCGAGGATACGCTGAATCACGAACATTACTTCCGGGCGACCGGCATCAAATTCATCAAAAATCAACGCCACAGGCCGTTGCAGGGCCCAGGGAATGATGCCTTCCTGGAACTCAGTGACCTGCACGCCATCACGGATTACGATGGCGTCACGACCAACGAGGTCAAGGCGACTGATATGTCCGTCCAGGTTAACCCGAATACAGGGCCAGTTGAGCCGTGCGGCAACCTGCTCGATATGGGTGGATTTTCCAGTGCCATGAAATCCCTGCACCATGACCCGACGGTCGTTGAGAAACCCCGACAGGATCGCCAGGGTGACATCCTGGTTAAAGCAGTATGCCGTATCGATTTCAGGCACATGCTCATCACGCACACTGAATCCAGGGATCATCAGATCGCTGTCAATATCAAACAGTTCACGAGCAGACAGCATCAGGTCCGGTTGCATTTCAATCATCTGGAAATTAAAGACATAGGTAAAAAGAGCGGTGAATTGTAACGATTTTGTTGTCCACAATTGACCCTGTAATTTTTAATCTTGCACTTAATTTGATCCTGTCCCGGTGCACTACGGGGTCGATCCATGAGGTTTCACGGCATAGCGCACCATTTTAATGCGCAGCAAAGGAATGTGGCACTAATGCAGTGCGCCAGGGCCTGTGGATTCCCACTGGTTGATTCTAACATATTGTAAATAAGGCTTAAATTTTATTGGCACGCTAGTTGCTCAATGCCAGGGTATTCCCCTCTGGGGTCAGTTTTTAATATTCGGAGCAAAAATATGAATCTCGTTGTAGCAATCATTAAACCATTCAAGCTGGATGATGTGCGCTCTGCCCTCTCGGACATGGGGGTGAGCGGCATGACAATTACCGAGGTCAAGGGATTTGGCCGCCAGAAAGGCCATTCAGAACTCTATCGTGGCGCGGAATACGTGGTGGATTTCCTGCCCAAAGTCAAAGTCGAAATCGCCATTGACAGCGCGATGCTGGATCAAGTGGTTGAGGCCATCACCAGCACAGCGGCTACCGGCAAAGTCGGCGATGGCAAGGTCTTTGTTTATGACATCGCCCAGGTAGTTCGCATTCGTACCGGTGAAACCGGCATTCACGCAATTTAGTTCGGAGTAAAAATCATGGAAAACAATCTGTTTCATCTTCAGTACGCAATCGATACTTTTTACTTCCTGGTCTGCGGTGCCCTGGTGATGTGGATGGCGGCGGGATTTGCGATGCTTGAAGCGGGTCTGGTGCGGGCCAAGAACACCACCGAGATTCTGGCGAAAAATATCGCCCTGTACGCAATCTCCTGCATTATGTATATGATCTGTGGCTATGCCATTATGTATGGTGGCGAGATTTTCCTGAGCGGTATGGGAACCATCGATACCGATGCCGTACTCAGTGATTTTTCCGCACGTGAGGATGGCTTTACCGGCGGTTCAATTTATTCCGGTGCTTCTGACTTTTTCTTTCAGGTCGTGTTTGTAGCAACCGCCATGTCGATCGTTTCCGGTGCCGTGGCTGAGCGCATGAAGTTATGGGCCTTTCTGTTGTTCGCAGTGGTAATGACCGCCTTTATTTATCCAATGGAAGGCAGCTGGACATGGGGTGGCAAATCAGTATTTGGTATCTATAACCTCGGTGATCTCGGCTTTAGCGACTTTGCCGGCTCGGGAATTGTGCATATGGCAGGGGCTGCAGCTGCACTTGCAGGGGTGATTTTTCTCGGGGCCCGTAAAGGTAAATACGGCAAGGACGGCGGTGTACGGGCGATGCCTGGGGCCAATATGCCCCTGGCGACCATAGGCACCTTTATTCTATGGATGGGCTGGTTCGGTTTTAACGGCGGCTCTGTACTGAAACTCGGAGATATTGGAAATGCCCATGCTGTTGCCATGGTATTTCTGAACACCAATACCGCCGCTGCTGGGGGTGCAATCGCTGCGCTGCTGGTGGCCAAACTGCTTTATGGAAAAGCCGACCTGACCATGCTGTTAAACGGCGCGCTGGCAGGTCTGGTAGCCATCACCGCCGAGCCTTCCACACCATCCGCATTACAGGCAACTCTGTTCGGCGCGCTGGGCGGTGTAATAGTGGTTTTCAGCATCCGGTTTTTCGACAAAATCAAGATTGACGATCCGGTGGGCGCCATCTCCGTACATGGTACCTGTGGCCTCCTTGGCCTGCTGCTGGTGCCATTGACCAATGACGGCGCTTCGTTTTCAGGTCAGCTTATTGGTGCGGTGACAATTTTCGGCTGGGTGTTTATCGCCAGCGCCATTGTCTGGCTTGCCTTGAAGGCCACCATGGGCATTCGCATCAGCGAAGAAGATGAATACGAAGGGATGGATAAGACCGACTGCGGTATTGAGGCCTACCCGGAATTCACCCGATCTGTGATGTAACCGTTTTTCCTCTGGTTTGATATTTATAACGCCCCGAAAGGGGCGTTTTTTTGTCCACCCACAGCAGCGCTCTGATTGGCTCTCGGATCTGCTCTGGTGATGCGATCACAATATCATCGGCGAGATAAAACCCAACGGCACAAAGCAGGGGGTAAGCACTGCGGGTCAACGCCAATCTTATTCCGCACCATGCAATCCGATACAATCGATATAAATTACATCCAGCGGATAAACAGTGAAATTCCACAATCAGGGTAACTACCAGCATGATCAGCAACATCGGACTGGCATTCTGCTCACCAACCTGGGAACCCCGGAAAGTCCGGACACCAAGGGCGTTCGAAAGTTTTTAAGGGAGTTCCTCAGTGATCCCAGAGTGGTTGAAATACCCAGACCGATCTGGTGGCTGATCCTTAATATCGTTATCTTGAACACCCGGCCAAAGCGCTCAGCTGCGGCCTATCAGAAAGTGTGGACCGACCAAGGCTCGCCTTTGATGACGATCTCCAGGCAACAGCTGGCCGGCTTGAAAGATGCCATTGGCGGAGATAATTTGATTGTTGAACTGGCCATGCGCTATGGAACGCCATCAATCGGTGCGGGACTGCGTAAATTACGCGATCAGGGTGCCACGCGTGTGCTGGTAATGCCACTCTACCCTCAATACTCAGCGACGACCACTGCCACAACATTTGATGCCGTTGCCAGCGAAATGAAACAATGGCGCTGGATTCCTGAACTACGCTTTGTCAATCACTACCATGATCACGCCAGATATATTGAGGCACTGGCAGAAAGTATTGAAAGCCACTGGCAGCAGCATCAACGTGCTGAAGTGCTGTTAATGTCATTTCACGGCATCCCCGAGGACTATTTCCATCAGGGTGACCCCTACCATTGCCACTGTCACAAAACGGGGCGATTGCTGGCACAACGCCTGGGGCTCTCGGACAACCAGTGGCAGCTGAGTTTTCAGTCACGACTGGGGCCGAAAAAGTGGCTGCAGCCCTATACTGACAAGACCCTGGAAGCGCTGGCAAAAGGCGGCACTGGATCAGTCCAGGTGGTCTGTCCGGGATTCAGTGTGGATTGTCTTGAAACCCTCGAGGAGATCGCAATGGAAAATCGCGATGTATTCATCAGTGCCGGCGGCAAGCAATACCAGTACATCCCTTGTCTGAATGATTCTGCGGCACATATAGAGATGATGCGTACTATTATTTCTGAGCACACCGATGGCTGGGGTAAATTTGACGACAATCTGGAGCAACGAAAGCAAAGAGCCATGGCCCTTGGCGCTAAAAGCTAGACACCTCACAGCCCTGGATCGACTCCGTGGTCCTGCCGACTTATCGCGGATAAAAACCAGCGGCTTACCAATATTCAGTTGTTAATTCAATATCTGCTATAGCGCTTCGCAGCGGCCAGGCTGTTCTCCTCAATCTCTAGCTGGAACAGCTGACAGCCAGCGTCTGTGCCCAGTCTGGTGGTAACGCAGCGTAGTCATCCATCGATGGTTGTTCACTAAACGGATCTCGGAGTAATTCCACCAGTCGGTCAATCTCGGTAAAATCACGTTCATCTTCTGCCAGACGGATAGCTTTCTCCGCCAGGTAGTTTCGCAGTATGTACTTTGGGTTGACTTCCAGCATTCTGCGCTTTGTTGTTTCCCGGTCAGTGGATTCGATATTAAGTCTGTCGGTGTATTGCACCGCCCAGTGATCAAACTGCTCGCGATCTGCGAAGTGATCACGACAACCCTCACTCCCCTGAGCGGACAGACTCCTGAAACAACGTGTAAAGTCGACCTGTTGTTGCTGCATCTGCTGCAGCAACGCATCAAACAACTGTTCATCGCCTTTGTCCGGGATGGTCAATCCCAGTTTCTGTCTTTTAAGCCCGAGCCATGCCTGATCAAACTGATCTTCATAGGTGTTCAACGATGCCGTTGCCATTTCAGCGGCGGCTTCCGGCACTGGATCAATAAGCGGCAATAACGCCTGGGCGAGGCAACTCAGATTAAACAAGCCGATCCTGGGTTGCTGATCGAAAGCGTAACGGCCATGATAATCAGAATGATTACAGATATGGTGCGGATCATAAGCATCAAGAAAGCCGAAAGGTCCATAATCTATAGTGATCCCATGAATAGACATATTGTCTGAATTCATTACCCCATGGCAAAAACCTACAGACTGCCATTGAGCGATCAGCATCGCGGTTGATCCAATCACTGCATTCAGCAATTGAATATATTTATCCGGGGCGTGTTGCAGCTCGGGGAAGTAATGCTCGATGGTAAAATCCGCCAACACTTTCAAATCATCAAATCGCTGGGCGTAGAAAAAGTATTCAAAACTGCCGAAGCGAATATGACTGGGTGCAACTCTTATCAACATGGCACCTGTTTCAATCTGTTCTCGATAAACCTCCTCATCACTACCAAACATCGCCAGTGAGTGGGTGGTGGGGATGCCCAGCCCATGCATCGCCGCACTGCAAAGATGCTCTCGAATAGTAGAGCGAAGCACGGCCTTTCCGTCTCCTTGTCGCGAATAGAGTGTCAGTCCGGCACCCTTCAACTGTAAATCCCAGCGCACTCCTTGCTGGTTAATCACCTGCCCCAGAAGAACTGCCCGACCATCGCCAAGCCGTGATACATATTGCCCGAACTGGTGACCGGCATAGCACATGGCAATGGGATCAAAGCCCTCTACCGATTGCCCCATGGTCACAATCTGCACCAGATCGTCACGCGCCGCTTCGCTCGGGTCGATACCGACCAGATCTGCAACCACTTTATTAAAGTGGATCAGATGTTGATTCTTCAGCGCAGCGGGCTGATGCCGTGAATAAAATATAGGCGGAAGGGACGCATATATATTGTCGAACCGCAGTTGCTCAAACTGAGGCATCAGTATCGCACCAGAGTTATGTACTCAAATTCCGTGGAGCTTTGGGCAGGCACTTCGACACTCCACTCTACGGTACCCGCGGACAGTTTCGTGTGTGGGTTATTTTCCGCAAGGATCTGCCAGTCCCCGGGAATGGTTTCCCTGACTGTTACCACCACGCTCAGATCCTTGGCGTTCCTCAGAATGATCTTATGGCCAATTTCAGCAGAAAAATTATACTGTCCCACGTTCGGTACTTTTTTAAAGCTTGTCTGTACGCGCTTTGCCGTAACGTCGAAGGCGTTACCCAGTTTTAATTCGACATCTTCATTTTTCGGCGTATGGTCGATCTGATCTTCACCGATAAACTGCACCCGGCCCGCCGAATCATTTTTGTAAACACGAACGATACCCCCGGGAAGTGGCAGTCCAAGGTTACTGCTTTCATCATTGCTCAGGTTGAGAAATACACTTACGTCCTGATCCACACCTGCAGCGCTCCGGCCGCCATAAAACTGCTCTGCGCCATTCAGCACATATTGTTTTTCCACCGGCACCGTTGCCGCGCTCAGTAACGATACCTGTTTAGTCTGGTTGTCGGCAACTGTGGTCGGGCGTTGAAGGGTGTAGAGGTGGTATTCGAACAGCGACTCCTCAGCGACACCTCGAGCCAGGGTGGCGGATTCGACCATATCCATGCTGCGCATCCTTGGAAGCACCTGCTGCACCTGCTGGACATCTCCCGCCACCAGCTGTAACAGTGCATTGCGATAGGTAGTGCCACTTTGATTGGTCAATGTGACCCAGGCATTCAGATCAAGCGTAGTTTCATCCTGACTCAAGCTTGCAACATAATCCGCTCGCCAGCCAAGACCCGCCGTCAGATAGCTGAGCTCGATTTCCTGAGGCGCGGGATTATTGTTGTCGAGCTCCATGACCAGTGTTGGTCGATCACGCAGATTATCCGGTACCTCATTAAATATGAGTCGTCCTGGAAATCGCGTTTCAATACGATTATCAAACTGCAGTACCACCCCCTGGTTGGTCGCCAGCACCGTTGCGCTTTCTATGGTTTCATTGCCATTTGCGGGATTCACGGTCACAGCCTGGACCTGCTGGCCGACATACTTGTTGAGCAAGGTATCCGGAGTAAGAAGATCAAAATCGAAATTCTGCTCAATCAGATTCAGTTCCGTGCTGCCCGACGCACCTGAGAGTATGGCAGTTTCAGGGCGAATTCTTGCACTGACGTCCCTCAGAGCGAGGGCGCTGCGACCGGGTTTCAGCGTAACTCTTCGTTGATCACGCACCAGCGCGAGATTTTCATTATAGATTGTTATCGCCACTGCCGTCTGATCATCCAGGCCTGAGCGAATTTCGTCAGCAGCAGCAGGATATACCAACGCCATGACAAGGGCCCCACTACCCAGGGCCTTGGTTAATATAGACATAGTGCGACTCTCCGCGTGATTTTTGCCGACACTATACGATACTCACAGGCGTGCAACAATGAACCCATGGATATATCCGCTATAATGTGACTTTGTAACAACCTGGTATCAAAGATCTCTCACCGTATTGGTCTGTTTACATCGTGGATAAATTATTCATCGCTCTGCTGATTGTCTTTTCGATCTTTACTTCGGGTCTTGCCAGCCTGGTCGTTTTTAACTTTCTGGAACGACGCGACCGCAAGATCAAGGAAAGAATTGAAGAGCTGGAAAGCGAAGAAGGGTTTCTGGAACGAATTTATCGCGATCATGGGAAGTTGAACAGGTCGACTTATGTCGTCATTCTGATGGCGCTCTGTGTTAGTTTTATCTCCATGGCACTGCTTTCAGCTGCATTTGCCTTTAATATTTCCCCGGCCTCAATGAAATATATATACCTTGTAACTACATGGTTGTTTATGGTTTCTGCGGGCATGTGTTTTTATCATTTCAGATCTATTATGCGAATCGGCGACTTCGAACGAACCCGTGAAACTTTCCGTCAGCGCAAGATGCTTCTTGAAGATCGATTACGTTAGTAATGTAAATTGATTGTACAAACGGTTTCTCCCGAACAGATAATATTCAAACCGTGATTCCGGCTGGCTCCTACCTGGTGTCGAACATTATTCGGCTGGCAATTGCTGCAGCTGTTTCACTATTCATCCTCGCACTTCTGATATTCCTGGTATCCACAGGACATGATCCAGTGGAACGTCCACGGATCGTCGACCTTGTATCCAACACCGCTGTTTCGGGGGTATTAACGTATCTTGCTCTACAACTGATGGCACTGGTAACGAGGGCAGTACGCTATCAAACGCTGATCGCAGCTGCAGATGAACCTGATGTACCAGGACTTGGCACAATGACCCTGGTAACGGGGGTACGTAATATGATGGTTGACATGTTGCCTGGAAGGCTGGGAGAGCTGGTCTACGTTGCCCTGCTCAACCGCGGTTTCCAGGTAAGCGCGGCGGCATGTCTGTCGTCGCTGGCCATCGGCGTGTTATTCGATTTTATCGCCCTGGGTATTATTATTCTTGGGGCTATAGTGTGGCACCTCGGTGGACAGGGTGTCGACGGATGGCTGATTGGTGCTCTGCTGATGGCAGGCGTCGCCATTATCATTGCCTATACAGGACTGGTCTATATCGTTCCATGGACAAACCAGCAACTTAAAAAACTGATCTCTGCAACATCTCCCAGGCTGCTGCAGCGTGTTTCTACGCTGCTTTCAGAACTTAGCGAAGCGATCGCCAAAACCCGCAGGTCGGCAATATTTGTTAAAGTACTGACACTCTCTCTGGTGATCAGGTTGTTAAAATACAGCGCGCTGTATACGCTGTTCCTCGCCGTGGTACAACACAGTCTTCCCGCCATTGCCGATACTTCCTGGATTAAGGTCCTGGCGGCGATTATCGGTGGTGAAATCGGTGCCAGTCTGCCGCTGCCGACACTGATGAGTTTTGGCACCTACGAAGCCGGCGGCACCATGGTTTTTTCATTGCTGGGCTTGTCTGAGCAGGATGGATTAATGTCGATGCTCGGCGTTCATATCTGGAGCCAGGTGGTGGACTATAGCGTTGGAGGAATTTGTCTGATGGTCATCATTTTTTTCAGCCGACCCGATCAGCGTATTACGGTCGGAGAAATCAATCTTGTGGCCAGTCAACGCTGGAAGAGAGCGGCCATATACATCATCACCGCTGCTATTGTCTGCGCAGGGATTGTTGCGCTTGGCTGGCAATTCCGCGCTAACCAGAAACTGGGGGCTACTACCGCGCCGGCCGCGGGTGAGGACATGCGACAGCACCTGAGCAATGAACTCGAGCAGTCTCTCCTGGCGCTGTCAAATGCCGGTACTGAGGGTTTCATCATCTGGAGTTCAAACAGAACTGGCAACCACGATATCCTTCGGATGTCGCTACCTGACGGAAAAATTACCGCCGTCACCACCGATCCACATACAGAAACCTGGCCGAGAATTTCTCCAGACGGTAGCCGTATTGTGTTCGCCCGTTCACAACAGCCCTGGGTTTCCCAGCGCAATGCCGTTGCCTGGGATGTACTGTTGCTTGATCTGCAAACCGGCGATGAACGTCTGCTGGCAAGAAGTGCTTCTTATCCGTTCTGGATTGATCAGGATACTGTGGGATACCTGCAACAGGGTAACCAGGTAATGCGCCACGCTTTGAGTCAAGACCGTACGGTGCTGCACTATCGTTCCGGTGAAAGCAACTCCATGCCCGCCGGTGCAGCGATCACTTCCCCTGACATCAATCCAGTCACTGGAGAACTGGTCTTTACCGCACGTCAGTCGGACATTGGCGCCCCCCGGGGCTTCTGGGGCACTGCCCTGTGGCAGAACAAGGGCGCAGGCCCGGGCCCCATAGTCGGCGTCCATGAAGGCTGTGAATTAAACTGGTCCAGCAATGGACAATGGCTTTACCAGGTAGGTCATGGTGGTAAACAGGAAATCATGTTTTATCGAATCAATCCGGAGACGCTTGAATCACAGCCATTGCTCGATCTTCCCGGCGATTACAGTCATGAATACTGGCCGGAGGATTCCAATGATGGCCAATACCTTGTTTTTGGCGCCAGCAAGGGCGACCATGAACATGATGTCGCGGACTATGAAATTTT
>Ga0055584_100005362_pt1 | contig 12552 bp, 4 predicted proteins | sample OSDHelmetaG_FD_58716 | JGI IMG/M metagenome (GOLD analysis project Ga0055584, IMG submission 58716) | Pelagic marine sediment microbial communities from the LTER site Helgoland, North Sea, for post-phytoplankton bloom and carbon turnover... | ecosystem: Environmental > Aquatic > Marine >... | reverse complement strand
TTACCTTTTCAAGCACAAATTGATCAATTGGAAGATAAAGTTAAACAACTAGTAAACTATGATAAACTCAAGGGTATGTTTAGTTTAGACTTTTTAAATGATTTACCGCTTGATATAAAAGACAAAATGGCACAATTAGATCTTGGCAATATTGAAAATGCTATTTCAGGCAGTTTAGAAAAGCAGTTTGGAGTAGGCGGCGATGCAGTAGATAACTTTAAAAAGTCTGTAGGTGCTAACACAGGTTCATTTAACGATGCAAAAGCAAAATTTAACCAGATAACAGGAAAAGGATAATGGCAGACATTACAGATACATATTTGCAAGTATTACTAGATTTAGATAAAGCAGGATATACTATGGACGTCGATAGCGGAAGTATTATTTTTAGAAATAAGAAAACAGGAATGACGTATGTTGATATTAATAACGGAGTTGGTCCTACAGCAGAAGAACTAATTTTTAATGCAGATTTAACATTCATAAGTGAACAAGTAAAAAATCTTGTAAAAGTACCATTAAACGAATATCAATTTACTGCACTTACAAGTTTTGCACATCACATAGGAATAGAGAATTTTTCAAATAGTGGTGTTCTAGAATCTCTTAATAACGGCAGATACGAAGATGTTGTCAGTAAAATGCAAAGATGGAGAACTGGTACTAAAGGACCAAACACTAGACCTACAGTTAGAGAGGATTATGTGCAAAGACGCCAGTTTGAAGCCGAGTTATTTTCTACACCTGGTTGGTTAGATATACAAGCAGAATTGGACCAATATATAAACATGCATCAAGGAACTACGTTGTCATTCAAACAACAACGTGAAATTCTAATAGGAATTAAAGATAGAGCATATAGAAAAGCAGGTATATTTAGAACTGGAACTCCACCAGTGCTACCAGATCAAAAAGATTCTATTAACTAAGACTCTTAATTTCTTTTTTTAAATCAGCATTCTCAACAAGTAATCTGTATTTTTGTTCTTGTTCTTCTGCAACGGCTTGTTCTAGTAATTCAATTGTACCTCTAAGACTTTTATTCTCATTGTGTTTCTCAACGAGCATAATTCTTAGTTCTTCTTCTAGTGTGTTATTAAGGTCTTTTGTAGTTAAATTTTGCATATTTCCCCAATTTGAGTGTAGTACTATTTAAACAATTTTTATGTATTCTACATTATACAGCACATTTTTGATTAAGTCAAGTCTTATTAAAACATCTTTTAATACTTTTGATAAATACAAGTATGGCAATTTTGTTTAAAGGATTCAGTACAGCAGATAAAATTAGAGCACCTTATACTCTAGTAGATTCTGAATTAGTAAAGAGAGATATCTTAAATCAATTGTATACAAAAAAAGGCGAAAGAGTTATGCGTCCTGAGTATGGTACAATAATTTATGATTTATTAATGGATCCCAATATTCCAGAATTAGAAGAAATAGTAAAAGAAGATATTGAAAGAATAATAGATGGTGAACCTAGAGCAACACTTGATAATATTAATATATTAATAGGTGACCATTCAATAAGAGCAGAAGTTACAATTAGTTATGTTATGTTAAGTAGCAGTGAAACACTTTTTGTAGAGTACATATCTCAGAGTGGAGTTTAGTAAATGGCTATTGTAAATAGACAAAATAATTTATTTGCGGCAGAAGACTGGAAAGTTGCCTATAAGGCTTACAGTCAAGTAGATTTCCAAGCATATGATTTCGACTCTATTAAGACATCTCTTGTAAATTATATAAAAACAAACTTTCCTGAAAACTTCAATGACTATATTGAAAGTTCTGAATTTATTGCAATTATAGAATTACTTTCGTTTTTATCACAAAGTATTGCATTCAGAATGGATATCAATACTAGAGAAAACTTTTTAGAAACTGCTGAAAGAAGAGACTCAGTATTTAAACTTGCAAGGATGTTAGGTTACAATCCTAAGAGAAATGTTGCGGCTAGTGGACTTATGAAACTAGTATCAGTTAAAACTTCTGAACCATTAACAGATAGCCAAAATAATAGTTTAAACAATTCGACAGTATTTTGGGATGATGCAAACAACCCAGACAGTTATGAACAATTTATAACAATTCTAAATGCTGGTATGAGTTCTACTAATAGATTTACTGCACCTATCAAAACAGGTTCAGTAAGCGGTGTGCCAACAGAGATGTATCAGATTAATACAACTATAGGTTCACCTATTGCATACAGTTTTACAATTAACGCCAACGGTAATAGTAGACCATTTGAAATAGTAAACGGCAATTTTAGTGACAACGGATATTTTTATGAGGTATCACCTGATCCTCTAGCACCGTTTAATTTCTTTTATAGAAACGATGGCTTAGGTTTAGCAAGTGACAATACTGGATTTTTCTTAATGTTCAAGCAAGGAACATTACAATTTCAAGATTTTAATTTTACATCGCCAACAGAAAATAGAATACAAGATATAGCAGTAAACGGCATCAACGAAACTGATGTATTTGTTCAAGAAGTATCTACAGGCGGTACAGTTTTAAATCAATGGGCAAAAATACCTAACACAGTAGGACAAACACTAAATTACAATAGTAAAAGTTTAAACACAAGAAATTTATATGCTATTGAAAATTTAAATAACGATGGCATACGATTAAAGTTCCCTGATGGTAACTTTGGTAATATTCCTACTGGTATTTACAGAACTTGGTATCGAACAAGTGCAGGAGATAGATATAGTATACAACCTGATGATGCAAGAAATCTTTCTATATCAGTTCCATATACAAATGGTGCAGGAGACGATTATTTATTAACACTTGGCTTTGAATTAAAATCTAGTGTAAACAATAGTTTACCTGCAGAATCAATAGAAAATATTAAAGCAAGAGCACCCCAAACATTCTATACTCAAAATAGAATGGTATCAGCACAGGATTATAACGTATTTCCTTTAAGTCAAAGTTCTAATATTTTAAAGTTAAGAGCAACAAATAAAACACATGCAGGGCATAGCAGATATATAGATATTAATGATCCTACCGGAACTTTCCAAAGTGTAAAGACTTATACGGAAGATGGTGTTATTGCACAAAAAGATGCATTTTTAAATAAATCATTAATTGTCAATGAGAACAATTCTGCATCTACAGTGGTAAGAAATATTTTACCAACATATTTTAAAGAACAAAATTTAAACAACTTTATGTATAATAAAGTTAGACAAACTTATCAAGCAATTAGACCTGCTGTTTTAAACACAACAGGACTAGTTATAAGTTGGAAACCTCTGCCTGTAAAAGCAAAAAATAAAACAGGTTACATGCTACAAACAGTTTACGATACTGATGGCAGTGGCGCAATAGATAGATCAGATGTTGTAGTAAATAACAATCCAAGTTTTTCAGGTCTACAAGTTTTTCAAGAAAATAACTTTGTAAAATTTGTAAATCCAGATATACCTTCCGAATATAAATGGGTAAGAATAATTGACGTACAAAATAATGGTGCATTAGCAAGTGGTCTTAGTACTAGTGTAGGACCGTGGTCATTGAGTGCTGACGTGAACGAAGATTGGCGAGCATACGAAGTTATTACAACACTAAGAAAAACATTTACACCAAGTGAAGAACAAGCACTAGTTTCTCAGATAAATGATAAGAAAAGTTTTGGATTAGGATTTAATATAGAAACAAACGAATTTTATATAATCACAAATTCAAACTTACCTGCATTAGATAGAGATACTGATAACACTACAACTAGTACATATGGTATACAAAATATAGGTAACACAGAAGATAATAGTTGGTTACTTAAATTTGATTACACTCCAATTGATAACACTAGTTGGAGATATACTATTACAATCAGAGGTATAGAATATATTGCTGAAAGTAAAAATAATTTAAGATTTTATAATGTAAATAGTGTAAAAGTTACAGACAGTACAACAAAAGCAACAAGAGATAAAATTGTATTAAACACATTAAATTACAAGCCATCTAATGATGAAGAGTTTTGGTGGAGTGATAAACCTAATGTTGTAACTAAAGTTGCTGACGGTATAGGCGATTCATGGCAGAGCCAAGAAAATAATGCATTTTACGAGCCTAATGGTGTTAACCCAATGATTCCAATAAAATCTAGAGATGCTAGATGGAGTGATATTAGAATTAAATGGCAAAGTAACTTTGGAATACTTTCAGACGATATTTCGAATCCAGGCGATTTAGCATCAATTATTTCCAAAGACAGATTTGTTGATGAAGCAATAGTAGAACTTAATACATTTTTTGATGACCCGCAAGGAAATGCATTAACACCTAATGTTACAATTTCAAACTTTAGTGGTGCAGTATCTAAGTTACCAATAAATTTCCAAATAGAATTTTCAAATACAACATTTGGAACAAACATTTTAACTGGTAGCGAAGGCAATATCACATATAAGCAATTAAATCCAGATACAAATATTATAGAAATATATCATGGTAACAACTTACAAGTTGGAGGAAATGTTTATTCATATGGTGCCACTGGTGCTGTATACAATGCATCAGCAATTGGTAGTGTACTATTAGTAGATGCAAATGCTACTGCTGGAACAGGAACAATACAATACAACGATTTAGATGACAACAATCATCTATATGCTTCAGATTCTGTAGGTGTTAGTAGAGATAAAATTACTGTAAGTTATCTAAACAGTAGAGAAAAATTAGAAAACAATATCGAATGGGATATTATAGGCCCATATCAATATGAAGATGGATATACTGATCCTAGTAAAGTAAAAATTGCGCCTGTAGATACAGACGGTGATTTAGTACCAGATAGACCACAACAATACGATGAGTTTGTAGGACAAAATGATTTAGTCATATACGAAAAAGTTACAGACTTTGATGGATACGAATACGATAGACCAGTATCAGGCGGCATAGTTGATTATAGATCTGAAACAACGTTAGACACAACTCAATCAGAAACATTGTCAGCAGGCAGTTTTGCAAACCCAATAGATATTGCTAGTATTAATTGGCTTATTGTAGACACACTTTCAGTTGCAGAACTATTAGAAAATGTAATAGGAAAATACAAAGACATATTAGTATATGTTGTAGACGAAAACAATGTTTATAAATGTGCAGAAAGTACTACAACACCCGGTACAATAAGTCTGCTTTTATCAAACAAAGATTACTTTGTAAGAAACGGTAGAGCAGAAACACAAAATACTCTAGAAACAAATCCAGTACCAGTTGTTATGAAATGGGATCATAGAGCACCAAACGATGTTAGAATAGATCCTAGTATTAGCAATGTAGTAGAAATGCTTGTATTAACAAATAACTACTACTCACAGATTTTAAAATATATTAATGTAACAGGAACAGAGTTTCCACTAGCACCAACAAATGAAGAATTATCAAACGAGTTCTTATCGTTAGATCAATTTAAGAGTGCAAGTGATGTAATTGTTTATAAAAGTGCAGAATTTAAAAGATTGTTTGGAACCGATGCTGATACAAGTTTACAAGCAAAATTTAGAATTGTAAAAATACCAGGTTCAAGTTTAAGTGATAATGAAATAAAGTCTAGAGTCATTCAAACATTTAATCAGTATTTTAACATTAATAATTGGGAATTTGGTGAAACTTTTTACTTTACAGAACTAGCAAGTTATGTTCATCAGCAACTAGGCAATACTATAGGAAGTATAGTAATTTTACCTAAAAACACAGCAGGTAGTTTTGGTGATTTATTCCAAGTAAAATCTGAACCTTACGAGTTGTTTTTAAGTACAGCAACAGTTAATGATATAGAAATAGTAGAAAAAATTAGTTCACAAACATTAAGGGCTGACAAATAGTGGCAGATAAAATTTACACACAATTACCTAATGTACATCAAACAAGTGCAATAAAAAACTTCTTTGAAAGTACAGTAGAGCAATTATATTCAAAAGCAAACGTTGTAAATATATCAGGCTTTGTGGGGTCTAAATCTTCTGAAGATCATAATGTAAATGGTGCATTTATATCTGAACCAACAGTAGAAAGATCCTACTACAGTTTAGCACCTACAGTTAATACTGTAAACTTAACAACAGGTGAAAGCGAAAACTTCTTGTTCTACGATGAACTAATTAGTATTTTTAATACATTTGGCATTGATACTAAAAATCATAATAAATTTTTTAATAGCAATTTCCAAACATTTTTACCACCTGTCGATATAGACAAATTTGTAAACTATCAAGAATATTTTTGGGATCCTACTGTACAAGCAAATATTAGTAGCATATCACAGGCAAATCCTTGTATAGTTACAACTAGCACTAGTCACGGTTTTGTAACAGGAACTAAAGTAAGCATATCCGATGTAAGTGGAATGACTGAAATAAATAACAGTTCATTTTTTGTTAGAGTACTTACAGATACCTCAGTTGAATTATATACTGATAATGATTTAAGACTTACTGCAAATTCACAAGGATATAGTGCATTTACAAGTGGCGGTAGTATAGAACATAAAGGTGGGCCAGATATTATTACCATTACTGGCTCGGCTAGTAATCCAATAGATATTGATAATGATATCTTAGGTAAAGCATCTTATACTGAGCCTAATAGTAGCACAAAATTTGCAAATGGTCAAGTAATTAAATTTAGCGGCGACTATGTTATACCTCAAAATAAAGCAGATATAGAATATATAGTTGAAGGCGTAGGCGACAGTATTCAATTAGTAAAGAAAAACTTAAACTTTGGTAATTTATTTAACCCCAATCTTACTACAAAAAATTATTATACAATTGGTAGAGGTGCAGGAAACGAGAACATTTGGAGTAGAGTAAACTTTTGGTATCATGAAAGTTTGTATATAACTAATACACCTGTAAGTTCTGCTAGAGCAGTAAGGCCTATTTTAGAATATGATAAGAATCTAGAGATGTTTAATCACGGTACAACATCTAGAGGCAATGTAGATATTAATGCAGGTAACTTAAAATTTGAAAATGTAAACGGCTCACCAGAAGAACAATCTATAGATGGTGTAAATCTTACTAACGGCACAACAATTATTTTTCCAAAAGATAATGTAGATATTGCAAAACATGTTTATAATGTAAGCATTTCAGCAAATGTAATAAATTTAAGTGTAGCAACAGATCCTGTTACATCTGCAAACTTTACACTAGCCAGCAATGAAACAGTAACGGTTATTTCAGGAACAGCACATAAAGGTAAAGATTTTTATTTTACATCCACTGGGCTTATAGAAGCACAGAATAAATCTACTGCAAATCAGGCTCCGCTATTTAACCTGTATAACGATGATCTTAAATATTTAGGTAATGAATCACTTTATCCTTTAAACAATTTTACTGGTAGCAAAATTTTTGCACACAAATTAGGCACAGGTACTAATGATGCAGAGTATGGATTTCCTATAAGTTTTAAACCTTTTAAAAGTTCTAGTGAAGTAGAATACGAAAACTTTATAGATACTGTAAGATATAGTTATACAGCAATTGGTTCTACAACAGAAACAAGCCAAAATGGTTATTACTATTACAAACTTTTAAAATCTACACCAGAGTACCATACTTATTTAAAAAATGCTTCTAATAAAAACAAGCAAAGAATTATTACAAAATTTGAATTATCAATTTTTGATATAGATGAAAGCAAAACTAAATTTTACATAGGATGTATTCCAAACGTAGATACAGACAATTCTTCGGGATACGATATTGAAGTATTAGTTAACGGCAAAAAACGAGAAGATTTTACTTACAGTGATACAGGTTACATAACATTTACATCTTTTAATTTTGCAGTTAACGACTTGATTGATATAAGTGTCTTAAGTGATAGTGGATTATTATCAAATGACTCTATTTCTAAATACGAACTACCATTAAGTTGGAGAGGTAATCCTTTCAACAATGATGTAACTACAATAGCAGAACCTGAATATTTGCCACATTTTAAATCATATATTCAAGATCAAAAAAACTTTACAGGCAATGTACTAAGTTCAAATAACTTTGCAAATTTAGAAAAAGAACCTTCTAAAGCAGATCAGATTATACAGGCAACACAAGACACTATACTAGGTGCATTTTTATTAGACAATCAAGAACATAATCTTGTAGATGCATTAAGATTTAATAATAGAGAATATACAAGATACAAACGTAGGTTTAAAAAAGAACTTACTAACTATTTTAATGTAACTGATGTAACAGATTTATCGAACGAATTTATACTAGAAAAGGTATTAAGAAGTTTAATCAGTTATAGTGTAGGCAAAAAAGTATTTAACCAGACATATATTTTACCGTTTGGAGATAATTACACAGAAGAAAAATTTAGTATTTCATCGCTAGATCAAGTTTCTTATACTCTAACCAACTATGCAGATCTAGATAAAATTGAAAACAGTTTATTAGTTTACTTAGTTGACAGTAACGATAACAGAACATTGCTTGAAGTAGATACAGATTATACAATTACATCTTTTAATCCAATTACTGTAACATTGTCTGCAACGTCTGGTTATGCTATAGGCAACACAATTATATCTAAATTATATAATCAAGACAGAGATAGTGCTCAATGTCCACCTACACCAAGCACAATGGGATTATATCCATTATATACTCCTACCATAGAAGTAGATAGCAGTTTTCAAACTGAACAAAGTTTACTAGTCGGACATGACGGAAGTAAAACATCTTTATATAATGATAGACGAGATGACATTTTACTTGAATTTGAAAAAAGAATTTATAACTCTGCAAAAGCAGAATTTAGAGAAAATAATAGTTTAGCAGATCTAAATGTTGCAGTAGTAAAACCAGGAGCATTTAGAAATACATTCTATAGTCAAAACGACTGGAATGATTTATTAAATTTAAATTATGCAAATTGGGTGTCATCTAATAATCTTGATGCAGTAACTAACGAATTTTATGATGCTGATGACTCTTGGACATGGAATTACAGAGGCGACTCAGACTTACCAGGACACTGGAGAGGCTGGTATGAATATTATTACGATACAGTAAGGCCTCATACACACCCTTGGGAAATGTTAGGTTTTACAGAAATACCAAGTTGGTGGATAAATCAGTATGGTGCTGATTATAGCCTATCAAATACATCTCTATGGCACGACTTAGAACATGGCATTATTAGACGTGGCACTAGAGAAAACTTTACTAATTCGTTATATTTAGAAAGTAACTTTAACCCTTTCATAAGAAAAGGATTAAAAAATTATTATCCAATAGATGATAACGGAGCATTAAGATCTCCGTATGATATAACGTCGACACAAACTACAACAAGAACAGTATCGTACACCAATGCTAGTGCAAATACATCAGCAGGTTATGTAACAACTAGTTTCTTAGAAACAGATGGTAGCAATGTAAACTTTGATGCGTATAATGTATATATTACTAGTAATAATATCTCAAATTATGCTACAAATAAAATTGATACATCATCAGATTTATATCCAATAGCAGAAAAAGAACTAACATATAACGTAGTAAGAGCAGATTTAACAACAGGTGTAGCGGCTAATAGTACCGTACTGCCAAGTAATGCAATAGGTGTGCTTACAAACGGTCTACCGTTATACAACCCAAAAAGTAGTACGTCATACAATAACGAAAATGTATGGCATTATGATATAGGATATCAAAATAAATCAAATAGAGCGGCAGGCATTATATCAAGTACAAATGCAGACAGCATTATAGTATCGCATGTTATCACAGAAGACATGTCTAATGCAACTGCTTGGGGTAATAGTACAACACACTCTGGTATTGTTGGCTGGGCATTTGACGGTTTGCCAATTTATGGCCCATATGGATACACTGATCCTTCAAATACATCAAGTGAAATTACAAATATAAAAAGTGCATTTGTATTGAAATCTACAAATAGAGCAAGTGGCCCTGGTGGAAAACACACTGGAGTATTTGTAGAAGACTATGAATTAGGTAGCGGAAATGTATCAAATGGTTATGCTGATAAGTGGAATCATAGAACAGGTTTAACACCAGAATCACCGAATGTGCAAATTGATTATTATGTTGTAACAATAGACGATGACGGCGAACCTATGTTCCCATACGCAGTTGGAGGCGGCACAGAAGTTTTTGAATCATCGAATCTTTCATTTGCAAGTACATATTTTAAAATTGCATATGATGTAAGTAATAATTCAAATAACCAAGGATACACAGTTCCTACAAGTGAAGTTGCTATATCAAGTACAAAAGTAATTACAAAAACATTTACTCCTGCTAGGAACTATACATGGAGAATCGGTGACGGAGCATCAGTTGAAAATGCTTGGAAATATTCAGAAGAATATCCATTTGCAGTTACAGAAGGATTGTTATTAGCAAGACCTGGATTATTTGCTACATTGTTTAGTGACCCAATAAAACTTTATAATCCTACTGCAAACAAAAAACAATATTTAAGTACAGTAACACGAAGAAAATGGGATTTCAGAGATACCAATGATTTTGCTATTCATGGTGATATAAATGCAAATGGAGAGATGATTACAAATATTGGTTACACTCAATTTATTAATAGTTGGCTCAAATTTCAAGGATTAGATGTAAACAATTTTGCAGATAAATTAAGAACAATAAATTTAAAATTAGGACATAGGCTTGCAGGGTATGTAGACAAGGATACAATGATCTTAAGTTTAGATCAATACAGTACAACTGGTAGCAGTACAAACTTAATTATACCAGAAGAAAATATTACTGTAAATGTTCATAAATCACCGTTTAAAACAAGAAATGCTTATAGTGGTGTAATAATAGAAAAATCTGCTAATGGATATAAAATTAGAGGGTACGATAAAACAACTGGGTATTTTGAATACTTGCCAGGCGACACTAGGTATGAAAAACAAAATGTATCAGCAGGTGGCACACCTGTTGATTATATCAGTTACACAGATAGTACTTCGTATGAAGAACAAGTATATGTAGAATACAACGACACATATTATGTTTCTAAATCCTCAGTTCCAAGTTCAGAAAATTTCAATCCAATATATTGGACAAGTCTAAGTGCTTTACCTTTAGAAAATGCCGCTACAGGTGTTTACTATCAAAGAGATACAGGTGTTATTACTAGAGCATATTACGAAACAGAATATACAGATATCCAAGATATATTTGATATACTTGCTGGCATAGGTAGATACCAAACTAGTTTAGGTTTTGACTTCGGCGAATACGATGCCGATATAGGTGATGTAAGAAACTGGGTTTATTCAGCAAAACAATTTTTATTCTGGACTACAGGAAGTTGGCAGATAGGTAATACCATAGAATTATCACCATTAGCATCTAAAGTAATGTTTGAGGCACCATTAGGTTTTGTAGCACAAATAAACAAAATAGATAGAAATCAATTTAGTATTATGGATAGGCAAGGTGTTGCGATAGATCCAAAGGCATGCGATATAATTAGAGAAAACAATGTATTAACTGTTAGTCCACCGGACGATAATGAAATTTACAGCATTACATTATATACCGCAGAAATAGAACATGCTATGGTACTTGATAATACAACGGTGTTTGCTGATACAATTTATGATCCTTTTGTAAACCAAAAACAAAATAGAATAAAAATTAAGGCAACTAAAACTGCTAATTGGAACGGTAGATTCTTAAGTGAAGGTTTTATTATAGACGGTGACGAACTAAAACCTAATTTAGACAACCTAGCAGAAACAATGGGCAAATATCATGAAGTTGGTTTTGTTCCTGTTGAAAAACAAGTTTACGAAACAGCAAGAAGTTTATATGGATACAAAGAAAGAGATTTCTTAAATGAATTAGATATCACTGATGATCAACAATTTGAATTCTACAGAGGTATGATTCAAAACAAAGGTACAAATACAAGTCTTAGTAGAATAGGAAGAAGTAGTTCAATCGTTCAAGGTGAAATGCAAGTTTACGATGAGTGGGCAATTAAGGTAGGTGATTTTGGAGACTTAAACAACGATCAAACAGTAGAGTTAAAATTAGAGAAAAAAGACGTAGTACAAGATCCACAATTAATCACATTATCATTTCCAGAAGATACTACAGGAATTATAGATAGAATTGATGTACTATCAAACACTACCGTTTATTACGAAACACCAAATATTAATATAGGTGCTCCTAGCAGTGGAACTCAAGCATTAGGAACAGTAACATTAAATAGTGAAAATAAGTTAAGTTCTATAAGTTTAACAAACCAAGGCACAGGATATAGTACTGCACCTAGTGTAAAATTAGAGGCAAGTAATACATCTATAATACTTAAAGGTAATACGGCTACATCTTCGAGTGCAATAACTACTATAAATGAATATGGAATTGTAGACGGAAACATAACATATGATTACATATGGCCTGCAGGTGTATATGTTGATTCAACAACGGCTACACCTAGCAATGCAAATAGTTCTACCCAAGTAGTAAGTATATCAGCAAATAGCAGTTT
>Ga0055584_100005361_pt1 | contig 12553 bp, 13 predicted proteins | sample OSDHelmetaG_FD_58716 | JGI IMG/M metagenome (GOLD analysis project Ga0055584, IMG submission 58716) | Pelagic marine sediment microbial communities from the LTER site Helgoland, North Sea, for post-phytoplankton bloom and carbon turnover... | ecosystem: Environmental > Aquatic > Marine >... | reverse complement strand
GACGTGGACTTGACGAAGTCGAGCTGTCGACAGCTGGGGAATCTTGAGTTCCGACCCTTTCGCCAGAACCCAGCGGACGTCTATCGGGACGCCCGTGTCATGCTGGCACCGTACACTGACTCTCTCGAGTCGAACCGGCCTCGGTCGGTGCTCGAATCACAATGGAACGGCATCCCGGTTGTCGGCACGTCACGCGCTGGCTTGCGGGACGCAGTAGGGCCCGGCGGGGTGCTCCTTGCACCTGACGCGGGCATGAGCGAGTGGGTTGCGACGTTAACAGCGTTGTTCGAATCTAGCGATGTGTACAACGACCTGGTGACCAAAGCACGGGAGCATTCGCAACGCGACGAAGTCGACCCAGTGACGATCGGCGCATTGTTTATAGCGGCTCTCAAAGGTGTCGTCGCGGCCGGATCCTGATTTTGCCACTCAGCCGGCCATGAATTCTTTGAGCGCCGATAGGTCGTCACCGACGTGTGGCACCACGCGGCCTTCTCTCATGAGGACCACCCGGTTTGCCCGCTCGACCGTTGCTAGGCGGTGAGCGATTGCGATCACCGTCATCTCACCACTCAGGTCATCGAGGGTTTGGCTGATGAGCCGCTCGGAAACAGGGTCGACGGCGCTTGTGGGTTCGTCGAGAAGCAAGATGGCGGGGTTGCCAGCCAGGGCGCGGGCGAACGCAATGCGTTGCCGCTGACCGCCAGACACGTTCTCGCCCAATTGGCCGACATTGGTCTGATATCCGTCGACCCACCCGTCGATTTCGTGGTCGATATGTGCTCGACGAGCCGCCTCGCGGACGTCTTCGTCGGTGATCTCACGTCGGTGAAATCGAATGGCGTCGAGAACGGTGCCAGATTCGAGCTTTGGGTCTTGCGCAACATAGGCAACCTTGCGGCGCCATGACCTGAGATCGAGGTCGGCGACCTGTTGTCCGTTGATCCTCAGCTGGCCACTTGTGGGCTCGTGAAGCCGCAGCAACAGCGCCATGAGTGTCGATTTGCCCGAACCCGATGGGCCGACAAGTGCCACAAAGTCGCCGCTCGAGATCTCTGCCGTGACGTCGTGGAGCACCGGGTCATCCGGTGCGTATTCAAAGCCCACGTGTTCGAGTTCGATGCGGTCAAACGATTCTGGAAATTCGCCCGCGTCGCTTTTTTTGGCTGTAGCGGTAAGCCGGGCCGACTCGGCCGCGAGCTGATCGACGACGGGTGCTATTTCACTCATCTGCTGATATGTGGATTGTGCTGCCTGACCGTAGCTGAGTGAGCGCAGCAACATGAGCAGTGAACCCGTCAACGCTGCAAGGTTGGTTGCGTCACTTGCGTCGATGATAGCGAGCATCCCGAGGGTGATGGCGAAACCGCCCAGTCGATACCCGGCCGAACTCATGTGGGAGACGACTCGAAGCCGATGTGTGATCTGCGTGACGGCACGAATCTGACGTTCGACGGGTGCGTCCACATGTCGCTCGATACCAAAAGCCTTGACTTCGCGGCTGAGCTCGAGTCGTTCTGTTGCCAGAGAACTCAATTCTCGATTGGCGTTCGCTCGGGCACCGCCCAGCTTCTTGCTCAGCAATATGAGAGGCCGCAACGCCAACAACATGAATAGCAGACCAGACATGACGACGAGTCCAGCCAGTGGACTCAACACCAACGCCGATCCTACGAGCGTCACGAAGTTGACTACTGAGGCGAGACCCGATCCGATCGCCTTCGCAACGCCGGCGGCCTGGGCTGTGTGGCGGAATACGATCTGTTGGTTGTCGCCGCGTGACAGCGAGGTCTGCGCCGCGTAGCTGGCGCCGGAGTAGTTGGCCAGCATGCGGGTTTGTGCAGTGTTCTGTGCTGTCGTCAATAGATTCGCCTGGGCCCAAGCAGTACCCAATTCCGCTAGGAGCAGCACAACGAGAACCGCAAATCCGATGGCGATGAGTTGGGTTACCGAAAGGTCCGACGCGCTGAGCGGTCCGACGGTTCCGCTAATCGATTGGGTTCCAGCGGTGACCGCAGTCGCGGCCCGCACGACAATCACGAGGATTGCCGCTTGCCCGAGCCCAGTCAGTACAGAGAGTCCGGCGACGAGCATGAGTTGGCGATAGGACAACCCGATTGCACGCCGGTTCGCGTGGATCGAGCCGAACGTACTTCGCTCGTTCGGGTCGCTACGGAACTGATCGATGAGCTTCATCATGACGGCTTTCGCGTGAGGCTTCGTCCGAGCCGCCTACGAACCGGACGAGAGGCAATCTTGGCGAGGTCCAAGGCGCGGTTCACCCATCTTTCGGGGGCGGACAGGACAATCTGCCGGGGATAGCCCAGTAGCTTGAGTTCGTCACCCGCAAGCCACTGAAATCTCGCCTGCCTCGCTCGGCTCCAGCCTGCCGATCGTCTTGCGGGTCGGAAGTCAGGACCGCGTTCGACACCCGCCCAGTTGAGGCGCCCATCTTTGCGGCCACCCTCAGTTGAACCGCGAACGGGCAACTCGGTGATTGCCTCGAAGGGAAAGCGATTCGGGTCCAGGTCGAGGTGTTCGAGTATTATGCAGATTCGGTCGCGCCCAGGGTCGATCAGGTCTTCATACCGAACCACGAGCAGGTCTTGAGACTGTTCGTCACGTTGCGCCAGAAGTGTTCGGACATTTTGCGCCCATCTTTGCGCTGCCGATTCGAGTTTCCAGCCGAACGACTCCATGCCTGAGGCAACGACTTCTCGCCCGTCTCGGACGATGACCACCGTTCGTGCATCGTTGAACAGCGCAGGCAATAGGTGAAGGTTTGAGATAACCGGGGTTTTGAGGAGGATACGTTTACCCGTACCCGTACCCGCACCCGTGTCGTGTAGAACCCGGCTCACCGCAGAACCGAGCGCAGGAAGAAGTTGCTCGACGACAGTGTCGAGAGTGTCACGGTTGCGTGGGCGGCGAGCCCAGTTCTCACGTACGGTAGCTGTGAAGACTTCCAAGTGATGGGCAGATGCGAGCAGGTAGTCCTCGTTGACCGCGTGGCTCTCGAGGTCTGGGTGGAGAGCAAGAAGATCGTGCAAGTACGTGCTCCCACTGCGATGAAGCGGCGCGATCACAAACACTAGCGCAGCGCTCTCAGGGCGGGTTGTGCTCATGTTCTAGGTGCTTCCGGCCGGTGTGAAAGGAGAATGTTGACGACGTCGGCCAACGATGTCAGGTAGGTGCGATCAGAGCCGAGCACGATGCCAAAGCCTAACAAGGGCTGATGCACGCGAAGCGGTTTTGTGCCTAACCGCGGCAGACTTAAAGATTGAGCCCAACGTTCCAAATGCAAGGAGTCTCTCAAGTGCGTCACAGTCGTTCGCAGGCGTTTGCCGACGCGCTTCCCGCAGCACGAAGCGGTGAGAGCGGCAACCATTGGAGCTCTGTTGCCGACGACCCGAACGACCCACACGCCTTGGCCATGAGGGCTAGTGTTCTGCGGCAGGCCTGGATCCCCGAGATCCCGAACCGGGTGGGGTTCCTACTCGAGCGATGCAAAGACAAGCGGGTGCTCGACATCGGATGTGTTGCACACGACTTGGCGCGGATGGACGCGGCAAACTGGCTTCACGGTCAGATAGCGGGGGTTGCGGCTTCGTGCTTGGGCGTCGACATTCACGGCGAGGGCGTGTCCGAAATGCGCCGCCGAGGCTTCCAGGCCATCGAGCACGATCTCGCGCAAGGTCTCGGTCCGCTTGACTTGGAAAAGCCGTTTGATGTCATCGTGGCAGGAGAACTCATTGAACACGTCGAGTCGATGGGCATGTTGTTCGACGCCGCTGCGGCGCTGCTTGTTGACGGCGGCGAACTCATCATCACGACGCCAAATCCGTGGGCCCCACATCGGGTTCGCGCCGCACAACTCGGTATTGTGTGGGAGAACACCGACCACATCCTGTTTGCGTTCCCAAGTGGAATCGCCGAATTGGCAAGTCGACACGGCCTGCGTCTTGCTGAGGCGACCTCTACTGTCCTTGAACGAAACGACTACGCTGGTGTTCGTGACCGGATCAAGGCGCTGCGCCGGCGGGTGCGAGGTCGCCATTGGGAAACCGTTGGATATGCCTCGCTTGGTGACGCTCGTGTGGCGCGCGTCGGCGCCCTGTTTAGTGGTGCTTGGATCGTCGCAAAGCTGCGCCAGCTTCAGCGACCGAGACGACGCTTTCTCGGTGAGTCCTTTGTTTATGTTGTTCGACCTGCGCAAACTGGCGCTCAGAACGAATAGTCGAACGCCTCAAAGTCGCGTTCGTAGATCCTTTCAACGAGGCGTCGGGTGTGGCGATTGAAGTACGGTCGATAGTCGGACCGCTCACTCGGGTTGTGATGAGGTAGTAGAAGCTCAGGTAACCCAAGGTGGTCACAGACGATCGCGAAGTCGGATTGCAACGACTCGTACCGACCGACGAAGTCTGGTTGCGGGTGGTTGGGTCCGCCAAACCAGTCGATCTGAGGATTCGCCTGACTGAGACCGTTGGTGTTGTATAGCCCTACGGGAGCGACTCCGGCTTCTACGAGTTCGACGAACGCGTCGAAGGTGAGGTCCTCATCGAATAGACCGAATCGCGAGAGGTATGCCCAAAGGGAGACGGCTCGATCGTAAGGATTGCGGACGAAAGAGAAGCAAAAAGCTTCACTGGCAAACGAGTCGGCCACAGCTCCGTTGTCGACCAACGATGCGTAACCGATGTGCCCAAAGGTGACGCATCCCCTCGAATCGAACTCGCCCGCAATCTTCTCGAGGGTGTTGATCCGGCGACAACCGAACGGCCGCAACGCTCGAAAGATGCTTGACCCGGCGACCTTGGGGATCCAGATGAAGACAGCTGGATCGTTGAGCCGATGCCGACGAGTGCTAATTTCGAACTGCAATCGGGTCATAATCCGGCTTGCAAAGTTGTGAATCATGCGAGCGAGAACCTCGGGGCGGTCGTTTGAGTCTGATCAGAGCGTGGGCAAGAGGACGTAGCCGGCGAACCGAACCGTGCGCCACAGAAAACCTTACATCGTGGTAGGCCGAATTCCTGCGAAACCGTTGTCCAAGAGGTCGTGCCCGATACCTTCAGTCTGAGCGCACCAGAATGGAGCGCAACGCTCATAGGCTCGGACTCAGTGCAACGGCTTCGCCTCGCACTCGCCGAGCCTCGACTGTAACGAGATCGAAGCGGAGCTCAGAATTGGACCAATCTCCACGGCGCGTTGCGAGAGTCGTCGGTCGCCGACTACCAAGACGCGTGCGCCCGATGCTGAAAGCGATCGAACGGCAGTATCTGCTGCCAGTTGGCCGTCGTATGACGGCACCTCTGCGTTGCGACCCAAGTTTTGTGGTCATTGGAGCGATGAAGGGCGGTACTACGTCGCTCTACCGGTATCTGTCGGAATCACCGCAGATCACAATGGCCCACGTCAAAGAAGTGAACTATTTCGCGTTGTACCCCGATCGCTCGATGGCCTGGTACCGCTCGCACTTCCCGCTGCGCATCACGAACCGGTCTAAGGCGAGTGGCGAGGCATCGCCGTACTACCTCTATCACCCCTACGCGGCCGAACGATTGGCGCAGGCCTATCCGGACTCGAAACTGATGATTCTCTTGCGCGACCCAACGGCACGGGCGATATCTCACTACGTCGCAATGGCGTCGGCCGATCGCGAGCCGCTACAACTCCTTGAGGCGATTGAGCGTGAGATGTCTGGACCGGGCACGCCTGAGCGGGTGATCAGACAGGGGGGGCCTGAATTAGAGCAAAGCATGCACCGCGTGAACTCCTATGTCGGTCGCGGTTTCTACGCCGAGCAACTCGATCGGTGGCTTGAGTACTTTCCCCGGTCGGCAATGTTTATCCGTCGATCTGAGGACCTCTTTGCGGAGCCTCGACCCTTCATGCACGACGTCACACGATTTCTCGAAGTCGAGGATTTGCCCGAGTCGGTGCAATTTAAGATCTATAACCCTGGCCATGAGCTGCCTGCCTCGCGAAAGGACGAAGATCTCAGCATGGCTGTCAAAAGGCTCCGCGAGATCTATCACGAACCAAATATTGCCCTGTTCGAGCGCTACGCAATTAGATGGGACAACATCAGCGACGGCGAGCGAGTCGAATGAGTGCGCGACTGCCCACCGTTGCTGCATCGATTGCAATCAACCCGACTTCGGTGGCAGGCCGGAGCAACTCGTAGCTGATCGGCATAGGAACCTCGTTCGATCGTTTCGGCAGTGCTCGGAAATTGCGCACGATCCACCGGGCGCGACGTATGCGAAGAATCCCGAGATCATTCCACCAATCGCGCAAGTTCGTGTGCGAGGAGGCTTCGGTCACCCCGTACCGGATCCAGCGGCCGAAGAGTCGTGCCAGCCCGGGTGGATAGCGAAAGTAGTAGCCGTCGAGACTTGCGACACGCGTTGCATCGACATCGACCACCTCATGGATTGGACGCTTGTACCGCAGCGTGCTGCGCAACACCCGAATCTGACGGCCGGGATATGTCGAAGCGCTGGTGATCACCGACCCATCGACGATGTAGCGGAACGGAACGTTGAACGCATCGATGTCGGGATGCGGCAGCGCCAACACGCTCCGGAGTTCCTCGACCAGCGCAAGGCTCATGCTTTCGTCTGAGTCGATTGTCAACACCCATGGCTGGGTTGCAGACTCAATGGCAGTGTTCCGAGCGTGCGAATAGTCGACCAGCCGTCCTTTGTCGTCGAGTGCAGCGTCCGGCTGTCTGAGCACTCGACAGCCCGCAGCGACCGCTGTGGCCACCGTGCTGTCGGTGCTGCCACCGTCGAGGACGATGGTTTCGGCGAACTCGGCGAACTCGGCGAGACCGGCGAGGCACCGCGACAGCCCCGCTTCGCTGTTGCGAGTCAGAATCACAACCGTGCAAGGGATAGTTGTAGCAAGCATAAAGTCCTCAGAGCGACCCGACACGAGGGTCGTTGTGCGGGGTGAGAGCATCACGCTACCCGTCGGCTCAACTCTTCTCGCCACTTATCCAGCCGAGTAGTCATCTGACCACGAGAACCCGAACTCGCGTTCAATCCACGCAGACGATTCGGTGAAGTGCCCCGCAACAGCGGCTTTGACCGATGGTTCAAGTTGCGTTGCCATACCGCGATTCAACCTGTCGAAGTTCGAGGAGCGGAACGGCTCGATACCGAGGAAGGTGGCCGCCCTACGTAGTGCGGGAGCGGCGTCTTCGAACACCTTCTCGGCCTTAAGCACCATCATCTGACTTCGGTCGAAGTGGCGCAGCCAATCCTGAAGTTGCACGGCATACTGACCCCGCGCTAGATATGAGTGATTCTTGAGCGCCCCGCCTCGACCGAATTCGGCTGGGGCCGGGCGACCGGACGCAATGCGCTCTGGTTCGCCTGCAAGCCGTTGCGTCTCAGCCTCGATGGCTGCTAGGAACGCCAGCGGCTCTTTGCCTGTACGTTTCATGTGCTGATAGTGAGAATAGGCCCGCTCGGTAGGGTCTCGAAGTAGCACAATCAGCTTCATGCGAGGATTCAGAGCGGCCGCTCGGCGCGCTACATCCGGAAAGAACCTGTAGTACGGCGTCGCCTCAAACGCAAGAGGAAATGATGCCGTGGGACAGCGCATCGCGAAGTGAGACCGATACCAATGCTGACCCTTGTCGAAGTGCATGTCGAAGTATGAAACCTCCTTGCGACTGGCCATCTGCACCTGCGGGTGTCGGTCTAGTGCGGCGGCGAACGAGGTGGTTCCTGCCTTCATCGCCCCAATCAAAAGAACCTCAGGTGGCGGTCGCAGGAACCAGGTCGCTCGGCGCGCGGGCACCACCAACCGCTTGCGAAAGGGACGTGCCAGGCGCCGGACCCGTGCGTAGTAGCTGTTCGGTGAATCGCTGGGTGTCACCATCTCGAGGTGCTCAGTTCGCGGCTATTTGGTCGAGCACGCGCCCCGTGGGCCTGAGCTGCGTCTTCGATGATCCGAATGCCTGCGTCATCGGCGATTCTGCGAAGTCCTTTCATGTCGCACATCTGGCCGAAGAGGTGCACAGGCATGAGCGCTTTCGTGCGCTGCGTGCAGGCATCGCTCATATGCGCTGGCGACACGAGCCCATCGCCAAGATCAACATCGGCAAATACCACCGATGCACCTGCCTCAAGAATGGCGTTGACCGAAGCGACAAAGGTGAATGGGCTAGTGACAACCTCGTCGCCTTCGCCGATACCAAGTGCCTGAATAGCAGCGACAAGGGCTGTTGTTCCTGAGTTCACCGCTATGGCATGTTCAGTCTCACAGAGACGGGCGAACTCCTCTTCAAGCCGGAGAACCATCGGTCCTTGTGCCAGGACGCCAGACCGAAGCACCTCGCTGACGAGCTGCTCGCATTCGGCGGGCAGCCTCACGGTCGAAATCGGGATCATTGCGAAACCTCGAGTACGTGGTCGCAGCGCGCACAAGTGGCACCTGAAGGAAAGTCATTCTGACGTGAAACGACTTGTCCGCATCGGCAGGTCCACCCTACGTGGCGGGCCGGGTTGCCGACCACCAATTCGTAGGCAACAGTCGATCTGATCAGAACCGAGCCGGCACCGACCGTTGACCACGAGCCCAACTGGGTGCCGCAAAGGATCGTGGCGTTGGCGCCGATGGCAGCGCCCTGCCCGACGTGTGTCGGAACAATCTCCCATCCGAGCTCCGAATTTGCACGCGGATAGAGGTCGTTGGTGAACACAGCGCCGGGACCGACGAACACGCCGTCTTCGAGTGTGACCCCGTTGAAGATCGACACGTTGTTCTGAATCTTGCACCGACTTCCTACGACCGCACCGATGTCGATGTAGACGTTCTTTCCGATGGTGCAGTCATCACCGATGGTGGCGCCCGCCCGGACATGAGCGTGGTGCCATATCGATGTGCCAATGCCAATCGTTGCGCCACCTTCAACAATGCTCGACGAGTGTGCTGTCATTTGGTTTGTATCGCTCACTCTGCACTCCAGGGCCGTGAACCCGGCAGACTTGTTGTTGACCGAGTCCAAGGCGCATGTGCTCGTGATGTCATCGGCCGCAGGCTACCTTGGTTCATCCATGGTAGGGCAGACGGCTACACCCGTCTCGCCACTACCTCGAATGATAGCTGAGGCCTACGAATGGTCGAGGTACAACCCGGTCAACCAGGGGAATACCAACTGGCAGTGATTATCCCGGCATTTAATGCCGAGACGACGTTGGGCGAGCAGCTCGGCGCACTGTGCAACGAGACGTGCGCGGTCTCTTGGCACATTTTAGTCGTTGACAATGGATCGACCGATGCAACTCAAGCCGTAGCGCTGTCCTATTCGAGCCCGCAGGTGCCTGTCAGGGTGGTTCGAGCGGCGGAACGCAGCGGCCCGGCATACGCTCGAAATGCTGGGGTTGCCGCAACGTCGAGTCCATGGATCGCGTTCTGTGATGCTGACGACGTCGTTGCCTCTGGATGGTTGGGAGCGATCAACGAAGCTCTTGAACAACATGCCTTCGTAGCTGGTGGGGTTGAGCTGGGAAGACTCAACTCGCCGTGGACTCAAGCATCTCGAGGCTCGAGTTTCTCAAACCAAATGACCCTGTTCGAAGGGATGGTTCCCTATGCCAGTTCGTGCAACATGGCCGTCACCCGCAAGGCATTCAGGTCGGTAGGCGGATTCGACGAGAGTTTGCGCGTTGGAGAGGACATTGAGCTATCGCTGCGCTTGTGGCGACAAGGTTTCGAGCTCTACTTCGCGGAGGCTGCAACGGTGCACTACCGCCTTCGCCCTCAGCTATTGACTCTATTCCAGCAGAGTCGAGAGTACGGAGCAATCCATCCCACATTGATCGAGCGATGTCGCGCTGCAGGATTTGAGGCTCCTTCTCGGCTGGCAGGGTTAAAGGGCTGGTTATGGATGATGCGGAAATTGCCGATGTTGAGGACCCGTTCAGGGCGAGCGCGGTGGCTCTGGGTCGCTGGTCGACAGGTTGGTCGACTACAGGGTGGGCTCCGGGTTCGCCGTTTATACCTGTAGTGCGCACCGCTGGGCGTGAAGCAACAACAAGCGCCTACGCTAGGCATCCGATGGAGAATGACGTGACTTCTGCTGCCTTTGCAATTCGAACCTCATGCATCTGAGTGTCGTCATTCCGGCTCGTAACGAAGAGCAGACTCTGCCCCGTCAGCTTGATGCCCTTCTTGCTCAGGAGTGGGATAAGGACTGGGAAGTTGTCGTCGTGGACAATGGTTCCACCGACGGGACCGCAGATGTGGTGACTCGGTTGGCGCAGTCTGATTCTCGGTTGCGTCTGATCTCGGAAGTGACTCCCGGGGCGTGTCACGCCCGCAACGCTGGGATCGCTGCGACATCGGCCCCTTTGCTGGCTTTCTGTGACGCCGATGATGTGGTCGAGCCCGGGTGGATTGCGGCGATAGCTGCGGCATTAGTGGAACATGAGTTGGTGACGGGTGCTCAAGAATTGCGGGCCCTGAACCCACAGTGGCTCGTGAAATCTCGCGGTTTGGGTGCAACCCAAGGCCTGACGACCTTCTACGGCGTGCTGCCCTATCCCTCCGGCAACAACTTCGGAGTTCGTCGCAGCCTCATCGATCTGATCGGCGGCCTCCGACAAGAGTACTTTGGGGCCGAAGACCTCGAGTTCGGGGTGAGAGCATGGCAGAGCGGCGTTGTGACGAAATTCGTTCCCGAGGCGGTCGTCCACTATGCCTATCGGCGGTCAGCGGCAGAGTTGTGGCGCCAGGGGTTTAGCTATGGGGTAGTGCGGCCCAAGGTGGCGCGAGATCTGGTTGACGCTGAGCTGCCAAGGCCACCGCTACTTGCCGGTTGGCGGTCTTGGGCATGGCTCGTGGTCAACGTGTGGAGACTTGCAACGCGCACAGGCCGAGCGCGGTGGCTGTGGGTCGCAGGAAATCGGATCGGCTATCTCGTAGGGTCCATCCGCCACGGCACCGTCCTTCTTTAGATAATGGGTTGATTGTTTTGCGAACCGCTGTATCTTCGCTACTTCGAAAGATCTGGTCGATCGCTCAACGCGGCGCTACTGCGCTTCGTGCGAAATTGGGTCGATCATGCCATCGGCCCCCGGCATGGGAGGCTGACGTCGTCGATGACATCGCGTTCAACCGGCCTTGGAACATTGCGGTCAAACTGCTGCGGGTTCAGGCCCGAATTCGCAAGCGTTCGTTGCGCCCCGGGCCGACCATTGTCGTCGTCAACTGGAACACGCTTGCGGTCACCCAAGACACGTTGCACGCAGTGCGAGCACTGACCCCGTCCGATGTCACGATCATGGTTGTCGACAACGGGTCTATAGACGGCAGTAAATCCTGGCTGCGCAGCCAAGAAGGACTTCGCAAGGTTTTTCTGCCGGCGAACGCAGGGCATGCGATTGCGCTCGATATCGCGGTTCTGCTGGCTCGCACCAAGGTCGTAGTAACGCTTGACTCTGACGCAGTGCCGCTGCGCGTCGGGTGGCTCGACACCGTTCTGGACCCTATGGCTCAGGACGGCATTATTCTCGCTGGACTGCGCAGCTCCCGCGACTTTGTGCACCCCGTCTTCTCCGCAGTTGATGTGCGGTCCTTCATCGATCGCAACCTCAGCTTTCAGGTGTATCGCGACCCGGGCGTGACCGATGAAGCGGCGGTTTGGGGAACCAACAGTTGGGACACGGGTGAACTCATGACGGCTCGAGTGGGAAACCAAGAAGTTGTGCTGGTGGATCCGACAGACAACCCAGTTGGTGGACTTCCAGGCATGACGACCGGCGGCGTTGTGTATCACCATGGAGGAGTGACGCGCTCAACGGAAGGTGCTGCCACCGATTCTGAACAAGAGAGTTATCAGTTGTGGCGAGCGGCTCTTGAGCAGATACTGCCAGCCGCTGCGTTGCGGCCGGCAGACGAAGGCTGAGAGATCGTTGAATCACGTGATGAAACCAAGCTTCTCGCTGACGTAGCGGCGATCAGCACTTGCCGACACAGCGAGAAGAAGCGGAGATGCCTTAGCCGCGCCACCAGGCATGCCTAGTGGAACTACTGGGCTGAGCCCTTGAGATCGGTCCAGTTGGCGTGTCCCCCAAAAACTGGTCTTGGTTTGTGAGGGTTAGGTGGCTTTGGGTTGTTGGTGTCGGCGTTGATATTCGTTGGGTGGGATGTAGCCCAGCGACGAGTGCCGACGTCGTCGATTGTAGAACGCTGCAATGGTCGACTGGATCGAAGCGGTTAGCTCAAGCCTGGCATCCCAAGTTTTCAGGTTCAAGTGTTCAATGGAGGACACGCCAGCTGGACCAATCATCGGGGCCCTCTCAGGCAAAGAAGGCCAGCCCGCTGAAGAACGTTGATGTCATTGAGCCGTAGCGTTCTTATCTGAACCGCTTCGATTCGGTGATCGAGCCGCTCGGCTGCGCTTCCTTGCACATGGAAGACTTGTATCTCCATTGGTCTCTATGGCGATGAGTTCGCTTGGTTCGGGTTCTCGCTCTTCCGCTGCCAGTCCGCTACTGCACCCTGGCAGCGGGAGCAGCGGCTATGGCGCGTCGCT
>Ga0055584_100005360_pt1 | contig 12555 bp, 12 predicted proteins | sample OSDHelmetaG_FD_58716 | JGI IMG/M metagenome (GOLD analysis project Ga0055584, IMG submission 58716) | Pelagic marine sediment microbial communities from the LTER site Helgoland, North Sea, for post-phytoplankton bloom and carbon turnover... | ecosystem: Environmental > Aquatic > Marine >... | reverse complement strand
AAACTCCACGTGATGCGTCAGGCTGGCCGGCTCCGGATTTCCATGCACGGTTACAACCAGCCGGAAGACATTGAGGAGTTTCTTGATGTGCTGCGGGATATCCTTTGAAACTTTTGGATTCCGAAGTGCGAATGTGGCGCCGCGTGTCGTCCGCGTTTGATGAGCTGATGGTCAGCGAGGATCTGAAGGTCTTTGCCGAGCAACGGATGCTGACTCTGCTGGGGCATTATGGCGACGAAGCCAATGCCAAGGCGGTCGCCGCGGAGCAGGCGTGGACGTGGATGCTGCATAACCTGAAGATCGCCGTGAAATCTCCGGCCGATCTGGGCATCGCCAAACCGGAATAGTCGCTGCTGATGCTCAATCGCCAGACCATGCCCGCAGCGGATTTGCTGAGCGGAATCGGCTTGGCTGTATTCGCAGTGTTCGTGCTCGTGCGCGCGTCGCGGATGCCGATGAGTGGCACCTATGGCGGAGTGGACAATGCGTGGTATGTGTCGCCGGCCGCTTTTCCCTTGGTGATTGGCACGCTGCTGTTACTGGCTGCAAGCGGGTTGGTCGTGCGGGGAGTTCTGAAGGGCGGGGCCGGGGCCGCGACCGGGCTGATGAAGAAAGTCGCTTTGGCTTTGTCGAATCGTCCGAGCGCGCAACGCATCGCCATGATCTTTGGTCTGTTGCTGACTTACGTTGCCGCCCTGCAATTTCACTGGTTCGCCGGATTGTCCAAACTCTTTGCGGCATTGCAGATTGGCCGCTTGATTCCGACCCGGCACGTCATCATGGAGAATGGTGCGAACTATTGGTGTGCGAGTTGTCTGTTTCTGGTGGGGTTCGTGTTGTTGTTCGGACGACCGGAGCGCCGACGTGGTTGGATTGCTCGTATGGGTTGCTGCGTGCTGTTGCCACTGATTATCGGATTTCTGTTTTCTGAATGAAGCGGCCAATCCTGGCGGGAGCGTTCAACCACTTGGTGGGGGGAGTGTCCTCGCGAGCCCGCTTCAGAGCCCCAAAGGGGCGACACCGCACTGATGGAGATTTGGTCACATTTCTTTTCCCATCTCTGGCAATTGGCTTCACTGACCAACCTGCTGATCCTGTTCGCGTCCGTGCTGATGGGCGTGATCTTCGGCGCTTTGCCGGGATTGACCGCGACGCTGGGTGTCGCGTTGCTGACGGCGGTGACGTTCAGCCTGAGCATGCCGGTCGAATCCGCCATGACGGCCCTGATGGGAGTCTACGTCGGCGCGATCTACGGCGGTTCACATCCCGCGATTTTGCTGAACATTCCCGGAACCGCTGCGGGCGCCGCCACTGCGGTCGAGGGTTATCCGCTGGCTCAACAGGGGCGGGGTGGCGAAACCGTGGCGACCGCCACCATTACCTCTTTTGTCGGCACTGTGTTTGGGGTGTTGGCAATGCTGTTCTGTATTCCGCTGCTGACGAAGCTCGCGGTTCAGTTTCAGTCCAGTGAGTATTTCCTGCTGGCGCTGTTCGGCGTGTTGATTTGCGGTTCACTGACTGCTTCGGATATCCCCCTGAAAGGCTGGTTGGCCGGTTTGTTCGGGATGTTCCTTGCAGTTGTCGGGATGGATCCGGTGCACGGATCTCAACGATTCACCTTCGATGCGCCGCAATTGATTGGGGGGATCAAACCCATTCCGGTCATTCTTGGGGGCTTCGCCATTCCCCAGATATTTCGGGCATTGCGGAGTCCGGAGGTGACGCAGCCGATGGGTGAACTGATCGGTCGTCTGCGTCCGCGAGTCGTGGAACTGAAACGCAACATCAAAACCGCCATTCGATCCGGGTTGATGGGTGTGGGCATCGGTTCGGTTCCGGGTGTCGGCGAAGATGTCGCAGCCTGGATCTCGTATGACACGGCCAAGCAGATTTCCAAGGAGCCAGGGCAGTTTGGCAAGGGCGCGATGGAAGGCGTGGTGGCGGCGGAAACCGCGAACAACGCCTGCATCGGCGGCGCGTTGATTCCATTGCTGACCTTGGGGATACCCGGTTCGCCACCGGCGATGATGCTGTTGGGCGCACTGCAGTTGAACAACGTGATTCCGGGACCGGAGTTCATTCCGCAGATGGCCGCCATTCTGTTGTGGGCATCGTGCGCAATGGTGATCGTTGGTTTCCTGTTTGCCCGCGTCTCGGTGTTCGTCCTGAAGATGCCGACACCCATACTCATGTCTCTGGTTGCGATGTAGTCGGTGATGGGCGCCTACGCCTTCGATAACAGCATGTGGGATGTCTGGCTGATGCTGGGATTCGGGGTGGTCGCCTACTGGATGGAGGAGCTCGGCTATCCGATTGCACCGCTGGTGATAGGGATCATTCTCGGTCCGATGGCGGAAGAGAATTTCCGACGGGCGATGATTGATCATGGCGGCAGCATCACGCCCTTCTTCACGCGACCAATCTCGTTGGTGTTCATGCTGTTGATCATGGTTTCCCTCCTCTATCAATGGCGCGCGATGTTTCGGAAGGGAAACAACTCATGAGTGAATCTTTGAAAGGGGTGATGATCGGTGCCGGCTTCTTCGCCGGCTTTCAGGCCGATGCCTGGCGACGAACCGAGGCTGCCGACATCATCGCCGTGGCAGATCCCTTGCCGGTCAAGGCCCGGGAGTTCGCGGACCAGCATGGTATTGCAAACGCCTACGAATCGGTCGACGAAATGCTCGACGCCGAGGCTCCTGACTTTGTCGATATTGCCACGCGGCCCGATTCGCATCTGGATCTCGTGAAGAACGTCGCCCGCCGCGGAATCAACATCATCTGTCAGAAACCGATGGCTCCAACCTGGGAGGATAGCGTCGAGATGGTGGATTTCTGCAAGGCGATGAAGGTGCGTTTGCTGATCCATGATAACTGGCGTTGGCAACCTTGGTATCGCGAGATCAGACGGGTTGTTGAAGCCGGTCAGATTGGCGAGCGCTACCTCACCCGTTTTTCATGGCGCACGGGTGACGGGGTGGGGCCGGAGCCTTACGTCCATCAACCGTACTTCCGCGAAATGCCGCGCCTGTTGATTTACGAATCGCTGATGCATCTGCTGGATACTTTCCGTTTCCTGGTCGGAGAAGTTGAGAGCCTCACGTGTTCGATCTCTCGCAAGAACCCGGCAATCGCCGGTGAGGATCAGGCCACGATTGAATTGTTGTTCAAGAATGGACTCAAGGGCGTTATCGACGGCGATCGCACCGATGGTCCGTTCCCGGCTCCGGTGGCCATGGGCTGGCTTACGCTGGATGGTGAAACGGCCTCTCTCAACATGGCCGCGGATGGACAGGTGACCTTGAACGTGCCGGGCGTGGCACCTCGGGAGTTGGTCTTCGATCGACCTGATACCGGGTACAAGGGCGAGAGTGTGTTCGCTGCCCAGGAGCACTACGCAGATTGCCTCAAGCGGGGAACTTTCTGTGAGAGTGAAGGGATTGAATACCTGAAAACTGTTCGCCTCGTGGACGCCTGTTACGAAGCGGCAGCCAAAGGCGCGCGCGTCACCGTTTGACGCTGAACGGTAACACGCTCGCCGCCACAGTGGGACTACTTGTCAGCCGTGGCGGTTGCGGGTTCCTCGTGGCTCGGGTCGGATTCAGGGGTGGCTTGAGGATCGCCGGGGGCGGAATCTGAAATCGCGTCGGGATTGGCCGACGCATTGGGTCCGCCAATAAACAGCTTTTTCACGAAAGGCATCAGGCCGCTTTCGGACTCGGCCAGATCCTTCTCCGCTTCCCCTACGGCGGACTCCCAAGCAGCGGCGAAACCGGGCGCTTTTTGGAAAAGGATGCGGAGGGCTTTGTCGTAGACGTGCAACTGCTGCAATTCCTGGCGACCGGGTTTCTGCTTCAGCGTGGCGTTGGCGACACGGAGGTTTTCGTTGTCTTTCCGCAACTTGTCCACCTCGCCGAGCATGTCCTTGTTGCCGCGGGAACTGATCTCCATCTGCGTGTTCAGATGGTCTTTCATCTTGTCGACCTCCTTGCGCAGATCACGGCGTTTCATCATGCCATTGCCCCAGCTCCAGACGGCCAAGAGCAGTCCGATGCAAAGTCCCATCACAAACGGTTGTTGCAGCGTTTCAATCATAGCGACAAGGTGAATCGCCGATCTCGATAAGTAAAGTTTTCAGCCTCGCGGAAGCTGGGAATGTGCTCGTGACTGGGGGGGCTGGATTTCTAGAGTTTGAAATAGTGATAGTAGACTCGGGTGCGGCTGGCATCAGTGATCAGGACATAATGGGTGGAGCCATGCTGAGGGTGGTAGTGAACATAGTGGTGGGAGGGCTCTATCTTCATACTCGCAGCCTCAGCTCGATATCGCGACCACATGTCAGCGTCTGGTAAAGTGCCGGATTGTCGCGTGGCGGTGGAGGGGGCGATTGGGGAGAATCGTTTGCTCAAGATCAATTCATCCAGATCCCGAGGTTCTATGCGAAATGTCAGCGTTTCGTCCGCGCCGGCCAATCCGGCGTATCCTGCTCGGGTAATTTTCGATACGGAGTTCGGTTGGTTTCCGAAATGGCGTTGGAAGGCTGCAGTCGGGCTGAACACCAGTTGGTGAACGATCGCAATCAGAATGCAAAACACCGCCGTGATGGATGTCAGGGGGCGTCCAATTCGTTGCAAGTTTCCTCTCCTTGCTGCCATTGTGTCATTTGAAGCTGTCCGGCGTATTGGCCCGATCGCACAGTGCTTGAACCGGGCCTGTTATTGTGGCGTCATTGTTGAATGAATTCAAGCTGGGCTGGATTGCCAGTGGCTGCTTCTAGGCTCCGAATAGTGTTGTGGCTCGGATGGTGTCTGCTCAGTTCCGGCCCGGTCGTGCAGGCACAGGTCCAACCGGCGATCAGTGTGGCTCGCAATGGTTCGACGGTGCAGTTGGTTTGGGATGCTCAGTTGGGGACGGGGAGTTTCGTGGTGGAGCAGTCGGATGCCCTTGGTGCGGCGGCTCAGTGGCGGGCGTCTTCGTTGACCTATCTCTCGCTGTTGGGGGCTGGTTCGACGGTTCGGCACACGGCGATCGTGGATGGAGTTTCCGGGACGAAGTTCTTTCGGTTGCGGCAGCTCACGATGTTCTCCTATGCCGCGCGAACGATCGATCTGCAGAACGTGGATTTTCCTCAACCCCACGTCGTCCAGTTGGCTTCGGCGACGGGGCTCTTGGCTTCGTTTCCAAATTCTGGCTCGGCGTCCGTACCTGGTATGATCAATTTCCTGTGGAATGTGAACTACGACGGTGTGCTGGCTCATTTCAACGTGGGTGTGACGATCAGTATTGATGCGCTGCCGTAGGGATGGATTGGAAGAGGGCTGAGCTGAGATCGTCAGTCGACGAGCGGGAGATTCAGTCGCGAACAGACGGCACGAAGGAGGACGGTATGCGTGAACGGTTTGGTGACAAGATCGATGCCGGGAATCAGCCGGTCTCCGTGTTGCAGCAGGTCATCCACGTGACCGGACATGTAGATGATCTTGAGTGCCGCTTTTCGGCCCCGGAGATTTTGGGCCAAGTTCCAGCCATTGTCACTGTCGACCATGTGATAGTCGGTCAGCAGGAGCGAGATGCTGGGCTGGTGGGTTTGAAAGATCTCTTCAGCTTCCCGTGCGTTGGCGGCTTCGAAGGTAAGAAAACCAAAGCGCTGCAAGATACGCACGACAAGACGTCGCACGCTCTGTTCGTCGTCGACCACCAGGATCGCGCCGATTTCAGGGGCTGCTTTTCCGAGATACATTGACTGCCGTGGAATTGATACATCGGCAGGTTGGCTGGGGAATTAAGGACTGCCCGTCCTCGATCAAGGGGAAAATAGGGCCGAATTATGGGGCTCGCGAGAGAAAACTGAGCTTTCGAATTGGGTTTGCATCCCGTGGTTGACGCGCATCATTCGCACATGGCCAGTTGGTCACAGCAAATTGCAGCGAGTTGGGGCAGGGTGCCTCGCTGGCTTCGATTGGCGGTGCACTCGGTTGCTTGTGTCATCGGTGCCGTGGTGTTGCCGACACTGGCGTATTTGCTGATGACGGTGATCTTCAGTTCGATCGTGGTGAATGCCGACCGAGCGGAAGTGGAAGAGGGTGTGGATGTCTATATCAACTCGATAGGGATTCATACGGATCTGTTGATCCCCAAAGACCATGAGGCGATGTATTGGTATCCGTGGTTTCCTGTGCGGCACTTCGAAAAATACATTCCCAACGAATATCTGCGCATCGGTTGGGGGGATCGGAGGGTCTACACCGAGGTGCAGTATTGGTCGAACCTGACGGCACGGATTTCAGTTGAGGCGGCGTTTCTCAAGACGCCGACGCTCATGCATGTATCGTATTGGCAACGGCCAGAGCTGACCAATGGGATCACCAAGGTGACGCTTTCGCCCGCGGAATATCGGAAGCTGGTGGCGTACATCAAGGCGGGGTTCAAGTTGGGAGCAAACAATCGTCCGATTCTGTTGACGAACGTGACGCACCACGGCTGGGACGCGTTCTACGAGGCGCATGGCTCGTACGACATGGTGTCCACCTGCAATGAGTGGGCGGGGAAGGGGCTGCGTGAGGCCGGTCTGCCAGTGGGCTCGTGGACGCCTTTCTCCAAGCACGTTGCTGAGCATCTTCAGCCATCACCATTGGCCGAGCTCACTCCTGAACTGAGCGAGACGAATAGTCGACGCGAGCGTCGCTGAAAGGTGGAGTATATTTCGCGTGTTTCCCCGCCACCGCGGGGGGCGTAGCCCGCTTTTTTACACGGTGGTTATTGATCGGACTCCCACGTCGTAGCGAATCTGAGTCGCTGGGCTGCGTCTCAACGCCGGAGGGATATCCGTACCCGTCTTGGAAACGGGATGAAGTCCGCGTATGCTGACGCATGACCCTCTAGCCGCGATGTCGAACCCGGAATTTTCAGCCACCCATTGGAGTCTCGTCTTGCGCGCGGCTGCTGCGGAGGAGTCCGGTTCCGAAGAAGCGTTGACTCAGCTTTGCCAGCGGTATTGGTATCCACTCTACGCCTATGTTCGGCGGCGCGGCAGTTCGCCACATGACGCGCAGGATCTCACGCAGTCATTCTTTGCGCGATTGTTGGAGAAGAGGCTCCTGGAACGGGTTGATCCGGCAAAGGGGAGGTTTCGATCTTTCCTGCTCACCTCGATGAAGAATTTTTTGTCAGATGAATGGGAGAAGGCAAAGGCGCAGAAACGCGGTGGTTCGGTGACAGTCATTTCAATCGATGAGGAGACGGCCGAGGATCGTTATGCAAACGAGCCGGTGGACGATATCTCTCCCGATCAGCTCTATGAACGACGCTGGGCGATGACCTTGTTAGACCAGGCTCTCGCGGCCTTGGAGTCGGAATACGAAACAGCCGGGAAGGCGGAGTTGTATCGTCGCTTGAACGGTTCGATGTTGGGTGCCAAAGAGGCTTCGTATGCGGAAGTCGGCCGCGCTTTGGATATGGCGGAAGGGGCGGTGAAGGTGGCGGCGCACCGGATGCGTAAACGGTTTCGCATGCATCTGCGGGATGAGATCGCCCGCACTGTGGGTGAAGAGGCGGATGTCGACGCGGAACTGCAGGAATTGTTCGCGGCCTTGCGCGGAGGTTGAGCGCAAGGTGTCTTGAGAGCGCTCTCAAGATTTGATCGTTTCCCACGTATTCCGGTGGCTTTTCGCTGTGTCCCGCTCCGTTGCTTCTGTAACCTTTTCCACGGTATTCCGTTGAACGAATCAGATGGACAACGAATCCGACAATCCCACCTTGCCCCCGAACAGCCGATTGTGTCGGCAATGTGGCGCGCTGTTGCCGGAAGATGCTCCTCAGGGCAATTGTCCGGCTTGTTTGCTCAGTGTGGGAATGGAGACGGCCAGCGGTGGGGATGCTCCGACCCTGACGCGGGCCACGGATGCGGTGGCGGTGATCGGTCCGCCGCCTTTGCCCAAACATGATTCCCTACAGCGGGGGCAACTGTTCGGGAACTACAGAATTGGCGAATTGTTGGGGCGCGGTGGCATGGGGGAGGTTTACGAGGCGGAGGATGTTGAAGGCGGTCGTCGCGTGGCGATCAAGGTGTTGGGCACGAAGATGGATTCTCCTGACGCCCGAAAACGTTTCTTGCGCGAAGGGCGGATGGCCGCCGCGATCAATCATCCCAACAGTGTCTACATTTACGGCACGGAGGAGATCGAGGATCAGTCAGTCATCGCGATGGAACTGGTGGAGCAGGGGACCCTGAAGGACAAGCTCAAGACCAGGGGGCAGTTCAGTGTGGCCGAGGCGGTCGATGACATCCTGCAGGTGATTGCGGGCTTGAGTGCGGCTCATGAGAAAGGCGTGCTGCATCGCGATATCAAACCGTCGAACTGTTTCGTCGATGCCGATGGTTCGGTGAAGGTGGGAGACTTCGGTTTGTCGGTTTCATCAATCGCCCGCGAAGACACGCAATTGACCATGACCGGAACGGTGATGGGAACACCGGCATTCGCCTCCCCTGAGCAACTGCGAGGCGATGAACTGGATGTCCGATCCGACATCTATTCGGTGGGCGCCACGCTCTATTACCTCCTGCTGGGCAAGGCACCGTTCGAGGCACAGAACGTCGTGCAGCTGATGGCGACGGTGCTCGACAAGAAGCCGGAGTCCCCCCAACTACAGCGGGCGGACGTTCCCGAGGGCTTGGCACAGATCATACTGAAGTGCCTGTCGAAACAATCGGACGCCCGCTATCGGGACTACGCCGATCTGCGGAAGGCACTGGAGCCGTTCGGCTCCCGGGGAACCACACCTGCGGGAATGGGGCTGCGAACACTGGCTGGGGCCATCGATTGGTTCATTCTCGGAACGTTGGGGCAGTTGCCCATTTGGGCGCTCAGCTGGGATTCGAGTTTCGGTAATATTTCGACAGTTCTGGAGGAGTTCGGCCCATCGAACATGGTCGTCTGCAGTCTCCTCTTGTGGCTGCTCTACTTTGCCGTGCCGGAAGGTCTCCTGGGAGCGTCACTCGGCAAAGCCATCTGTCGGCTTCGTGTCCGTCAGACCAACGGTATCCGGCTGGGAGTTCCTCGTGCCCTGCTTCGCACCCTCCTCTTCGGGATCGCAATGATCGGTGGCAGTTCGGCTTACCTGGTTACGAACCCCCAGGCGGCCGTGGGCATGAACAGCGGCACGGCAATCACGATCGTCGGAGTGGTGGCCAACTACGCGTTCGTGCTTTTGCTCGCGCTCTTGTTCTGCACTGTCCGCCGGCGCAACGGATACGCCGCGCTGCACGATATGATCACCGGCAGTCGCGTCATCAGTCCCCAACGCCAGCAACCACGGGCGCGCGTGCATTCAATCGACGAGGAACTTCCCGCCCTTGCAGAAGCGCCACGGGTCGGTCCCTACCACACTCTCGAATCTTTCGAGCAGGCCTCACCGGGAGATGTGCTGCCGGGATTCGACCTGAAACTCCGCCGCCGGGTCTGGATCCGGAAGGCAATCGACGGGTCCGACATGCTGTCTGCGAAAGAGAAGGCCAGCAATCGTGCCGGCCGCATTCGCTGGATTGGTGGTGCCCGTCAGCCCGCCGCCAATTGGGATGCCTACGAGGCATTGCGGGGAAGACCGCTCATCACCCTGCTGGGCGAGCCTCAGTCTTGGGATGCCGTGCGCTACTGGGCGCTCGACCTGTTGACAGAATTGGAATCGGCAGACGCCGGCAAGACCCTGCCGGAAACGATCGGATTCGACCGCATCTGGATCACCGATGATGGCCGGGCCAAGCTGCTCGATTTCAGCGCTCCGGGCCTGACACCCGCCGAAATCGACAAATGGAACGCGCACTCCAGATCGGCCGATGACATCGCCGCGGGAACCTTCGTTGCGAATCTCACGAATGTCGCCCTCGGCCGCGACAATGCAGGAGACATAGTTCAGCCCCTTCCGCTGCACGCTTACGAACTGCTCGACCAACTGCCGATCATCCCGAGCGATGAAGCGATGGAGAATCTCGACTCGGCCTGCCGACGGGCTTCAACCGTCAGCCGCACGCGGCGTCTTGGCCTGATGGCACTTTGCGCCATCCCCGCCCTGTTCGGCCTGCTCGTGATGCTGCTGGGTTCCGTCTTCATCGAGAAAGCCCAAGGCAAGACCCATGATCTGACCCAACTGCTCATGCACCTGCATCACCTCCAGTATCTCGAGCGACAGGAACCCGACGGTCGGCGCAAACTCGATGAGCGACGTGCCTCGATGCGAATTTTGATCGCCGGCGAATTCTATCACCTGATCACCAGCAGCAATTCCTGGTACGGCGACTACGCCAAGATCATGATCAAGGGCGCACAACGTGAACTGGCAGATGACATCATCCGTACCACGCCCCGACCAACGCCCACCAAACTTGCCGAAGCCCACCACCTCAATGCCGGCCACCTCGAGCGAATCGCGAAGAATGCCAAGACCAGCCAATCGATACAGGCGGACAACCGTTGGTTCTTCCTCGTGTTCAACTCCACCTTGTTTTTCGTTGCCTGCACGGTGATACCCGGCCTGATCGCAGCCTTGGCAGCGCGGGGTGGAATACTGATCCGCAGCCTGGGGTTGGTCATCGTGACCACGGAAGGGAAACCGGTGGAGCGCTGGCGAGTGTTCGTTCGCAACCTGCTCATGTGGCTGCCCGTCATCGTCCTGCCCATCAAGATTTTGGCCACCATGGAATTCGACCTTGCAAACGTTCAAACCGAGCTGATCGCGCTCGCGGTCCTGTACGCCGTCGGCTTCATCATGGCTCTCTGGAATCCCCACCGCGGTCTGCAAGACCGCCTCGCCGGGACTTGTCTCGTGCCGCGATAAAGAACCTGGCTCAACGCCCGGAGATATCGATCGCCCGCTACACCCGCCGCCCCAATCCGGCCAAGCGTGGAGAGTTCCAAACCTCGGCAACCACCTTGATGCCGTTCGCTGCCACCGGAGGTTCAACCAACACCGGCAACTCCCCCAACAACATGTACTTCCGCGCCAGCTCCCGCCTGGTTGTTCAGCCATGAACTGGTGGGGAAAATCACTCTAGCAACAGGACATAAAGGGCGCTTTCGGGTGCAGTGAAACTGCCGTCCGAAATCGCCACCTGAGCGGTCTTCTGAAAATTGCCGTCAAGCACTTCGGCCCGCTTCACCCGGGAGTTTTTAAGCCCCAATCTCAGCTTCGCTTCCACCACATTCCATGGCGGGCCACCGAGCGAGGTGATCTGTCGTTTCTCGCCCTGCGCTTCGGTCCGCCAGCCATACGGGCGACTGGTCGTCCCGATCTGAATCAGGATCTGACCTGAATCGACCAGGTCGGCACCATCCAGCGAGACCGCCAACAGAGTGGCGTACTCGTTCTGCGATTCGATGGAGAGCGCGGACAGTTCGATTGCCCGGCCGGCAATGAAACCGGTGACGCCCTGCGCCTTGGGCGCGTCCAGCGTGCAGGTGCCTCCCTCGACGTCCCATTTCAATTCACCGGTCCGACTCGTCACGACGTCACCCTTGATCCCTGAAGATGTCGAAGCGCTTTTGACCGGATCACTGTCATAGTGCACTTCGACCGGGCCGGCGAGGTAGGCCAGCGGATCCATTGAGGTCTTTACCGCGGACAACTGATTCATGGTCCCTGAATCGCGATTGGGATCGTAGCCGGCGTCCTCAACCGCCAACGGTTTATGCCGTTGCCACAGGTCTTCCAGGGAACGGTGTTCGCTCAGCACCGGTTCGGCGCGACGGACATATCCCTTTCGAAAGAGGATTGCTGCGGCCGGGAACTGCCCGGCCAACATCGGTGTGTTCATCTGCCACTTGCCCATCGGCCGCGCATAATCCGCATCACCCATGGCAAACCAGTAATACGCATCAAAACCGGTCAGCGAACTGTAGGCGGCAATCAGGAACGGCCCTTCCGACTGATACTTCAACGGCGGCACCCATGAGCTTTCCGAAATGATAAACGGCTTCCCTGCTGGGAGCTTCAATGTGAGCGGAAATCTCCTCGGCTGCCGGAGCACTGATTGACCGGAAAACTGATCGCCTTTGGTAATGGTATAACCTGATTTGCGGCGGTCAGTCGGATTGACGTGAGAGCCGCCGTTGAAATACCGGTTCACGCCGATGACCTCGTTCGCGGTGTAGCTCCAACGCTCGATGTCATTCATCTTGGCCGCGTTCGCCGTTTTCCAATTCCCGGCATTGATCAGCTGTTTGCAACCAAGTTCCTCCCGGAGGAATTTCGCCATCTTCGCGTTGAAGTCGTACATGAGGCGGCCGTAGAACTCCAACTGATCCGCATACCGGTTCTGCTTCGCTCCACTGGCGTTCTGCGTGAGATGCCAGATGGAAAACAGTCCCATCTCCTTGCGCCCCGTATTGTCATTCGGGTTTCGTGAATTGCCGGATCCCCACGCCGACGCGGCGGCGGCCACCGACCCATGTTTCTTCACGAGGAAGTCGTGAAACCTTCGCCGCAGATCACGCCGCGCCTCACCTTTGACGGACTGCAAGGTGTAGAACAGAAGGCTGTCCTCGTTCTGCAACTGCAGGATGG
>Ga0055584_100005358_pt1 | contig 12558 bp, 10 predicted proteins | sample OSDHelmetaG_FD_58716 | JGI IMG/M metagenome (GOLD analysis project Ga0055584, IMG submission 58716) | Pelagic marine sediment microbial communities from the LTER site Helgoland, North Sea, for post-phytoplankton bloom and carbon turnover... | ecosystem: Environmental > Aquatic > Marine >... | reverse complement strand
GGGGTTAGGACGCCAGGTTTTCATCCTGGAAACAGGGGTTCGATTCCCCTAGGGACTACTGAAGCTTCACTAAAGATATAGTGAGGCTTTTTTTATTTACTTTCTCTTAGTCTTTTTGTAGATTGTAGCTCAAAATTGTAATCATGGCTCAATATACAAAGCTATCAATCAAACAACTAGCGGTAGAAGACCGACCAAGAGAAAAACTTCTGCAAAAAGGTATTTTCGCATTATCAGATGCAGAACTTCTCGCCATTTTGATAGGATCGGGAAGTGCAAAAGAATCAGCCGTTGATCTAGCAAAAAAAATAATGGCTGAATACAGCAACAATCTAAATGAACTGGGCAAAGCAGAAATAGATCACCTGAAAAACAATTTTCATGGTGTAGGTAAAGCAAAGGCTATTACAATTATTGCAGCTATGGAACTAGGAAGAAGACGCCTGCTTCAAGAATCTGTGACTATGCCAATCATCAGGAGCAGTCAGGATGCCTATAAAATACTTTCTCCCCTAATAGGAGATATCCCTCATGAGGAATTCTGGATATTAATGCTAAACAGAGCTAACAAAGTTCTTCTCAAATATAATGTTAGCAAAGGAGGAATGACTGGAACTGTTATAGATGTACGTATGATAATGAAAAAGGCTTTAGAAACCAGGGCTGCCTCCATTATTCTAAGTCATAACCACCCCTCAGGAAACAAACGCCCCAGTAACGCAGATATTAAAATAACTGAAAAGATTAAAAATGCCGGATATGTAATGGATATCCAAGTTCTTGACCATGTAATTATAACAGATAATGACTATTTTAGCTTCGCCGATGAAGGAATGGTCTAAGTAATTATGAAAAAACATAAAATCATACTATTAAACAATCATGAAATTGATAAAACTAGGTGGAATGCAGGAATTAAAAACTCAAATAATCCCTTAATTTATGCTGAAAGTTGGTTTCTTGATGTGGTAACACCAAACTGGAAAGCTGTAATATCTGAAGACTATTCAATATTATGGCCACTTACTATTAATCGAAAATTACTTATTCCTTTAATAGTACAGCCTATGTTTACTCAACAATTGGGTATCTTCTCGGCAAAAATTCAAGATGAGAAAACACTCAATCAATTTTATAAAACCAACCCTTATCCAATATTAACGCTTCAAAGCAACTCAGCAATAAATCACCTTAATTTTTATAAAAAAAAAGAAAATTATATTCTCCCACTTAACAAAGATTATACAACAATAAAACAATCTTTTAATAAAAACTGTAAGCGAAATTTAAAAAAGGCAGAATTAGAATCTCAAAACTGCCATTATACCAATGATTCACAATTCTTTATTGATTTTGTAAGACGCCATAACAGCTACCAACTACCTGAAAAACATATAAATATATTAAAACGCATAATAGACCTTTCACTTAAAAAAAATTGCGGATTTATTATTGAAACAAAAAATATATCAGGAGAAACATTAGCATGCGCATTCTTTTTAAAGAAGCATGGACGTATAACATTTTTATCAGGTAATTCATCTGAGAGAGGATTTAATTTAAAAAGTATGTTTTTAATTATAAACACAGTAATAAAAGATTATGCTAACTCTGAAAACACACTTGACTTTGAGGGTTCTTCAATAAAAGGAGTAGCCCGCTTTTACAAAGGATTTGGAGCCATTACTGAATATTACAATTACCGTCAACATCCTATAATAGAATGTGTTCAAAAAGCAAAAAGAATATTTATAAGAAAATAACATTATCAGTTTTCGAAAAAATCAGCACCGATATAAATAAATTTCAATCTTTTAGAACCTAAAATTCAAAAAAACAATAGACTTTTAATATTATCCATTATTTTTGCCAAAAAAATAAGCGAAATGGAAACAAAGTATATCAATCATCCACCCTCTATCCTAAACCAATTTATTGCTGAAATTCGCGACAAAAATATTCAAACCGACCCTCTACGCTTTCGTAGAAACCTAGAGAGAATTGGAGAAATTTTCGCTTATGAAATAAGCAAGACTCTGAGCTACGAGGAAAAAGAAATTAAAACTCCACTAGGCACAGCCAAAGAGTTTCTACAAAAAGAAAATCTTGTTATTGCATCTATACTTAGAGCAGGCATTCCATTGCACAATGGGTTGCTTAACTACTTCGACAGATGTGAAAATGCCTTTGTTTCAGCCTATAGGAAATACACAGAAGATGGTCATTTTGAAATACATATTGAATATATATCAGCTCCAGATTTAACTAACAAAACAGTGATTCTTGCTGACCCCATGCTTGCCACTGGCTCATCAATAGAATTAGCTTTCAAAGCATTAAAAAGAAATGGAACTCCTGACCACATCCACATAGTGAGTATAATAGCAAGTCAAGCAGGGGTTGAATATGTTCAAAACATGCTGGCAGATGAACCAGTGACCCTTTGGCTGGCAGGTGTAGATGAAGAACTCAATGCCAAATCATACATCATCCCAGGACTAGGTGACGCAGGTGATTTAGCCTATGGTTCTAAACTATAATCCAAAAGCTTAACAAAGCCCTCATCTTTACAATTAATTAGCAATTCTTTAATAGTTAAACCAATGGTCGGATGTTTCAAGTTCGGCCATTGTTCACTTAATGGCATGAGGGTAAACCTTCTTTGATGAAGACGTGGGTGAGGCACAATTAGTTCCTGACTAGATATAACCAAATCATCCAAAAACAAAATATCAATATCTATCCCTCTTGAAGCATATGATACCCCACTATTCCGTTTTCTGCCTAATTCCTTTTCAATAGATAATAAAAATCTCAATAAATCAAGCGGATCCATATTAGTAGAAATCTCAATCACCTTATTTAAAAAATTTTTTGATGCCTCAAATCCCCATGGCTCACTCTCATACAAAGCCGACTCACAACTAAGTTCTCCCACATGTTTTATTATCTTCTGAATAGCCGCCAACATTAGCTGAGGCGTATCATCCATATTTCCACCCAATAATATTAATGCCTTCAAAATTAATGAATATTAAACTAACTAATTCAACTATCTACTTGGTATTAGAAAACAAATATACCTGTCATTATTTGATAAAACTAACCTCAATCAAACCATTCACTTTTTAATAAAACTTAAAAAATAAAATATAGATCTATTAGTTCTAAATATAGTTATTATAAGATAATAGAAGTGTTCTTGTTTCTATTTTTTGTAAATTAGCAGAAAGATTTTTAACATAGCACAGAATTAACTTCCCATTTCACAAAAACTACAAGTTATGAGTAAATTTTTAAAATATTTTTTGGCCATTATTGCTGGATCAATGGCATCAGCGTTTTTAATTCTTATAGGTCTGGTCATTTTTGTCAGCATTATAACTTCACCATCTAACCAGGAAGTAAAAGTCAAAGACAATTCCATTTTGGTTCTGGATATAAACGGCCCCATCGTCGAACAAGCTTCAAACAATCCTTTTGATCAAATAATTTCTGAAATATCCGGAGAAATTGCTCCAAACGGATTAAATAAAATTCTAGCTTCTATTAAAAAAGCAAAAAAAGATGATAGAATCAAAGGGATATATATGGAATCGGGAATGATAATGGCTGGCTATGCAACGATTGAAGAAATTAGAAATGCTCTAATAGATTTCCGTGAATCAGGAAAATTTGTTCATAGTTATGCTTCTGTATATACTCAAAGTGCCTATTATTTAGCTTCGGCAGGAGATAAAATCTATTTAAATCCGGCAGGAATGTTAGACTTTCAGGGACTGAGTGCTTCATATACCTTCTACAAAGGAACACTGGAAAAACTTGGCGTAGAAATGCAGATATTTAAACACGGAAAATTTAAGTCTGCCGTAGAACCATATATCTTAGATAAATTAAGTGATCAGGCACGCCTTCAATCAGAGGTATATTTAAACTCAATTTGGCAACATATTTTAACCAATGTAGCAGATAGCAGAAAAATAAATATTGATGCATTAAATCAAACAGCCTCTAAAGCTCCTGCATTAATGGAAGATTCTCTACTTCTGGCCTCTGGATTAATAGACGGATTTAGATACAAAGATGAGGTAATCAATGAACTCAAAGATATCACTTCAACCCCTGAAAAAGACGACCTTAACTCAATAAATATCAGTAAATACAATGATGTATATTTGCGGGAGGGAAAAAAGGGACTTGAAAAAAATAAAATTGCAATTATCTATGCCGAGGGTGTAATAGACGGCGGATCTACCGATGGTATACAATCAAAAGATTTATCACGTACTATAAGAGAAGCAAGACGAGATAGTACAATTAAAGCTGTTGTTTTAAGAATTAACTCACCCGGCGGGTCAGGTCTAGGATCTGAAATTATTTGGCGTGAAGTAAAACTTACTAAAGAAGTTAAACCTGTTGTTGTATCGATGGGAGACCTGGCTGCATCTGGCGGATATTATATTGCATGTGCTGCTGACTCAATAATAGCCCATCCCTCTACACTTACAGGAAGCATAGGGGTTTTTGGTACTATACCTAACACCAAAGGACTGTTAAATAAAATTGGAATAACAACAGATAGGGTTAAAACCAATGAATTTGCAGATTTTCCCTCCTTTGACAGACCCTTTAGCAACAATGAAAAGCAATTAATGCAAGCCTATATTGAAAGATTTTATGGCACTTTTCTTACACGTTGTGCAGAAGGAAGAGGAACGACAATTGAAGCTATAGATGAAGTTGGCCAGGGAAGAGTCTGGAGTGGGGAAAATGCCTTAGACATTAACCTGGTTGATAAGCTCGGAGGTATAGACGATGCTATAGCAATTGCCGCAAATATGGCAGGGATAGAAGAATATCGTTTGAAAGAATTACCTGAGGTGTTAAGTCCGTTAGAACAAATAATGAAGGATATGTCAGATAATGCATACGCTAAATTTGGTAAAGTTATTTTTGGAGAACAATATCATGTATTAAAAACTATCAAAGAAATACAAACAGCATATCCAATTCAAGCTCGTATACCTTACGATATCAACCTAAACTAATTATATACTAATTACAAATAAAGGGAGCACCCAAATTAAGGATGTTCCCTTTTTATTAAAAAAAAACAGTGAAGATAATTAAGCTACGTCTGTTATTATTACCATTTTCATGGCTATACAGTTTAATAATGGCTATCCGCAACAAATTATTTGACTTGGGAGTATTATCTTCTTCCAGCTATGATCTACCTATTATATCAATAGGAAATATAACAGTCGGAGGTACTGGAAAAACTCCAGTAACAGAGCATTTATTAAGGGTGCTCCTACCGCATAAACACTGTGCTACTCTATCTCGTGGCTATGGCAGAAAAACAAAGGGAGTAATAATATCTGGAGAAACAAACGACTATACAACCATAGGAGACGAACCTATGCAAATGAAATTAAAATTTCCTGAAGCTACAATTGCCGTTGCAGAAAAACGAGTAAATGGAATATTAGCACTTCTAAATCAACCTTCCCCTCCTGAAGTTATTTTGTTAGATGATGCCTTTCAACATCGTTATGTAAAACCTGGATTATCAATTATAGTCATAGACTATAACAGACCTATTTGGAAAGACATCTGTTTCCCGGCAGGAAACTTAAGAGAGGGTCCGAGCGGAATAAACAGAGCTGATATTATAATAGTCAATAAATGCCCCTCAAATCTTAATAATAACGAAGCTCAAAAAATCAAAGAGAAACTTAAGCTTAAAAATAATCAAAAGGTTTTCTTTACAAGTATTTATTTTAATGATGCAGTTGCTTTAAAAAATAATGAATCTAATAATAAATTATCTACAAGATTATCCCAAAAAAATAATCCATTAATAGCTATCTCTGGCATAGGAAATCCCACCCCATTTTATGAAAGTCTTAAACAATTCAATACTCCCTTTCAAACAAAAACGTTTAAAGATCACCATATCTACACACTTGAAGAGATATCATCTTTATTCTATATGGACGCAATAGACTCTTCGGCGCGACCACTAGTTGTCACTACCGAAAAGGATGCTGTTCGCATTAAAAATATCAGAGGCTTAAATGATGATATACTTGCAAATATATGGTATATCCCAATACACTTAAAATTCCTTTTTAATAAAGAAACTATATTCAATAAATTAATAATAGACTATGCTAAAAGAAATAAATGAAACCGCAGAGTTTTTGAAATCGGCACAAATTACCAATCCAAAAATTGGTATAATTCTAGGGACAGGCCTTGGCGGGCTGGTAAATGAAATTAAAATTGAAAAAACAATATCCTATACAGATATACCAAATTTTCCGGTTTCAACAGTTGAGGGGCATAAAGGTCAGTTAATTTTTGGAACAATCAATAACAAACCGGTAATGGCTATGCAAGGTCGCTTCCATTACTATGAAGGTTATAGTATGAAAGAAATAACATTTCCTGTGCGAGTTATGAAGCAGATGGGAATACAAAAACTAATTGTCTCAAATGCAAGTGGAGGTCTCAACCCGGAATTTAAAGTGGGAGATATAATGATAATTGACGACCATATTAATATGTTTGGAGATAACCCATTATTAGGAAAAAACTATAAAGAACTTGGGCCACGCTTTCCAGATATGAGTCAACCCTATGACCATAAACTAATAGAGAGAGCACAATATATTGCAAAAAAAGAAGGAATAGAATTAAAACAAGGTGTTTATGTTGGTGTTGCAGGCCCTACTTTTGAGACTCCAGCCGAATATAAGTATTTCAGAATTATTGGAGCTGATGCAGTAGGCATGTCAACGGTTCCAGAAGTAATTGTGGCAAAACATGGAGGCATGAAATGCTTCGGCATTTCAATAATAACAGACTCGGGAGTTCCAGGACAAATAGTAGAAATTTCACATGAAGAAGTTCAAGAAGTTGCTGCAGCTGCTGAACCAAAAATGACAAAAATAATCTCCGATTTAGTGGCAACATTATAGCACAGAAAATAATAGAGGGTAAGCAAAAGTCTATTTTAAAAACCCTGTTTACCCTCTCCTAACACTGCGGTCTTTTTCACTTCCCTTACATCTCCTGATGGATGAAAACATCTGATAAACACAATATAAATACCACTAGAACAACGGATATTATCATCACTCAATCCATCCCAAGAATAAAAACCACTTACCCCTGATAATTCGTTATTTACCAAATAACGAACAGGAATTCCCTGTCTATTATATATAATAACGGTACAGATATAACCCGGCTTCTCAAATTTATAATTTATTAATAACAAATCATCTTCACCATCCTGATTTGGAGTAAAAATATCTGGACTTAAAACAATAAAATCATCTAAAGATACTGATATAGTTCCGGATGATTGAGAGTTTGCAATTCCTGGAGAAGCATAACCAACATCGGCTGAGGCTGAATGCCAATTATAAGTTGACTGAGTTGCCGAATTAGTATCAATACGTTCTAAACTTACTCCCTTAGTAGAATTTAATAAAGGATGATGAAGATCTTCATTATAACTAAAAGCATCTATAATATTTGCTCTTTCATCACTCAGAATCACAGTGCCTCCGGCAAGCACAAAATTTGGCATATTATCCAATGTTATTACTTTCTGTGGTTGAAATTCAGAATAATATTCACTAAGCCACATTTCATTACCGGTAATAACCAAATACTCCCCTGGGGCAAAAAAACTATTCTCTATAGATATAGAAACCAAAGACTCAGGAATACCTGCTTGATTACCTCGTGATAAATACAATTGCGATAAATCTATATATTTATCTGAACGATTATACAGTTCCACAAAGTCGTATCCTCCCGATGGTGGATCAAACATAAGTTCATTAATAACAACATCAAAAGAATCAGCCATCACCGGGTTAGCAAAAACAAAGCAACTTTCTGTATCAAGCATATTTCCAGCCAGATCTATAGGTGAAATCGCAAAATTCATTTCGTAGGCTTTATTAGATACTAACTCATCTGAGAAGCAAATTTCTAAACTAGTCTGATAAGGTTCAATTAATACACACGATACTACAGATAAATCGTCCGTAATAAACCAGCTTTCATCTATCTCTGATACAAAACCCTCATCCATAGGCTCTGAAAATAACACTATCAAAGCAGTATCTCCTCTTATAAAAGAACTTTCAATCTTTGGGGGAGAAACATCAATAATATTAGATGCAATAGAGTTTTTTCTTCCGGGTGTACCACCCAAATCATCAATACAAAAATCCCAATTAGAAGAGTGCCCGGACAAATTATTAATATCTATTGCCTCAATAGACCATCCTCCATCTTGTTTAAACTCTTCTAGCCCCGTTGATCTATTATGATTTAACGCAGCTATAACATCCCCAAAATTGTCACGAAGCACAATATCATTACTCACTACAGAAAGAAATGGCCAGTTTTTAATTTCCAATCTGTTTTCCACATTATCCCATTCTTGAGTACTTTCATCAGGTACTAATATTATGTAGTCACCTGGAAAAACCAAGAAACTGTCAAGCAATGCTGACTTATAACCAACTTCAAGAGTAAAACCAAATGTATTAATTGAATGCTCTCCCCTATTATAAAGTTCTAAATACTGTGTATTAGGTAACCCTAAAGAAGATAACGGCTTAGTCATAATCTCTGTAAAAACAAGATCATAACGCTGAGTCTTATAAAAATACAGTGAAAATTCATAATTTTCTATAAGTTCTCCATTTATACCAATGACTTCATTTAAACATGCATTAAGCACTTCCCCGTTAGGATAATCATCTTTTAAGTGAAAATCTATAGTTGTACCATCAATCCAACTTAAAAATTCTATCTCAGGACCACCAGTTTTCCATATAAAAGAATTAACATCGACAGTCTCAGTTAATACTTCACGACTAAATTTTACACGGATAGTTTTTGAATTAATTAATTCACACTTCACAATTCTACTGGGTACAGTATCTACAAATTGCTCACCCTCAACATTAAAATTGTCAAACCAAAACCCTTTGCTACGAGTAGATGTATACTGACAACCTAAACCAAAAAAATTTGAGGAAAAACCTTTAGTGTTAAGCACTCTGCCTTCCTCCTGCCATCCATCCCCCATATCAGTCTCCAATATCATCATTCCACCATCTAACCTTTTAACCTTTACATTGCCACATGGAGTCTTTGTATTTAACCTATCCTCCATACCTTTAATTAACAACTGGTGTTTGCCGTCGTATATCTGCCATAAAGAAATATTATCATCACTACTTCCTAAAATAAGATAAAAACACTGCTGAGACTCGCTAATATTTATAGAATCCAAGGCAAGAAAAATTGTTGCATAATTAGCAGAAGAAGGATTAAAACCCATACTAAAAGAAAATTGCCAGCTTGCATTCTCCATACTATGAGAAACAGTAAAAAGATGAGCTTCACTAGCCACGGCAGGCGCATTTAACCAAAGGGCTCCACTATCTGGATCAACAATAAAACAATTCTCATCTCCTTGCCATAATGGAGACTCAGTAAAATTACCATCAGTAAAATCATCGGTAAATTGAGCATATAGAAACAAGCCCTGAAGGAAAAATACAAGAAAAAACAAACGCATAGGGTGTAGGTTAATGATTATTATCTACCTTTGTTATGCTAACTGTTTAAATTGTAAGCACAAAGCTGATACAATTTATGCATTTTTTATTTTTTTGTAAAACTTAAACACTCAAACCTAGCATGAAAGTAGCAATTGTTGGTGTTAGCGGAGCTGTAGGACAAGAATTCCTCCGTGTATTAGAAGAAAGAAATTTTCCTTTGGATGAGCTAATACTATTTGGCTCATCTCGTAGTGCAGGGAAAAAATATTCATTTAGAGATAAAGAAATCATCGTTAAAGAACTTAAACATAACGATGATTTTAAAGACATAGATATTGCCCTTACTTCAGCAGGAGGTGACACATCAAGGGAATTTGAAAAAACTATTACTAAGTATGGCGCAATAATGATAGATAATTCAAGCGCCTTTAGAATGGATGATGATGTACCTTTAATTGTTCCGGAAGTAAATGCAATGGCTTGCGCAAATATACCACGAAAAGTTATAGCCAACCCAAACTGTACTACCATTCAGTTAGTAGTTGCCCTTAAGGCAATTGAAGATATATCTCATATAAAAAGTGTTCATGTATCTACCTATCAAGCCGCTTCCGGCGCAGGAGCAACAGGCATGGATGAACTTTCTAACCAGGTTCAACAAATTGCTAAAGGAGAAAAACCAACAGTTAATAAATTTCAACATCAGCTAGCAATGAACATCATTCCACATGTTGATGTATTTACCGACAATGGCTATACCAAGGAAGAAATGAAAATGTATAATGAAACCAGAAAAATATTGGGGTCAGATATACAGGTAAGTGCCACTTGCGTTCGCGTACCAGTTATGCGAGCCCATTCAGAATCAACATGGGTAGAAACAGAACGTCCCTTATCAATTGAAGAAGTTAAAGCCGCTTTCAATAATGCTAAAGGAATCAAAATTATAGATAAGCCGGAAGCAAATGAGTACCCCATGCCTTTATTCCTTGCTGGGAAAGATGAAGTTTTTGTAGGACGTATACGTAAAGATTTATCAAATCCAAACGGACTAACATTCTGGACTGTTTCAGATCAAATAAAAAAGGGAGCTGCATTAAATGCTGTACAAATTGCAGAGTATCTGATAAGCTCGGGTATAATTAAATAACCTGATATAATTTTAAATAAAGGCTGTCTGAATATAAACCAGACAGCCTTTTATTTTTAAAACAACTCAATTCTAAGACTAATATACTATTATTGTATAATCGATAATCTAACTTAAAAAAAAAATCTATGCAGTCAGATATTGAAATAGCCCAAGAAACCAAATTAAATCACATAAGAGATATAGCACAAAAACTAGGAATAAAGGAAAGCCAATATGAACCCTATGGTCATTACAAGGCGAAACTCCCCTTAAATCTTATTGACTCAAACAAAATGAAAGGCAAAAAACTTATTTTAGTTTCTGCCATATCTCCAACTCCTGCCGGAGAAGGAAAAACAACAATTTCTATAGGCTTAAGCGAAGGATTGAATAGAATAGGAAAACAAACCACTGTTGTATTACGTGAACCCAGTCTTGGGCCTGTATTTGGAATAAAGGGAGGCGCCACCGGCGGAGGAAAAGCTCAGGTAGTTCCAATGGAAGAAATAAACCTTCATTTTACTGGCGATTTCTCTGCAATTGAAAAAGCAAATAATTTACTTGCTGCATTAATAGACAATAATATACAAAGTAAAAGCACATCGCTGGGCATAGATGCACGTACAGTACACTGGAAACGAGTAATGGATATGAATGATAGGGCCCTCAGACATGTAATAATCGGTCTGGGGGGTACAGCCTCGGGAGTTCCAAGGGAAACTGGATTTGATATAACTGCAGCTTCAGAAATAATGGCAATACTTTGTCTAGCCGAGAACTTCAACGATCTTAAAAAACGAATAGGTAATATCTTTATTGGTTTTACTCTAGATAAGAAACCTGTTTATGCAAGGGATTTAAAAGCTGAAGGGGCAATGGCTGCACTCCTTAAAGACGCTATAAAACCAAATCTTGTACAAACTTTAGAAGGTAATCCTGCTATTATTCATGGTGGTCCTTTTGCAAATATAGCACAAGGTACTAACTCGGTACTAGCAACCAAGATGGGACTATCTTTATCTGACTATGTTGTCACAGAAGCTGGATTTGGCTTTGATTTAGGCGCTGAAAAATTCCTTGATATAAAATGTGTGTCGGCACAACTACAACCTCATGCAGCAGTACTTGTAGCAACAGTAAGGGCATTAAAGTATCATGGAGGAGTGTCACTCTCAGATATAAAAACACCTAATCCAGAAGCAGTAGATAAAGGATCTGAAAACCTAGAAAAACACATAGAGAATATGCGCAAATTCAATATTTGTCCAGTAGTTGCTATCAACCATTTCTCAGATGACACAGAAGAAGAAATCCAGGTAATAATTGATAAATGCAATAATCTTGGGGTAAAATGTGCAGTAGCAAAGGTACACGCACAAGGAGGAAAAGGAGCAGAAGAATTAGCCTCTATAGTTAGTCAGGTTGCTGAAGCATGTCAGTCAGAAATGACACCTTTATATGATTGGAACTGGAGCATACAAAAGAAAATCGATACTATTGCTACTCAAATTTATGGTGCTGCAGCTATAGATTATACCAGACAAGCATTAGATGATCTAAAAAAAATAAACGACCTGGGACTAAATAATCTCCCTGTATGTATCGCAAAAACACAAAAATCATTATCCGACAATCCAAAATTATTAGGACGACCCGCAAATTTTGTTGTAACTGTTCGTGAAATAGAAATTGCTGCAGGAGCTGGCTTTGTCATTCCAATAACAGGAAATATTATGCGCATGCCCGGACTGCCTGCAAAACCAGCAGCAGAACAAATCAACATAGATGAAAATGGCAAAATATCAGGTCTATTCTAAATATAAT
>Ga0055584_100005356_pt1 | contig 12560 bp, 8 predicted proteins | sample OSDHelmetaG_FD_58716 | JGI IMG/M metagenome (GOLD analysis project Ga0055584, IMG submission 58716) | Pelagic marine sediment microbial communities from the LTER site Helgoland, North Sea, for post-phytoplankton bloom and carbon turnover... | ecosystem: Environmental > Aquatic > Marine >... | reverse complement strand
TTTTCCGTCGACGGCAATTTGTATAGATCTAATGGCACGGACAAGACCCGTACGACTAGCGCACCGAGTGCACAAAATACAATTGCACGCGTTAGCGTGATCTCAAATATTTGCAGAGGCAAGGCCAACAATGCCCACAGCACAGTCGCACAACACAATCCCAGTGCAAGCCCAAAGCGCCGCACGCTGAGAATGTATCCAGCGGTAAATAACAATACCGCCCCAGTACCCGCGAACGCTACCAGCGCACTTTGCGCAATGAATGCGCCAGATACTTCGGACATTAGGAAAAAGTAGCTCGGGCCGGCAAACAAAGGCAGTGTCAAGATTGTGGATGCCAAAAATGGGCCCGCACCTTGCGCAACCCGCGTGACGATAATGATCAGCACAGCGGTTGCGCACAAGCGTCCAACAAAGACCAGGGCCAGATCAGTCATCGTGCAGACATTGGAGTGCTGATATGGTCGTGGCAAAACGCGCAACCTCGATTTTCACAGCAAAGCGACGCCCTACACACATGCACAACTTGCTTGAACAAACGCATTTCGACACACGCGACCCAACGTTGGAGCCATCAATACATCTAATCAGCTGGGCTTATCTAGAGGATGCATTTGACCGTTAAATTTCTTCGCTGGTAAGCCTTCGAAGACATCATAAAAATCGTCCAGGCAACGCGCGTTTACGGTGTAGCGTGTTGGGTCAGCTCGTGGCCGACCAAAGGCATGAACGCCGCAGTGCTTGCAAAACCAGTGCTGCGCAGCAGAAGTTTGAAATTGATAGAGCACCAACGCGTCTTCACCGCTGAGCAAGGTAAACTGCGGGTCTAACACCGGCACGTGCAACACGCCTTTTTTGGTGCAGATCGAGCAATTGCAATCGATCATTGCTTTGGGCTCTATATCAATAGAGAACCGCACCGTCGCACAATGACACCCACCTAAAAATTGAGTCAATTTCATAGTCTCTATATTGCCGGATTGCCGCGCGCACTAAAGCTTAGCCCACACGCCCCATATTACCTTAGCCGAACACAGCGAGCGCGCATAGCAACACACTAACGAGGCATGCCGCGCCAAGCGCAAACACACGATTCCATCGCCACGCAATAACGCGACTATCCTGCTTAGCGATACCAGCGATGATCAATACGGACAAGGTGAACGGCGAAGCGCACGTGCCTACACCCCATGCCGCCATATACGCTACCGCGACAGCTTCCGGTGGTGTACCCAACATGAGTGGCGCTGGCAGGATGGCGCCGGCGATTGCCGCGGTCAAGATCGGGTTCATCGCGAGTTGCGCGCCGAGGTACATGAACCAAAATACCAGTAGCGGTAGCACAATCGCTGGCAGTGACCACGTACGTACCATTGCAGCTATCGCATCCACCGGCAGCGCCGCGGCCAAGAATGCGCCCGCCACACCGGCACTGGCAAGAATCGTCACTTCGACGCGCTGTGCTGGAAAGCGCGTGACCGCCTGCCACTCCAGGCGCGCAACAATCGCGCCCAGACGACCACGGTGCTGTATCGCGATCCAAGCCACGGCGATCACAGGCACCGTTACAACAACGGCGTGAATAACAGCAATTTCGAATAGACTAGAGACCAGCAACACTGCGCTAATAACGCCGATGACCAGCATCACTAACCGAGCAACCGGGCGTAATGATGGCGCCTGTACCGAAGTGGTTTGAGATGTTCGCGGACCAGACCACCAGTCCAGAATGCCGCCGAAAACTAATAACACGAGCGCGGAGGGAACAACGATAAACATCACTGTGCGCCATTGCGCACCGGGTGAGTAGGTCAGCGCGAGCGCCATCACGATCGAGATCGGGTTGCATACCGTCGACATGCAAAACCCACGCAACACTGCCAGCATCGAGCGTCGCAAACGGGTCGCCTGCACTGACACATCGCCGTTGGCGCTTGCCAGCGTGTTAGCACGCTCAACCATTGAGCCGAGCAACTGCAGGGTGCCAAAGCTTAAGATGAAGCCCATCGCAAAAGCGCCGAAGCTGAGCGCGGCATTGCGCCTGGCCGGAGCTTGCGCAATCAGTGCATTGCCCGCGGCGTGGACCATCGCCGAGCGGTCTGCCGCTTCGCGCAAGAAACCACCGGATAGCAGCACAGATACGAAAAAGCACCCAAGCTCAAGCGCAGACTCGAACACGGTCCAAGGGTTGGGGATGTAGGCGGCACACACGGCTGAGCTTACAAGCGCGCCAGCAAGAACAATCTGCCCCATGCGCGGCAAGCGCCAGGCCTGCAGGCATAGATACATTAGCAGTGCGGTTGCAGCGATCGACCCTAGCGGTTTCACCCCGACCACAACCGCGAGCACAGACATCAACCACACACAGCCGAGTGCCACTCCAGCGATGTGGTCTACCAGCGATATTGGTGCCCCAACAACAGCCGCGCCGGTTTGTGCCGTAGCAGCGCCAGCGCTTACGGTCAGTGCGCGAACCCTGAACGATGCGCCCAGCCGGTCATACGCATCTCCAGCCAGGCCATCACTGCGTACATGCTGATTCCTTCGATCGCCAAGGCAACTAAGCAGGCAAACACTAACGGTACTTCGAAATTCGCTTGTGCGGTCAGCATCATATGACCGAGACCCTTGTTCGCCGCCACCGTCTCAGACAATACCGACCCGATGAAGGCCAGCGTTATTGCGACCTTTAGCGATCCAAAAAAATATGGCAACGAACGTGGAATACCAACTTTGGTCATGATGTCGATCTTTTTTGCGCCCAAGGCACGCAGGACATCTTCCATTTCAGGCTCTATCGTTGCTAAACCGGTAGCGACGTTGACAACGATGGGGAAAAACGAAATGAGAAAAGCAGTTAGCACGGCTGGCACCCAGCCGGTACCGAACCATAGAACCAAGATTGGTACCACGGCCACTTTTGGTATCGAGTTAAATCCGACCATCAAGGGGTACAAGCCCGCATAAATTGCGCGATTCCAACCGACAAACAATCCGAGTGCCAAACCGAACACAACCGCGATCGCGAAGCCAAGCAAGGTGGTCCACAAGGTTTGTAGCGAATTCGTCCACAGCGCATGACCGAATTCGACAAAAGCGAAAGCGATCCCTGATGGCGGCGGCAAAATATAATACGCGATACCAAAGGCGTGCACGGCCGCTTCCCAAAGCACTACCAGCGCGATCACGCAAATCCATGGAGCTGCCTTTACCCAATCAAAACGTGCCATCAGCCAACGCCCCAGCGGCGCACACTAGCGCTCGCGATGCTCATCCACGCGCTGCTGCGATATGACCACGCAGCTCCTGCACAATTTCAACGAAAGCAGGCTCGTACAGCACATCCAGCTCGCGCGGGCGCGCCACGTCGACCACACGTTCGACTAGAATTCGACCTGGTCGGGCACTCATCACAAAGATGCGGTCAGCCAAGAACACGGCTTCGTGTAGATCGTGCGTAACCAACACCGTGGTAAAGCCACGCTGTGCGTGCAAGTCACGGATGACACACCACAGTTCTTCGCGCGTAAACGCATCCAGTGCAGCAAACGGTTCATCAAGCATCAGTAATTCAGGCTGATGAATGAGTGCACGGCACAAGGACGCACGCTGCTGCATACCACCAGACAGCTGCCATGGATATTGGTCACCAGCCCCGGCAAGCCCAACGGAGGCAAGTAAGGTTTCGGCACGCTCTCGATATTCTGCTTTGTGGGTACGCATACGTTGGCGATGCGGCGCTACGATCTCGAGCGGCAACAGCACATTTTCCGTGGTTCGACGCCACGGCAGCATTACCGGATTCTGAAACGCCATCCCAGCGATACTAACCGGACCAGTAACTGGCGCCCCGTCAATGTGCACACTGCCCTCAGTCGGAAAATTCAAACCGGTTGCAAGTTTCATCAATGTTGACTTGCCACAGCCCGATGGTCCAACCACAGCCACGAACTCGCCTTTCTCTACCCGCATATTGAGCCCGGCAACGGCCAGCGTACCTTCCTCGTCTTGGTGCGCAGGATAGCGTAAGTAAACGTCGTTTAAAGCGATGAATGCGGGTTCGGACACGGGTATCAAAAAATACTAATAGTGGTGTTCTATTTCAGCATCCGTTCTGCCTTGGGCGGCAGAAAGGAGGCATCAAAAACATCGCTCGCAACCGGCTTTTGCGTGAAGACATAAGTGTCTGCAATTTGATCAATCGAACGTGTCAGGCGAGCAAAATCTACCCCACCAAAACCGTTTGCACGCACTTCATCGGTCAGAATATTTTGCGCAATAGCCATCTGGAGTCGCTCAAGTTCAACCGGCTCACGCGCAACATCATTGTGATTCATTACGTGTTTGACCGCCGCTTGCGGATTGCTCAGTGCGTCGCGAAATCCCCGGATCGTCTGGGCGATAAAGGTCTTAACTGCCCCCGGATTCTCAGCGGCAAATGTTGGATTCACAATGATGACGTTGCCATACAAGTCGAGGCCATAGTCACGCATCAAAATTAGCGAGATGTCGTCGGCGGACACGCCTTTGGATTTCAAATTGATGTAGGACGAAAATGAGTAGCCGGTGATTGCGTCGACTTTACCTTGCGCAAGCATCGGCTCGCGGATAGGAAAACCCACGTTTTCAATCTTCACTTTGCTAGCGTCAATTCCGTTTGCTTTCACAAAAGCTTTCCACTGCGCGTAGGCGCCGTCCGGGGCAGGCGCACCGAGGATTTTACCTTCCAGGTCTTTTGGTTTTACTACCCCAAGCGACTTTCTGCCAATGATCGCAAAGGGCGGCGCGTTATAGATCATCATGACCGCCGCCACCTTCAGCTCCGGATTCTTGTCACGAAATTTAATCAGCGAGTTAATATCAGCGGAGCCGATTTGATAGGTACCAGACGCAACACGCGGGATCGCATCCAACGACCCTTTGCCGGTGTCCATTGTCACATCGAGCCCAACCGACTTGTAATAACCCTTATCGAGCGCCAGCAGCAATGGTGCTGCGGGCCCCTCCCACTTCCAATCATTGGCAAACTTGATAGTCGTCGCAGCACCGGCATTCGCCGCGAGTACAAAACCAACAAGCACACTAGATATAGTCTTCAGCATGGGAGCTCCTAGGAAAAACGAAACATCGACATCACTTGCCGGGCATTTAATCACACGTTCGAGCGCTCAGTAATGGAAAGTTCATCGGGCCAACGAATAAACTCCACCAGCGGCGTATCACCGGGCATTTAATCACACGTTCGAGCGCTCAGTAATGGAAAGTTCATCGAGCCAACGAATAAACTCCACCAGCGGCGTATCACCGGGCGCAATTGGCATTTGTACACCCGAATTCAGTGCTTGCACCAATACCGGACGTTGCCCTTCAAGGATTGGCTTGTCCTGACTCCTGACCAAGGCCGAGAACGCTTCGTACTCGCCGTCGCGTTTCGGATCAACATCGTAGTTTCTAGAAAATGCCCAGAAATTTCTTGTCTCGCCATAATTGCTCGGGCATGTAGCTAGCCAGACGATATAGCGACCGGCGGCACTATCCTTAACTAATCTCAAGACATTCGGCATGCTCAGAAACGCGTCGTATTGAATTGTTGCATCACCGTTGTCCACGAGTCCCTGACTGAGATCAGATGTCGCTAAATTAACGGGTTGGCGGGTCACATAACTTACGCGCAAATATTGCCCATCGCGCCAGACCCGATGCTCAGGTGGCGCGGGATGCGCGCGCGTGCCAAGAATGTCTTCGTGGACCCACGGGAAATGCGTGTTGTCCAAGGTGCCCATGATAAGTCTTGGCGCGCTGGCTTGGGTCGGAGTTGGTTCAAGCAGCACAATGGTGCGAAAGCTCGGGTCATCCCATTCCGGGAAAACGGGCAAGGCGTGATGCGGCTCGCCATCACCGACGAACACCCAATAGAGGCCGTACCTTTCAACTACAGGGTAGCTTTTGACACGCGCGCTTGCCGGGATCCGTCGCTCAGGTGGCAATTGTGGAATACGTATGCAGCGGCCATCGCCGGCATAGCTCCAACCGTGATACGGACATTGCACCCCATCGCGCCCAGCGATCTGCACCACTTCGCCGCTAGACAGCCGTGCCTGGAAATGCCGACAAAAATCACTGAGTGCGTGCACTTCGCCATCGAGGCGCGCCAACACCAAGGACTGACCCAGCAATTGTACTGCGCACATCGGTTTTTCGCGCAGCACATCGCTCGTTGCAACCGGATGCCAAAATTGCGACATCCCTGCATAAAATTCAGCAATCGCTTCAGTACTCGGTGGGGCACTGAGGTTCCGAGTTGCAAACGTCACTGCACGGCACGTCTAAACATTGGAGCGAGCCACACTGTTAAGAGCATCATCTGCATGCCTCTTGCGCATCTAGAATCAACTCAAGGTAGCAGGGTAGAGCCAGTCAAGAAACGATCGATCTCGCGCGCGGCTTCACGTCCTTCGTTGATTGCTCGAACAACCAACGATTGACCACGCCTACAATCACCCGCGGCGAATACCTTCGCTTGGTTGGTCTGGTAATGGCCATACTGCGCCTTGTAGTTTGAACGCTCGTCATAGTCCAACGCGAGCGGCTCGGAGACATCGTGCTCTGGCCCTAAATAGCCCATCGACAAGAACACCAGATCCGCTTCCCAGACTCTTTCGCTGCCTTCGATCGGGGATATTTTTCCGTCGACCATCGCAACATCGATAGTTCGAAGCCCAGTCAGTTGAGCAGCTTCATTACCAGTGAACTCAAGTGTTGAGATACCGAAGACACGCGGATCGTCACCAAACTTGGCAGCTGATTCTTCGTGCGCATAGTCGACCCGAAAAATAACCGGCCAGGTTGGCCACGGATTACTTGCGCTGCGTTCGGCTGGTGGCTGCGGGAACAACTCGAAGTTCGCAAGCGAAGTACAGCCATGACGCAAAGACGTGCCGATGCAATCAGCCCCTGTATCGCCACCACCGATAACAATTACTTTCTTGCCCACAGCATTTACGTAGTTGCCATCTTCGAGCTTGGAATCCAACAGGCTGCGCGTATTCGCGCGCAAGAAGTCCATCGCGAAATGTACGCCCTCAAGTTCACGCCCGGGAATGTTGAGATTGCGCGGCACTGTCGCGCCAGTGGCCAATAACACTGCATCATAAGTGTCGCGTAAGTGCTGCACGCTGACAGTACCGTCAGCGCCGTCGGCGACAGGTGAGTTCGGCTTAAATTCAACACCCTCAGCGCGCAGTAAGTCGAGGCGACGCTCAACCACTTCAACTTTCGCCAACTTCATGTTCGGAATGCCGTACATCAACAATCCACCGATACGGTCATCGCGCTCGTAGACCGTGACCGAATGACCGGCCTGATTTAGCTGCGCCGCAGCCGACAAGCCAGTCGGCCCGGAGCCGACAATAGCAACGGCCATAGAGGTGCGCATTGATGGTGGATGCGGCACTACCCAGCCTTCCTCGAAGCCACGGTCAATAATGGCCATCTCAATATTCTTGATGGTAACCGCCGGGCTGGTAATGCCGAGCACGCAAGACCCTTCACAAGGCGCTGGGCACACGCGCCCGGTAAACTCAGGAAAGTTATTGGTCTTGTGCAGTCGATCCAATGCATCGCGCCAGTGCCCGCGATAAATAAGGTCGTTCCACTCAGGGATCAGATTGTGGATTGGGCAACCATCATCGGCCTGGCAAAATGGCACACCACAATCCATGCAGCGCGCACCTTGGGTAGTGAGACGCGCAACATTGTGTCCGGTGTAAATCTCGTCAAAGTCGACAATACGCGTCGCGGCCTCTCGGTACGGTGCCGCTTCGCGCTCAAACTCTCTAAAACCTGTCGGCTTTCCCATAATTTCTCAATCAGTTCTTTAGGCCAAGTGCGCTGCCACTACTTAGCGGATTCTGCCTAAGCGTCAGGCGCCGAAGCGGCTGAGCGCGTGCGTTCTTTAAGCTGCCTGATGCTCGCGCTTACGCTCCTCGAGCACCCGTTTGTAGTCCGTTGGCATTACCTTACGGAAGTGTGTAAGTGCTTCGGCCCAGTTCGTAAGAATGTGCGCGGCAACGGTCGAACCAGTCAACTCCAGATGAGTCGTGATTAGCCGCTGGAGTGTATCGACATCGTCGCCCATAGGCGCTTCAAGACCGATAGTCTCCATGTTGCATAGCTCGGCAAACTCCTCGCGCGGATCGTAAACAAACGCGACACCACCACTCATACCGGCGGCAAAGTTACGCCCAGTTGGACCGAGAATAACGACTGTGCCGCCGGTCATGTACTCGCAGCCGTGATCACCGACGCCCTCAACAACCGCAGTCGCACCGCTGTTGCGCACGCAAAAACGTTCTGCCGCCATGCCACTGAAGTAGGCCTCGCCGCTGGTAGCTCCGTAAAGCACGACGTTACCAATCAGAATTTGCTCTTCTGCTTTGAATAAACTCGACTTCGGTGGATAGATAATGACTTTTCCACCTGACAAACCTTTGCCAACAAAATCATTTGCGTCACCTTCAATTTCCAGCGTTACACCTTTGGCAAGCCATGCCCCGAAGCTCTGTCCGGCACTACCGTCAAATTTGAAATGAATGGTGTCGTCAGGCAGCATCTGTGGGCCCGCCCGTTCGATGATTTGATTCGACAACATTGCGCCGACAACACGATTCGTGTTGACGATATCAAGCTCGAAAAAAACCTTTTCGCGACTTGCCAAGGCCGGCTCCGCTAACTCAATGAGCTGGTTGTCGAGCGCCAATTCAAGGCCGTGATCTTGCTTGTGCTGTGCATAGACACCAAGACAGTTCGCAGGCTGCTCGGCTGGCGCGAGGATGCCGGACAAGTCCAAACCGCGGGCTTTCCAATGTTCCACCGCGGGGCTCACATCGAGCACATCTACACGACCAATCATTTCATTAACAGTGCGAAACCCAAGCATCGCCATGATGCCGCGCAATTCTTTTGCGACCATGAAGAAGTAATTGACAACGTTCTCCGGCATGCCTTTAAATTGTTTGCGCAGTTCCGGATCCTGGGTGGCGATGCCAACCGGGCAGGTATTCAGATGACACTTACGCATCATAATGCAACCGAGCGCTATCAACGGCGCGGTGGCAAAGCCGTACTCTTCAGCTCCCAGCAGTGCTGCGATCGCCACATCACGCCCGGTCTTTATTTGACCGTCGGTCTGCAGCACCACGCGCGAACGCAAATTATTCATAACTAAGGTCTGGTGAGTCTCGGCGACGCCAAGTTCCCAAGGCACACCAGCATGCTTGATCGAGGTCAATGGCGAAGCGCCGGTGCCGCCCGAATCACCCGCGATGACTAAATGATCACTGCGTGCTTTAGTCACACCAGCCGCGACCGTGCCAACGCCAATCGCCGCACCCAGCTTCACGCTGATACGCGCCTTCGGATTAGCGTTCTTGAGGTCATGGATGAGCTGTGCAATGTCCTCGATAGAATAAATATCGTGATGCGGAGGCGGTGAAATCAAACCAACGCCTGGGGTCGAATGTCGAATCGAGGCAATGAACTCATCAACTTTGTTACCCGGCAACTCGCCGCCTTCACCCGGCTTCGCACCTTGGATAATCTTGATCTGTAACTCATCAGCATTGCTAAGGTAATTGATCGTGACACCAAAGCGGCCACTGGCAACTTGTTTGATGGCCGAGCGTTTCGAGTCACCATTCGCCATCGGCTTGAAGCGCTCTGAATCTTCGCCGCCTTCGCCGGTATTGGACTTACCACCGATACGGTTCATCGCCACGGCCAAGGACTCGTGCGCTTCTTTCGAGATAGAACCAAAGCTCATCGCCCCTGTAGCAAAGCGCTTTACGATCTCCGCCTCAGGTTCAACTTCGGCGATATCGATACTATCGCCGTTAGCGCCTTGTTTAAACTGCAACAGCCCACGCAAGTTACTCGCGTGAGCGTTCTCACCATTCGCATGCTCAGCAAAACGCCAATAAGCGTCTTCACTGTTGGTTCGCACTGCAAGTTGCAGATTGGTGATCGAGGTTGGGTCCCACATATGCGCATCACCACCGCGGCGCCAATGGAAGTCGCCTGGGTTAGGTAGCACTGGCAATGCCAACACGCCATGCGGTGGGAATCCAATTTCGTGGCGTCGCTGCATTTCCTCAGCCAAAGCATCAAAATTGGCGCCCTGCACCCGACTTGCAGTGCCGTTGAAACATTGGTCAACAACTTCTGAGGCTAGACCAACCGCTTCAAATATCTGCGCACCTTTGTAGGACTGCAGCGTCGAAATGCCCATCTTCGCCATCACTTTCATGATGCTTTTGCCAACCGCCTTGCGATAAGCGGTGACGACATCATCGTCAGATTGAATCTCCGGTGCACCATCCAAATAGGACTGGCGTCTGGCATCCCAAAGCGCTTCAAAGGCTAGGTAAGGATTAATACCATCAGCGCCATAGCCGACTAGCAAACAATGGTGATGCACTTCCCGCGCCTCGCCGGTCTCGACCAATAAGCCAATTCGCGTGCGCGCTTGTGTTTCGATTAAATGATGGTGAACGGCGCCGACCGCCATCAATGCGCTTATCGCCACGCGATCCGGCCCCAGGCCACGGTCACTCAGCACAACTAAACTATAACCATCTTCAATCGCTTGCGATGCTTCCGTGCAAATGCGATTCAATGCGCGCAACAAACCATCACGCCCAGAGCCCGACGCAAAAGTAATGTCCACGGTCTGGCTACGCCAGCCGCGATGATCCATCGCTTTGAGCGAGGCGATCTCAGCGTTCGACAGGATTGGCGACGGCAGATGTAATCGGTGCGCGTGTGCTGCGGTCGTTTCGAGCAGATTTCGCTCCGGCCCAATGTAGCAATCGAGCGCCATGATGACTTCTTCGCGAATCGAATCGATGGCGGGATTCGTGACTTGGGCAAAACGCTGCTTGAAATAGTCGTAAAGCATGCGTGGTTTGGACGACATAACAGCCAGCGCTGAGTCATTACCCATTGAGCCAAGTGGGTCGCGTAGTTCGCGCACCATCGGCAGCAACATGAATTGCATGGTTTCAGTGGTGAAACCATGTGCCTGCATGCGGGCTACCAATGTGTCTGGCTCGAAACCAGCCGCATCGTTCGCTAGCGGTAAATCGTCCAGCGCGATGCGCTGTTGCGCGAGCCAATCCGCATACGGTTTCTGACGCGCGAGTTCCGTTTTGATCTCTTCGTCTGGGACCATGCGGCCCTGTTCGAAATCAATCATGAAAATTCGCCCGGGCTGCAAACGTCCCTTTGCGACAATCCGTGCTGGGTCTACTGGCACGACCCCTACTTCCGACGCCATGATGCATTTATCGTCGTCAGTGATGTAGTAACGCGAGGGGCGCAAGCCGTTGCGGTCGAGCACAGCGCCGATATGCACACCATCGGTGAAGGCAATTGACGCAGGACCGTCCCACGGTTCCATCAAACAGGAGTTGTATTCGTAAAAAGCACGCTTTTCCGCATCCATACCACGATGCTGTTGCCATGCTTCCGGGATCATCATCAGTACTGCTTCTTGCAGTGAGCGCCCGCTCATCAGCAGAAATTCCAAGACGTTGTCGAAGGTGCCGGAATCCGAGCAGTCTTCATCGACGATCGGCATCAGCTTGTCTAGATCCGAGCCGAATACATCGGAAGACAACAAGCCTTCGCGTGCCTCCATCGAATTCTTGTTGCCGAGCAGCGTGTTGATTTCGCCGTTGTGGCTCATATAACGATTGGGCTGCGCGCGATCCCAACTTGGAAAAGTGTTGGTGGAAAAGCGCGAATGCACCATCGCCAGGTGCGACTCATACTCACAATGGTTCAAATCGACAAAGAATGGGAATACCTGTTGTGGCGTCAGCATGCCCTTGTAGATAATGATTTTTGTAGAAAGGCTACACACGTAGAACAAACTGCGTTCAGCGAGATCTTCGTCGCCGCGTAGCTTGTGTGTGACGGATTTGCGCAGCACATAGAGCCGGCGCTCTAACTCATCGCCAGTCTTGCCGTCCGGTGAGGCGACAAACAGTTGCTCGATATGCGGCATTGCACGGCGCGCTGCATTACCGATGCCAGCGCCGTCGGCGTCGACCGGTAGTTCCCGCCAGCCAAGTAGCTGCAGTCCGCAGGCCTCTATTTCCGCGTTCAAGACAGCGCGACAGATAGCGCGCTCTCCCTCGCTGCGAGGGAAGAACACATTGCCAGCGCCGAACGCTCCGGCGTTCGGCAAGGTGATTGCGAACGCCTCGCGCGCCACACGCGCAAGCAGGCGATGCGGCAGCGCCGTCAAAATGCCAGCACCGTCGCCTGAATTCGCTTCGTATCCGACCCCGCCGCGATGATCCATACGACAGTTCATGTGCTCGGCATCACGAATAATCTGGTTACTCGCGCGTCCCTTGATATCACACACGAAGCCGACGCCACATGCATCTTTCTCGTTAGCCGGGTCGTACAAACCACGCGCTTTCGGCAGGCCTAGTGCTAGTTGTTGTTCTAGATCCAACATCGAGGGGTCTCTCCATTCGCCCGCCCTGCCCCCT
>Ga0055584_100005355_pt1 | contig 12563 bp, 9 predicted proteins | sample OSDHelmetaG_FD_58716 | JGI IMG/M metagenome (GOLD analysis project Ga0055584, IMG submission 58716) | Pelagic marine sediment microbial communities from the LTER site Helgoland, North Sea, for post-phytoplankton bloom and carbon turnover... | ecosystem: Environmental > Aquatic > Marine >... | reverse complement strand
ATCTATAATTAGTAAATGCTCCATCCATCAACATATCATAATAGGTCCCAAGAGCATAAGAATTATCTCCAAATGATGAGAATCTTGAAATGACAAAGAACTCCATTAAAGCTAAAGCTACCCTTTGTCTGAGATGATCAGGTGATGACATATGATATTGCCACCAAGAAAAATCCATGTAGTAGTTGTATGGACGATCATCTGGTGTATTGAGTATATCATTTTTGTAATCATTATATCCTAATATAGAATCCATGATACTAAAAGCCCTAGGTTGAGTAAACTGATCATCTATCCAGTTCTCCAATCCCATTGTACTCAGATTATTGATTTCTTCGAAATTAGGGCCGAAAGATGCTTGAGAAAGAAAACGAGAAGCTGCATTCAGATTTGGTAAAAAACCTTGGCTAGAAATGGTTGCTGTTCCACTTGCAGTTATATCACTACTTGAGGTCACAATATTGACATTATTACCTTTCCCAAGTATGATATCCTGACCTTGACAAAGACTACCACATAAAATGGAGAGTACTAAACAAAATGATTGAATTAAGCTTGTTTGCATACTATTTGAGTATTGAAGTTCTTATACGCATCTAATCAAGTAGTGAATTGTATTTAGAAGACACTTTCAATCTGTGAGTACTATATACTACTTTTCACAAATTATTGTAATCAGGTTGACACCAATTTATAACGCATTACGTATGTCAAAAATATGTCCAACTAATAATACCATAATAGTGGTATACCCCACTTTTTGCAAATTTGAAATACAGAGTAAGCCCTAGCCCTGTCCTTTATTAGGAAAATGCTAGAAAACATTCTTGTTTCTAGTCTCTATCCTTCTACAAGGTTTATTTTTTGCCATTATAATTTGCATGTATTATGAGTCTTACTATTGATAATTTTCAGCGAGATTATCTTTATCCTGAAGCAATAGAAAGAGTACTGCTGAATCAGATCATTTTCCTCTCTCTCATTGTTTTGGCAATAGTGAAATTTATGCCATAAGTAGCTGCTTTTGATGTGGATATAACTGTAGTAGCAGCAAGCCCTAGAGGAGATGTGTCTATTTTGATTTCACATCTGTATAGAAAAAATACGCATTATTGTCTTTCATGAACAGCATTTTCATGTGTTCTGACCATATTTACGATACCATTCATAACAAAGTCAGAATGATATCCAATCTCAAAACATGGCATATTCATATCACAGGTCAAGTTCAAGGTATTGGGTATCGCCCATACATCTATAGGAAAGCTAAGGATCATAGGTTAAAAGGTTGGGTTTCTAATGATGCTGATGGAGTTCATATTCAAGTCAATGCAAACAAAAAAAGATTTGACCTCTTTATGGATGATATTGCCTTAATCACTCCACCTCATTTGGCTGTAATTACAAATGTTAAATTTAAAAAAGTAGAGTTTCAATCTTTTAATCGGTTTAAAATTATTCACCTTGGTGGTGGGCAACCATCTAATATGCTCATCACTCCTGATATTGCTATTTGTCCAGATTGTCGAAAGGAAATTGAGAACGAAAATGACCGAAGGGCGAATTATGCATATACAACTTGTTGTCAATGTGGACCTCGATATTCTGTGATCAATAGTCTTCCTTATGACCGTGAGAACACAGAAATGGCTACTTTCCAAATGTGTGATCAATGTTCATCAGAGTATAAAAAACCTGCCGATCGCAGATACTTTTCCCAGACTAACTCATGTGCAGAATGTGGCGTGTCCATGTCACTTTACAATTCTGAAAAAAAGCTATTATCATCTGATAATCAAACTATTACAGACAATATTATAGATTATTGGAAAAAAGGAAAAATCATTGCTATCAAAGGAATAGGAGGTTATCTTTTGACATGTGACGCCCAGAATAAAGAGGTTGTATCTAGATTGCGAAAATTAAAAAATAGACCAAGTAAGCCTTTTGCTGTGATGATTCCATCATTAGATCATGTGTCTGATCTGACTAATGTGGAAAGGTCTTCCTTCATTGGTTCAATATCTCCTATTGTGCTTTTAGATACTCGTAAGATCAAGGGAGAATATCATGGAATTCATGATGGATTAGACAAAGTGGGCGTCATGATTCCTTATGCCCCGCTGTTCCAAATTTTACTCAACCTCTTCCAAAAACCCATTGTAGCCACAAGTGGAAATGTATCTAATTCACCCATAGTATTTAAAAATGAAGATGCCCGAGATCAGTTGTCACACATTGCTGATTATATAGTGACAAATGATAGAGAGATAGCCATACCTCAGGATGATAGTGTGATACAATACGCTGAAGTAAGCCAACAAAAGATCATAATAAGACGATCAAGAGGAATGGCTCCGAGCTACTTTAACTCTCAAAATCAATGGCAAAAAGATGGTGTATTGGCAATGGGTGCTCATCTAAAAAGTACATTTAGCATTCTGCATAATCACAATGTATACATTAGTCAGTTTATCGGTGATCTAGATCATTATGATACACAACAGCACTATCGACATACACTAGATCATCTATCTCAATTGCTTAATACAGAGATAACACAGGTCATGGTAGATCTTCATCCTGAATATCCCGCAACCATTCATGGTCGACAGCTCGCACAAACTCATGAACTACCCATAACAACAGTCCAACATCACATAGCGCATTTTTGTGCCCTCCTTGGTGAATATGCTCTTCAAGAAAGCGAGGAAAATATACTAGGAGTGATTTGGGACGGCACAGGACTTGGAGATGATGGACATATATGGGGCAGCGAGTTTTTTACTTTTGAAAAAGGTCAGTTTGATCGATGTGCTCACTTAGAATACTATCCAATAATTGGTGGTGATAAGATGGCCCGTGAGCCTCGTCTATCGGCCCTAGCCATTTTAGGTGCTTCTGAACTAGGGGAAGAATTACTAAGGACCAAATTCAGTGGTATCGAGTGGAAAGTGTATCAAAAACTTCTGAAAGGAGATGCTAAAATCAAGACCTCAAGTATGGGACGACTCTTTGATGCAGTCAGCTCCCTTTTAGGAATAAAAGACATACAATCTTATGAAGGAGAAGCCGCAATGCTTCTAGAATTGGAGGCTGGATCATATTTCCAAAAAAACAATTACAATCTAAATATCTCTGATTATCTTATTGATAATCAATCTGTTACATTGAACCCCAAAACGCTTCTAACTCGAATAGCTGCTGATCTCAAATCTGGAATAGTTACATCTGAAATATCCGCAAAATTCCATTTGACATTAGCAAATTGGATAAGGGTAGTAACACTTTCTCAGGGTTATAAAAAGGTTGGATTCAGCGGTGGTGTATTTCAGAATAGCCTATTGGTGGATTTGATCACACTTGACATGAGAGATGAGTTCGAATTACTATTTCATAAGGACCTTTCACCTAATGATGAAAATGTTTCTTTTGGACAATTGGTGTATGAAGGAATGTAATTATTTGATCTTAATCTCTTTCAAATTTTGGAATAAAACCAAATCTTTCTTTATACAAGTTTGAGAAGTGGCCATGATTTACATAGCCCACTTCATTACAAATTATACCAAGTGGAAGTTGTGTATTTCTAATCAAATTCTGTGCATGATCTAGTCTCAGACCAATGACATATTGGCGAATAGTGGAATCAAATAAATACTTGAATCCCACTTTTAACTGATTAGAGTTTATACCTACTTTTCTTGATAACGCCTCTATTGTGGGTGGTTTGCTAAAATTTTGTTCCAAAATTTCTTTTGCATTATGAATGCACTGTATCTTATACTCACATGACAAAAAAGAAGGGGAGCTAATCAGAGGGGTATGTAAATACTCTAAGTAAGCATGACTCAATTCTAACATCTTTCCTTCCACTTGTAATGCATTATTATTACCTGTAGCTGGTATAGAAAGTATATCTCGAGATATCTTTATTAAGGAAGGACATCGGAGGGCATTTTTCCTTTTTGCTTCTAAAACCATCTCATCAAGTCCAACAACTTTTCGCTTAATAAAAATATGAAAGGACTGATCTTTCTTATTTGCAGGATCAAGATGTAACGCTTTATCCTTGATGATTGATATAGATTTTCCTTTAGTATTTATTCTAAAATCTATATAATCTTTATCATCATATTCATCATTTACTTTTAAAAAAATGTCAGATTGAACTTCATAATCAGTTCTATAGAAATGCAGATCTTTCTTTATAAAGATTTGAGTATTGACTTTTGCAAATCTGGCATTCATAGTCATTTCAAGCCCATTCCATAAATTCTGCTTTTTATTCCCAATTTCCTCTAGGCTATCTACATATGCCATGGGATTAGTACAACTTATCTGAAAAGTATCATTGACCATAGTATATTTCTGTTTCGAATGAAAGCTGTGCTTTTTCAAGTATGATTCTAAAATAATTAAAAATTACCTTTAGTTGGACCAATACTATTCTGAGTGCTATATATTTTAGAGAATTAAAAACTTACCAATCCGACTATGAACAAAGTTGTAATTCTAAAAAATGTTTTTTCCCACCTCATACTTTTTCTAATTGTAACTATACTTTCTCTGAGTTGTGCTGTAAGTCAGGTTGTGCCTACTTCACAGATCAGTGATACACCCACTTCAATTGTTGGTTTTAACCATATTGGCATCTCTGTGAAAAATCTTGATAAAACGCTTTCCTTTTATCAGAAGGCTACGGGGTTTGATTTAATCAAACGAGAGAAAATCAACCAAAGTGAAAATGCAGAAGCCTTATACGATATTGAGGGAATCTCTTATGAGAGAGCAACTCTTAAAGGGCCTAATATGCTCCTGGAGCTTACTCAGTATTCTAATCAAAATAATGCTATTCCAGTAAAAATGCTACCTCAAGGACCAGGTATGACACATACTTGCTTTCAATCTCCAGATTGGGATTCAGGATATGATAAGTTTAAAAACGTAGGTGCTGATATGCTAAGTAGAGGTGATGAGCCAATTGATCTGGGAGGGTATGGTGTGACCTATGCTTATGCCTATGATCCTGAAGGCAATATGTTTGAGTTAGAACAAATAGCGAAATATAGACTCACCTTAGATAGTACATGGCTTGTATCTCATTCCATGTGGATGACACAAGTAGCATTGATAAGTCCTGATCTAGAATCTCTCGTAGATTTCTACAGGAGTGTACTTGACATTCCGCCCTATCGTAAGGGTGAGTATGCAAATTTGCCACGTATGGATGACGTCATAGATTCTGATAGCTCTAAGATTAATATTACATGGTTTAGAATGGATGGACTAGGTAAAATGCTAGAATTAATGGAGTATAAAAATCCAGAAACACCTGATATCACTCATAAAATCCACCCTACAGATCTGGGGTATTCTTTCTCACTTGAAGTATCAGATATACAAAGTGAATACCAACGATTATCTAAACTAGGGGTTCAGTTTTTGAGTAAGCCACTTATTTTAGGGGAATTCTGGATTGTATATGCTAATGACATTGATGGAAATGTTTTTTCACTCCGTCAGCCAACAAGCCCCAATTCCATTTATGCTACTAAAAATATTTTGGATAAATTCTAATATATGCAAGTTAAAGGTATTGTAGGAGTTGCGGTGGTCATAAGTCTTTTACTACTTAGCAATTGCAGACAAGATTCTTTCGACAACAAAGCTCAAGTAGATGAAGCAGCTAGAATAGCAGGAGGGCAATTATACGATAACTATTGTGCCAGTTGTCATAGAGGTCTGATGGCCAAAGCTCCTCGACTAGCTTCTTTAAAAATGATGTCCCATGAAGCTATAGTTGCCACTTTACAGACAGGAGTAATGCGTGCCATAGGAAGCCGATTTACTAAAGAACAGCATGAACAAATAGCCACATTCATCAGTGCCCAAAGAGAATCTCAATCATCCGTTGTATTAGGCAAATGCGACTCTCCAGAGACAGGTGAATTGATAAGATCGGCTACCAGTATAGGTGACTGGGGCATGGGTTATGAAAATTTGAGATTTCAAAACAATCAGCACATTACATCTAAAAATGTAAAACAAATGAAACTGAGTTGGGTATTTGCTTTTCCAAATTCCTCCAGAGCAAGAGTGCAACCCACTATCGTTGGTAATACACTATTCACTGCTGATCAATATGGGATTGTCTATGCTTTAGATAGATTGACAGGATGTATCCGATGGACATTTAAAGCTGATGCTGAGATCAGAAGTGCTATTACTGTAGGTTTTGATGATAATGATCATGCCGAAAGAATATACTTCAGTGACTTTAATGCCCATGTGTATGCAGTGGATCTAAAAACCAAGAAACTAGTGTGGAAAGTAAAAGTAGATGATCACCCGGTGGCAACAATTACAGGTTCTTCGAGCTTATATGATAACCGATTATTTGTGCCTGTTTCCTCTTTAGAGATTGTATCTGCTTTAGATACAGCGTATCAATGTTGTACATTCCGAGGAGCAGTGGTCTCTATTAATGCTGATGATGGAACATTGTTATGGAAAACATTAACCATCGCCGAAGAACCTAAACAACATGGTAAGAGTAAAGTCGGCACACCGATTATAGCTCCATCTGGTGCTCCTGTATGGTCTAGACCGACTATAGATACATCACGACAATTGCTCTATGTAGGTACAGGTGAAAATTATACCAGACCTACTACTTCTATGAGTGATGCAATCATTGCCATGTCTTTAGAAAGTGGAGAAATAAAATGGGTGCGACAAGCCATAGCACAAGATGCTTGGAATGGTGCTTGCTCTATCCCAAATCACCCAAACTGTCCAGAGAATACTGGCCCAGATGCAGATTTTGGAGCACCGCCAATGCTCGTGAAATCAGGAGAAAAAGAACTCCTCATTGCGGGACAAAAATCGGGTTTGGTATTCGCCCTAGATCCTGATAATAATGGAGGTGTCATCTGGCAAAAACTTATAGGAAGAGGTGGTATCATGGGTGGCGTGCATTGGGGCATGGCCAATGATGGAAATACACTATATATCCCAATCAATGATCAAGGAAGCTATCCTTTACACAGAGATAAACCTCCATCCCCTGGTCTTCATGCCATCCAATTAGTCGATGGAGCCTCAATATGGTCTACTATAGAAGAAGACCGATGTGAGAAAGTCACTTGGACTTGTGGGCCTGGAATAACTGGAGCAATAACCGCCACTCATGAAGTGATTTATGCAGGAGCTTTAGATGGAATGCTAAAGGCTTATGATGCCAAATCTGGTGAAGAAATATGGGCATATAACACCAATCGTCCTTTCGATTCTGTCAATGGAGTCATAGCTCATGGTGGGACAATAGATTCTGATGGGCCAGTGCTTATGGACAATCAATTATTTATTAATTCTGGTTATGCCAAATTCAATGAAAAAGCAGGAAATGTATTACTCGCTTTTGAAGTGGAAGAATAACCCAAAAATGATAATCATTTCAAAATATTTTGCTTTTTCAGGATTGTCTTATCACAATATGTTTATCAAAAAGAAAGTGAAATTGATGTAATTCGAAGTTTAAAAAAATAGTTTCAACATAAAAAAAATACAAGAATGGATCAATTCAATTTGGAAGGGAAAGTAGCCATCATTACAGGAGGAAATGGTGGGATAGGATTAGCTTATGGCAGAGGGCTTGTAAAAGCAGGGGCAAAAGTGGTTATCTGGGGGAGAAACGAAGAAAAAAACAAGAATGCCGCAGAAGAGTTAAAGAGACTAGGGGGAGATGCAATTGCTTTTGTTGTTGACGTGACAGATTCTAGTCAAGTAGCCAATGCCTTTGAAAGTTCTGTTACACATTTTGGACAGATAGATATTTGCTTTGCAAATGCTGGAAATTCAGGGCCATGGAAAAGTCTACATAAACTCAGTGAAAGTTCATGGAATAAAGTAATGGATATAAACCTGAACAGTGTAGTCAATACTTACAAACTAGTTATAGACCACTTATTAGAAAGAAAGGCATCTGGAAAGCTGATAGTAACCTCATCAATAGCGGCATTGGTTGGAAGTGGATTTGCAGCGGGATACTCAGCATCCAAAGCAGCGGTATTGGGATTGACGCGGTCTTTAGCAGTGGAGTTAGGGAGAAATAATATACAAGTGAATGCGATATTACCAGGTTTTATAGAAACTGAAATGACTTCAAACGCACCGGAAGTCTTTTTAGATGGAGTAAAACGCCGCAGCGTCTCTGGTAAATACGGAACTTTAGAACAAATGGAAGGGGTTGCCGTATTTTTAGCCTCATCAAGTAGTGATTTTATAACTGGGCAGACTATAGTAATGGACGGTGGGCATACGATTTTTCCATACTAAGTCTTTATGGAATGGATATGTATTTAAAGCAATTCATTTAAAATCACTTGGAAATAAAGCTTCCTAATATGAAATGGAAATATATTAAATGGTTCATACTTCTTGCGATTATCGTACTGATTGCCATAACTAGTTATAGGTATTATGGATCCATAGATTGGTCTAAGATACATAGCAATAGGATATCTGAACTTCCAATTATAAAAGATTCCGATGATACAGGAGAATTTAGATTACCGATTGGGGATCTTGAATTTTATATAAGAGCTGCGGGTCTCCAAAATGAAGGTCCAGCAGTAATCTTACTTCATGGCTTTCCTGAGTCTTCGATCATGTGGACTGAACTCTTATCTAAAGGAGCTGGCTCAGGATATAGAGTGATTGCTTTTGACCAAAGAGGATATAGCCCAGGTGCCAGACCACGAGGGAAAGAAAACTATAAGATTAAAGAACTTACAGCTGATGTAATCGCTGTGGCAGATCAATTAGGTATTGATTCTTTTCATTTAGTAGGTCATGATTGGGGGGCAGTAGTATCATGGAATGTGGCTATGGAATATTCTGAACGATTACGCACATTGACAGCACTTTCCATACCTCACATTGGTGTCTTTTTTGATGCTGTTGTGAATCATCCCGAACAGCAAAAACGTAGTGGGTATTTTAAAATGTTACAAACGCCATTTTTGCCTGAATATAAATTTGTAGCTAATGGACAGCAGTTTTATAAGCAAATGATGGCTAATAGTCCAAAGGAATACTTGGATGAATATGTAGCTCTATTTGCAGAGAATGGAGCTGCTACAGCCACACTCAACTGGTACAGGGCAATGGATCCAGAAAAAATTGCCGATAATAAAAAATATGCGAAGACAATTAAAAATCCTACCCTTTTCATATGGGGTACAGAAGATGGAGTGATTGCTCCTGAAATAATACCGATGCAAGAAGATTGGATCCAAGCTCCATATAGAGAGGTATCACTGTCCACAGGTCATGGATTGATTCAATCAAAACCTGATACTGTTATAAGTGAAATATTGGATCATTTAAAAAGAAAGTAACTAGTAGTTTTTTAATTTTTTCCTTTACAAATCTATTCATTTCACTTTCTATCCAAATAAAAATTAATTTTCCCTAATTTATTAGTGATCTAGATCTTTATGATACTCAGCAGCACTATAGACATACTCTAGATCATATATCACAAATGCTCCAAACTAATGTGCGCGAGATTGTTGTGGATAGCCACCCAGAATACCCAGCTACTGTTTTAGGTAGGCAATTTGCTCAAGTATCCGAATGTATCACTTATAAAAGTACAGCATCACATAGCACATTTTTTGCTCTCCTTGCCGAACATACTCTTCAAGAAAGCAATGAAAAGATACTAAGGTAAGATGGGACGGTACAGGTCTTGGTGATGATGGATACATCCGGGGTAGCCAATTCTTCACTTATGAAAAAGGTCAGTTTGATCGGTGAGCTTACTAAGCCTATTATCCAATAATTAGAGCGGATAAGATGGCTTGAGAACCCCAACTATCAGCATTAGCTATTTAAGTTGATTCAGAAGTATGTGAAGATAACTTCAAGTAAAATTCAGTTCAACAGAATGGAAAATATATCAACAACTTTTAAAAAGAAGTATAACAATTAAGAACTCTAGTATAGGGCGGCTATTTAATGCGGTTAGTAAATTATTAGAAATCAAAGATATGCAGTCCTATGAAGGAGAAGCGGCTATGATTCTAGAAATGCAAGGAAGAACTTTCTTTAAAAACAATAACTATAATCTAAACACATCACATTATTGGGCTGAAGATCATAAAATTGCGCATTACTTCATGCACTTACTCTGACGTGACTTTCTCACAAACTTCGCATATCCTCCAGACATATATACTACATTCCACCAATAAGGACTAAGATCTTTCCAGAGCATCTTCTTTCTTAGTTTATAGGTATTGTAATGTTTCATTATCCCTAAATATGAATTCATACTACTCAGAAAAGCCTCTTGCTCACCCTTCGTTGGTTTATGATTTTGGGCTACCTCATTTTGCTTTTGGATTGACTGATAAAAATTACTCTTGGTGCGTTTGCCAATATAAATGCGATTGGGTTTTATAAACGTCCCCAAAAATGGAACTCCTTTAGTGTAATGTTGTAAATATATCTTCTTTGGATGAAGTGTAAGTTGAAGCTCATCGGTGAGAAATGTGCTTAATGTTTTAATAAGGTTCTTGAGATATGCTTTGTCCTGGTGCACAATAATGAAATCATCTACATATCTACCATAAAATCGAATACCTAAATCATGCTTGACATAGTGGTCAAATTTATCCAGGTAGAAATTGGCAAATATTTGACTGGTTAGGTTACCAATAGGAAGACCGCATCCTTCAGGTGAATAAAACAAACTTTTGGATGCTGGCAAGCCATTCCATTTATCAGGTCGACTTTTTTTTATACAGTTTTGAGCTGGATTATTGAATATGTTTATGCTAACCAATTCAAGGATCTTTGTTTTATCATTTCCATGATATTTTTCTTCAATAAAATCTGATAATCTATCAAAAAGAATATTGCGATTAATGTGCATAAAAAATCCCTCTATATCTAATTTTAGAATATAGCAGTCCTTTGTATAATTGGCAGAACACTGACGAATGAATCGATTGGCTCGTTGAATACCAAAGTGGGTTCCTTTACCTACTCTGCACGCATAACTATCGTGAATGAATTGTTTTTCAAAAAGTGGATTCAGCTTTTTTATAATGAAGTGATGAACGACTCTGTCACGAAAGTCCGCTGCAAAGATTTCTCTTTTTACAGGCTTGTCTATGATGAAAGCGATGGATCGATTTGGCCTAAAGGTACCCGAGTTCAAATCATTCCAGAGATCAATAAGATTATGCTCATAGTCCACTTCAAAAGCTATAGCATTCGACGTATTTCTTTTATTCTGTCTACATAAGATGTACGACTCAAATAATTCATTCAGTGAAATCTCGCTATCACCATTAGCTGCTGAATTATTGAATAGATTTAGTTGCATATCATAGATGAAAAAATGAAGAATGCCAAAGATATTACTGCCTCAGGCATTCTTCTGTTTTGTCTAAAACCCTGACACAACGGACATTGTTGTTGTTGTCCTTATTGTTGTTGTTCTGGTTGCCATTGTTGAAGTTCTGGTTCCACGCGTTGTCGTTGTTGTCCTCCGTAGAACTTCAATAGTTGTTATTACTAAAACTACCAAGGCAATAAATAAAGTTGTTTAAACTTATTCAGGGAATCCTGCATAAGTTTGAAGAATTCAAAGAAAACCGAGCTATATTGGACCTGTTAATATTGAATCCTTCATTTAACAGCACATAATAATATCGCTGTCACTTTATCGCTTTTAAATCAAAACCATGCTCACTTACCATCACCGTAGCCATGATAATTCCGGCTTAATCTTCTTTTTGGGCATTACGCCATCCTGTTATTTGTTTCCCTATACTATCCATTAATAAGCTCAATTCTGCTTGCTTTTTCAGTGACAATATTTTCATATCGGTACAAATTCTGATTTCTAATTTCAAGACCTCAAAATCATCTAAAAAAGATTCGAGGTATTTACTGTTTGTCCTTTTCTTTATTGGCTCTATAAATGCTTCTCACTAAGCTACCCACCCGATTCTGATGAATCGGTTCCTTCTTTATCTATTGACATTTAGTCAATAGATTCTAATTTACGATTAGACCAGTCACTCATCATCACGCTTCATGTCTTGACCCAATGTATACTTGTATTCCTTTGGAAAGTCCTTCGAATAATCAAATATCTTCAGAATCAGTTTATACACATCTCTAAAAACTGGCAAATCATAATATAGTGCCATAAAATTAAAATCGACCGCTTACGCGGTATTATAATAGTTAAATAGTTAAACGAGCTAAGCTCGTCACGCCAAAGGCGTGATAGTTAAAAAGCCCTGACACAACGGCCATTGCGGTTGGAGTCCTTACCGTCGTTGAGCTGGAAGCCACCGTTGAAGAACTGGCCCCACGCGACGTCGAGGCTGCCCTCCGTAGAACTCCAATAGTAGTTATAGTTATTACTAAAACTACCAAGGAGTGCCGAATGTAAATTCTTATACGCCAAATCTAATTCTGACAATCTTGGCAATTCCCAATCCATGTGCCCTCCAGTCATTTTAGCAGAACAAGCA
>Ga0055584_100005354_pt1 | contig 12563 bp, 12 predicted proteins | sample OSDHelmetaG_FD_58716 | JGI IMG/M metagenome (GOLD analysis project Ga0055584, IMG submission 58716) | Pelagic marine sediment microbial communities from the LTER site Helgoland, North Sea, for post-phytoplankton bloom and carbon turnover... | ecosystem: Environmental > Aquatic > Marine >... | reverse complement strand
CACCGAACGTCTTGCACCCTATTACCGTCCCACGTGCCTAATCCTTCTAATCAGCCTAGCGTCAATTGGGCTGATACGAACGGTGATCGCCTGACCACTACAGCAAAGCCAAGCACGGACGAAATAGCGCAAAACCATAGCGCAGCTATGCCCCCTTAACTGCCCGGGTCACATAGCTTTGCAAGTATGAGGTCTTTGGATATCTGCCCGATCAGCGTTCCATCCTCGATGACGCCTACCATCAGGTCGTCCCCACTAAATTGCCCCATCACATCGCGAATATTCGCGCCTGCGGTGACTGTGGTTTCGGGTGTACCTGTCAAGGGTTCCATCACATCACGTGCACACAACACGCCAAGCGGATTCATATGGGCGACGAAGTCACCAACATAACCGTTGATCGGGTTCGAATATATCTCTTGCGGTGTACCGCTTTGGACAATCCGCCCACCTTCCATTATGGCGATGCGGTTGCCCAGCTTAAAGGCCTCGTCCAGATCATGTGAGACGAAGATAATCGTACGCCCACGCTTCGCTTGTAATTCTAACAATTCATCTTGCAGGCGGGCACGGATAAGTGGGTCGAGGGCCGAAAATGGTTCATCCATCAATAAAATCGGTGCATCTGTTGCGAATGCACGCGCAAGTCCGACCCGTTGCTGCATCCCGCCGGACAGTTCACCAACCAAAGCATCCGCGCGATCCAAAAGACCAACGCCGTTCAGCTCTTCATCCACTCGGGCACGGCGCGCGACGGCAGATTGCCCGCCCAGTTCTAATCCTAGCCCAACATTGTCGCGCACGGTCCGCCATGGCAGCAAGCCGAATTGCTGGAACACCATGGCGACAGTACGCAAACGCAAATCGCGCAACGCATTACGACTGGCCCCAGTCACAGTTGTCATCGTGTCGCCGGTTTTAACCCGTACAGCGCCGCGCACGACTGGGTTCAACCCATTCACCGCGCGCAACAGCGTTGATTTCCCCGAACCGGACAGCCCCATAAGCACCAAAATCTCACCTTCGGTGACGGAAAGTGTACAATCATGCACCCCAAGAATCTGACCACAGGCAGATTGGATTTCGCTGCGGTCTTGCCCCGCATCCATTAAAGGAAGAGCGTCCTGAGGTTTGTCACCAAAGACGATGCTAACCTTGTCAAATTCAACGGCATTCATCGTTTTTTCACCCGCAACATCCGATCAAGCATCACCGCAACGGCGACAATCACAAAACCCGATTCAAAACCTAACCCAGGATCATTGCGCCCCAACGCCTGCACCACAGGTTTACCCAGCCCATCGGCACCAACATAGGCGGCTATGACGACCATCGACAAAGACAGCATGATAACTTGATTTAAGCCGGCCATAATTTGGGGCACGGCATAAGGTAATTCGACCTTCCACAACAATTGTCTGGGTGTGGCGCCAAATGCTTGGGCCGCCTCAATAAGTGCGGTTGGCGTCTTAGAAACACCAAGGTAGGTCAGCCGGATCGGGGCCGGGATAACGAAGATCACCGTTGCAAATAGGCCGGGCACCATGCCGAGGCCGAAAAAGACAATCGCCGGGATCAAGTATACAAAGGTGGGCAAGGTTTGCATCAGATCCAAGACTGGGCTGATAAACTGAAACGCACGTGGGCGGTGCGCAAGGAATATACCGATAGGCACCCCCACCCCCATGCAAACCACACAAGACGACAACACGAGAGCAAGGCTATCCGTCGTTTCCTCCCAGTATCCTTGGTTAATGATGAAAAGCAGGCATACTGTGACAAGCAGGCAAACTTGCCAAGAACGTTGCAACAACCATGTCACAGCAACAAACAGCACGACAATCAATATCGCTGGCGGGGTCTGCAGTGCCCAGACGATACCATCGATCATCCATTCTAAACCATCGGATAACGTGTCAAAGAACGGGCGCGCATTTGTCTTAAGCCAATCCACGATGAACTCCGACATATCATCCATCGGAATTTTATAATTTTCCAACCAGTCCACGTTCGCCCCTCATTCCGAGAAAGGGGGCCCAAACGGCCCCCTTTTGATCTTAATTGATTGTTGACCCTTAGTTGGCCAGTGCTGCTTCTACTGCATCAACAGCGTCGCCACCGTCCACAGTTGCCACACCGTCAACCCAAGCCATCCATGTATCAGGATGGGCCGCAAGCCACGCTTTGGCGGCATCTTCAGGGTCATCACCATCATTCAGGATCGCGCCCATAATCTCGTTTTCCATGGCAAGCGTGAATTCGAGATTTTCCAGTAGTTGTCCCACATTCAGGCATTCACCGACGTATCCGGCACGGGTGTTCGTGGCAACAATTGCACCGCCCAAGTCAGGGCCAAAAAAGTCATCGCCACCGGGCAGATATGTCAGCTCAAAATTTGCGTTCATTGGGTGTGGTTCCCAGCCAAGGAAAACGACAGGTTCTTCACGATCAACCGCACGTTCAACTTGGGCCAACATGCCTTGTTCGGAGGATTCGACGACCTCAAAATCAGACAGGCCAAAAACATCACCATCGATCATGTCTTGGATCAGGCGATTACCATCATTGCCTGCTTCAATTCCGTAAATTTTACCGTCAAGAGCATCGGCCGCTGCCGCAATAGACGCGAAATCAGTGATCCCTGCGGCAACGCCTGCAGCATTGGTCGCAAGGGTGTATTTAGCGCCAGTCAGGTTTGTACGTACGGTATCGACAGTACCAGCCTCGCGGTAAGTGGCGATATCGCCTTCCATTGTCGGCATCCAGTTGCCAAGGAAAACATCGATGTCCCCTTCAGCCATAGATGCATAGGTCACAGGTACCGACAGAATGTCGGTGGATGTGTCATAGCCAAGCGCCTCTAGAACGAAAGATGTCGCGGCAGTTGTCGCTGTGATGTCTGTCCACCCAACATCAGAAAAGCGAACTTCTTCGCATGCGGCAAAGGCTGTGTTAGCGGCTGTGATCAGCGCAAGTGTAGAAATTGTAATCCGGAATTTCATTGAAATCTCCCTCGTTATTATAACGGCTCATTGACAGAGTCGCCTCAGTATAAACGGTTCAACGGATAGGGGCCATGTGTTTTCGGTGAAGACGGGAATGCAACATATAATCGGCAACTATTGGGTTTCTTGATGCCAGTTGACGATTTTTTCGCTCCAACCTGCTGGAACGACGTGACCACCCAAAAAACGATCTAGTCGCAATTGCGTTCCTGTCTCGCACACATATTGGCCTAAGGTTTGCGTTTCTTCATCGCCTGTTCCAGCTTCGGTTTCCTCGCAATCAGCGGCCCCAACAACCAGATCAAATGTTTCTTGTGCACCAAGCCAACCACTCAATCCCGATGACCTGGACAAAATAGATGGATCCATGGGCACAACGCGGTCGAAAGCCCCATGTGTGTGAAGCAGATTGAATTCGGCTTGAGTATCCGCACAAGATAAAAGTCTGGAGCGTTGAGGCGTTCCATTCACAGGGGCAAAATGGCGGACCCTATCATCAAAGCCAACGCAGGCTAGATACCAGGCAAATGTTGCTCCACGCGAGTAGCCCGCAATGACTGTTCTATCCGGTTGGATGCCAAAACGAGAACTAGCGTCATCAAGCACATTGCGCACAAATGCATAGTCATCACGCCCATCAGAATGTCTTCCCCAGACCCAGCCACTGCCGGTACGCCCGCCTCGGTACTCAATATCCAGAGCACTGGGCGCAATCACCGCATAACCATTTTCTAGGAAAAATCGTATAACGCTGAAATCTTGGATCACATATGCCCCCGAACCGAGGGACCCATGTAAATAAAGAATTGCCGGAAACGGGCCTTCACCACGGGGAAGCACAACATTGTAAGATCGTGATCCGATCATACAGGGTTGATCAGCATTCCCGCATGAAGGGTTCGGGCTAACTGTGAAATACGTGAATTTGATATTTTCCCAATGCGACACGTAGAGCACGTAGCCCATGACGGCAAAGATCAGAATTGATGCAATTCGTAAAATCGATTGCGCTGACATATTGATATTTCCTATCGTTTCCTACCGATTAGGAACACAGGACATGTAGCACAACAATAAGCTGCAAAACACTTGCACAGTGTGCTGTACAATTTCAATTCCCACACTCGACCTCAGGTTCGGATACGTTGCTCAGTCTCAGCATCAAATAGATATACACGGCGGGGCTCAAACTTAAGGCTCACTGTTTCTCCGGCGCTCACACGGTCATCACCGCGTTCTTCAACGACAATCCGGTCACCCGCGGGGCTTTCCAGATAGGCATAGCTCACACCACCAAGGCTTTCAGTCATATCAACCATCAAATCTGCCCCAGCTCGATCAACCATCAGATGTTCAGGGCGCAAACCAACATCAACCGCTTTCCCCTTATACGCCGCCGCGATGTCCATCGGGATAGATTGCCCCAAACCTGGCACTGTTACCTCGCCTTCACCGACGGTGCCTTTAATGAAATTCATCGCAGGCGATCCAATGAACCCCGCAACAAATTTATTGTCGGGGTCGCGGTACAAATCCATCGGCGCACCGACCTGTTCAATATGACCTAGACGCAAAACCACAATCTTATCCGCCAAGGTCATGGCCTCGACTTGGTCGTGGGTCACATAGATCATCGTCGCGCCAATTTCTTTATGGAGCCGCGCGATTTCGACCCGCATTTCAACACGCAATTCAGCATCGAGGTTCGATAGCGGTTCATCGAACAAGAACACCTCTGGCCCGCGAACGATGGCGCGACCAATAGACACCCGTTGACGTTGCCCGCCAGACAGGGCCGCAGGTTTGCGTTCTAAATATTCGTCCAGCTTTAATATGCGGGATGCTTCGGCCACTTTTTCATTAATTTCGGCCTTCGGGTGGCCGTTCATTTTCAGACCAAAACCCATATTCTCTTTCACGGTCATATGCGGGTACAGCGCGTAGGTTTGGAACACCATCGCCACATGGCGTTCGGCTGGGTCCATACGTGTCACATCCCGCGTGCCGATACTCATCTGACCACCAGTGGTTTCCTCTAATCCAGCAACCATACGTAACAACGTAGATTTCCCGCAGCCAGACGGGCCGACAAAAACACAAAACTCACCGTCTTTGATGTCTAGGTCGATCCCATGAATGACCTGCACGTTGCCGTACTTCTTGATCACATTGTTAAGCGTTACGCCGGACATTGAGTGCCCCTTTCTTAGGTATTCGTTGCAGCCGCAGGAAAATGCCAATTACTGGCCTCTTGAGAGATCGCCAGCGCGGTTTTACGAATGCGGGGCACAAGGTTCTCCAGCCCCGCCAAATTCGTGCGCGACGTTGTGCTGGTGACCGACAAAGCACCAAGAACACGGCCCGTATCTGTCAAAATCGGCAGGGCCACACAGATGATACCCGGTTCATGTTCTTCGCGATCGAATCCGTAGCCATTTGCACGAATGTCGTTCAGTTCCTCACGTAGGCTCGCGGCGCTAGTGTGGGTGGTTTCGGTGAACTGATGATAGCTTTGTTGTTCCAGTACGGGCCCCAATTCGTCGTCGGACAAAAAGGCCACCATAGCTTTACCAACGCCAGTGCAATAGGCTGGTCCAACTTTCCCGGCTTGGCTGAACATAGGCACGGGGTTCGTGGCATTGCGTTTGTCGACATAGATCACCTGCGCATGATCTAGCTGTGCCAGATGAACTGTTTCGCCCACGTCCCCGCTCAGTTGATCAATTTGCGCTCGGGCGAGTGGGGCCAACGATGCGGTCTGCCATGCAGCATGGGCCAAACGTACCAAACGTACACCCGGCGCATAGGTGCCGCGGTCGGGATCATGATTCAACATCCGTTGATTCGTTAGGGTTTGGACGAATCGATACAACGTCGCCTTTGGGTAGCGCGAGGTTTCCAACAATTCGGAAAATCGAACAGGTCGCCCGAAAGAAGCCACCTGATCCAATACTTCCAATGCTTTACCTACTGTGCCGTCACCAGATGCTGACATCGTTTTCTCCACATTTCTGCGCCGCTCCTCTGACCGCGCTGTTGACAAGCATGGTCTGTTCGCGATTAAATTTCAATATTCAAAACTAAGTTTCAAATAATGAAACCAGTTTTAGATGGAAGCTAAGGGAGGAAACCATGCATTCCATGATGAAAGCGCCCATTGCGGCGCTCGCCTTGGGTGTCTCATCGACATCCGCATACGCCGAAGATCTGACAGGAACACTGCGCATCGTCTCAGACATGTCCAATCCAGCACCACGTGCGGTGATGGAAACATTGGCTGCTGACTTTGATGCATTACATCCTGATCTGACCATCGAATTGGAAATCGTCGATCGTGAAGCCTGGAAAACCCAGATCCGCAACGCATTGTCCGCCAACCCACCCGATGTAGTAAACTGGTACGCGGCTACACGCATGACGCCTTACGTTGACGCGGGGCTGTTCATGGATATCTCTGATCTATGGGATGACCCAGCTATGGCTGGTCTATCGTCGACCAAAGGCGCGATGACATTGAACGGTGCCCAGTGGGGCGTGCCGTATACGTATTATCAATGGGGCGTCTATTACCGCAAAGATATCTTCGAAGAACTGGGCCTATCCGAACCTGCCACATGGGACGAAGAAATCGCCAACTGTCAGGCCATCATCGATTCCGGCCGGAAATGTTACACAATCGGGTCTAAGTTCCTTTGGACCGCTGGCGGATGGTTCGATTACATCAATTCTCGCACGAACGGTTACGAATTCCACATCGCTTTAGCCAATGGTGAAATCGAATGGACAGATGATCGCGTCCGCGAAACATTCGCGAACTGGCAGCAGCTAATCGACATGGGTGCGTTTGTTGAAGATCACCAATCCTACAGTTGGCAAGAAGCATTGCCATTTATGGTAGACGGTGAAGCTGCATCCTATTTGATGGGTAACTTTGCTGTTGCAGCAATGCGCGACGGTGGTTTGACCGATGATCAGCTGGATTTCTACCAATTCCCACAAATCAACCCTGACGTCGCCCCAGCAGAGGATGCGCCGACAGATACCTTCCATATCCCATCTGGTGCCCAGAACGTCGAAGCAGCTAAAGCATTCTTGCTGTACGTGACATCCCCCGACGTACAGTCCGCCATCAACGGCGGCGATGCATTGGGCCAACTGCCAGTAAATGCAGAGGCGTCCGTTTCTGATGATAAGTTCATCCAAGAAGGGTTCGACATGCTGTCCAACAATGCAGGCGGCGGCATCATGCAGTTCTTTGACCGCGACTTCCCTGCTGAAATGGCAAGTATCGGCATGGAAGGCCTGCAGGAATTCATGGTGTTCCCAGACAATCTGGATGACATCCTTGAACGTCTCGAAGACGCGCGTCAACGTATCTACGAATAAGACCACTCACGAGCAATTGGAGGGCGGTCGTGCTTTGCGTCCGCCCTTCACCCCCCCAACCTATCTGCAAGCCGCACCTTGCGCCTTTCACATGCGTTGACCTGTCAGGAGAGCCCCATGGTTGCAAACGACGATCTGATGAAAAACGTCCGAAACATGCGGGTCATCGTCGAAACGCAAATGCTTCCGCTGTTGGACAACGAACCCTCAAAAGATAAAATTCGCAGTTTTCACGAGATGATGGGGACTTGCGTTTCAACTGCAGAAAGAGCCGCCGAACTGTACGAACGAAACGCATTGGTAGCCATTGATACGACCAATGCAGACACCTTGCGCGATGAAGCGCTAGAGCATCTAGAGTTTTTTGAAGAATTGGAAAACTCTCTTCAAATAAGTTCCTCAATTGGAAAGTTTGTAAGATGACGGTGGCCACCACCACAAATCGTAGCTGGTACAAGCGCAATGAAATTGCAGTCACGCCGTGGCTGTTTTTGCTGCCCGGCGTCGTGTTTTTCGCGCTTTATGTGATTTTCCCGATCTTCCAATCTGTCTGGATCTCGTTCCATGAATGGGATGGCTTAGGTGAAAAAACGTGGGTTGGTACGGCCAACTACGAACGTCTGCTGGGCGGGGATCGTAAATTCGAGACCTCGTTCTGGAACAACATCAAATGGCTCGTGCTTTATCTGTTGGCCATCCCGATGGGGTTGATGATTTCTTTGTTCTTGAACCAGACGGTGCGCGGCATTCGCTTGTATAAGTCACTGTTTTTCTTCCCCTTCGTGATCTCTCAAGTGGTCGTTGGTCTGGTGTTTTCATGGTTCTACCTTCCCAACGACGGGTTATTTGATGTGATTACCGGATGGGTCGGCATAGACGTAAAGGGCGGCGTATTGGGCAACCCCGACACAGCCACCTACGGCATCATTGCAGCGGGTCTTTGGCCCCAAACCGCATATTGTATGATCTTGTACCTCACGGGATTGAACGCTGTAGACCCCGAACAGGTCGAGGCCGCCCGATTGGACGGGGCCAAAGGGTACAAGATGCTCTGGTATGTAATTATCCCACAGCTAAAGCCTGCGACATTCATTGCTTTCGTTGTAACCATCATCGGCGCGTTGCGGTCCTTCGATTTCATCGCTGTGATGACCAATGGCGGACCGTTCGGATCCACCCGCGTTCTGTCGTTCTATATGTTCGAAGAATCCCTGTCTGAATTCGGGTTCCGTATGGGGTACGGCGCGGCGATTGCGGTGGTCTTGTTCTTCATCATGTTGATCTTCATCGCCTACTTTTTGTGGTCGATGTATCACGATGAAAAAGGGCCGCGCTGATGTTTCCCAAACCAATAGAAAAAACATCCCGCAGCTGGCAGATCAGTTATCAATTGATGCTACCGGTGACGTTGATTGTGTGGCTGCTGCCCCTCATCGCGGTGGCGATCTTTTCCATCAAGCCAGAAGCGGATTTCGTGAATGGCAATTATTGGGGGCTGCCAAGTTCGTTTGAATTTTTTACAAACTACGGCAAGGTGTTTTTTGAATCCGACATGCCGCGATATTTGTGGAATTCAGTGTTGATCACTGTCCCAACCGTTATCGGCTGTATCGTCTTGTCATCGATGACGGGATTTGCGCTGGGTGTGTATAAATTCCGCGGGAACCTGTTGATCTTCTTCATGTTCATCGCCGGCAATTTCGTACCATTTCAAATCCTGATGGTCCCCGTGCGCGACCTAACATTATCGTTGAACCTTTATGACACGAAACTGGGCCTCGTATTGTTCCACATCGCATTCCAAACAGGGTTCTGCACATTGTTCATGCGCAATTTCATTCGCGCACTGCCATTTCCACTAATCGAAGCGGCACGGGTCGAGGGTGTGGCTGAATGGCGGATCTTTGTGTTCATCGTGTTGCCCCTAATGAAACCAGCATTAGCCGCATTGTCCGTGCTGATTTTCACCTTCATCTGGAACGATTATTTCTGGGCTATTGTGTTGACACAAGGGCCAGATAGCCAACCAGTCACCGCTGGGATCACCTCATTCAACAGCCAGTTCCGTGCCGCATATCATTTGATGTCAGCCGGTTCGATTGTGGCCGCCCTCCCGCCTGTGATCATGTTTTTCACAATGCAAAAACACTTCATCGCAGGATTGACCCTTGGGGCGGTGAAATAATGCAAGTATGGCGTTTAGATGATGCACGACAAACCTTTGTCCTGAGCGCAACGGATGGGCGTTTGCCGCAAGTCATTTATTGGGGTGCCCACCTGCCCGATGATGAGGATTTGAATACCCTACACAACGCATCAGCGATTGATCTAACCGGTGGGATGTTAGACGAAAACCCTGATCTTTCAGTATGTCCAGAAGCCATACGTTCTTTCCCCGGCCAGCCAGGTGTGGATGTGCGCCGGATTGATGGCACGGGGTTACTACCCAAATTTAGTTTCGCAAACGCGATCCACAAACAAAGCCGTTTGTTGTTGCATTACTGGGACCAAGACAATGGACTGGGGCTTCAGTTTGCGTTTACCAATGATCCGGAAACCCAAGTGATCACGTGTCAAACCCAACTCACTTCGGAAACCCCAATACGTTTGTATTGGTTGGCCGCCCCTGTCGTCCCGGCACCACAGCATAGCGATGAACTGATCGACTTTTCGGGCCGTTGGTGCGGCGAATTTCAGACCAACCATGTGCCTTGGTCAGCAGGCATTCGACTGCGTGAAAATCGCACCGGACGGACGGGGCACGAACATTTCCCGGGGCTTGTTGTGCCTTGCACTGGCGCGACAAACACCACGGGCGAAGCTTATGCGTTTCACTACGGTTGGTCGGGTGGGCACCGTATGGTGGCCGAGGAGTTGCCTGACGGGCGTCGGCAAATTCAATGGGGCCATGCCACAGGAATTGAAAATCAGGCGGGAACAAATTTCACCACTGCCCCACTGTATCTGACTTATTCAGACGCTGGTCTAAACGGATGCGCAGTCAGTTTTCAGCGCCATGTGCGCGACCGCATTGTGACATGGCCTAAACCTGACCGCCCGCGCCCTGTACATTACAACTGCTGGGAGGCTGTGTATTTCGATCATAAGCTGGACGAACTTTGCGATATTGCTGATCGCGCCGCTGCCCTTGGGGCCGAACGGTTCGTCCTAGATGATGGATGGTTTGGCAAACGCGACGATGACACACGCGCCTTGGGCGACTGGGTCGTTGACCAACGAAAATACCCCGATGGATTGGGCCTATTGATCGAACATGTTCACCGCATAGGCATGACTTTTGGGCTGTGGTTCGAACCTGAAATGATCAACCCCGACAGCGACACCTACCGCGCCCATCCTGATTGGGTTTTAGGTGACATCGATCAAATATTAGGACGGCAACAGATGGTCCTGAACATGGCACTGCCGGAGGTCCAAAACCATTTATATGATCGTATCGCGTTAATCTTAGGCGATCATGACATCGATTACATCAAATGGGATCATAACCGAGTGCTCCCCACACCTGATGCAGCTCAAACGCGCGGCACCTATGCCCTGTTGGATCGTCTGCGCGCAGATTTCCCTATGGTGGAAATTGAAAGCTGTTCCTCGGGGGGTGGCCGCATCGATTTCGGCATTTTAGAACGTACCCAACGCGTCTGGTTATCTGACAGCAATGATGCGTTAGAACGATTGCAAATCCAACACAACGCGGCGCTATTTTTGCCCCTATCGATCACTGGGTCGCACGTAGGCCCGCGCCATTGCCACACCTCTGGTCGCAGCTTTGACATCTCATTTCGGGCATGGGTCGCAGCCCAGCGCCACATGGGATTCGAGATGGACCCGCGTGAATTAACAGAAACCGAAATGCAAACTCTGGCCCGTGTCACAACATGGTGGAAAAACAACCGGCACTGGATGGAACACGCTGATATCTTGCGCTTAGACAGTTCAGACCCGGCCATAATTGCCGAACAACAACTGGCGGCAGATGGCAGCCAGTTTGTCGTATTTGCGGGCAAAACAAAAACATCGAAACAAATCGCACCCCGCCCGTTACGTCTGACACAATTGCAAGGTGACGCCATGTACAACATTCAATTGATGAACCGCGATGATATCCACCATCTTTCGCGCGGGACCCCCATGATAAAGGCTCAAGATATCAAAGTGTCTGGAACCTACCTTATGCATCACGGTTTGGCCTTGCCATGGGCTTTCCCAGATATGATGTGGGTCGCACAAGGAGAGCGCCTATGAAACCTGAATGGATCGCCGCCGATTGGGGCACATCAAACCTGCGCCTTTGGGCGATCGGAGCAGATGGATCTGTCTTGGCAGATCGCACCTCTAGTAGGGGCATGGGACAGCTCGCGTCAGATGAATTTGAGGATACCTTGATTGATTTGGCCGCCGATTGGTTGGACACAGCAGACACCGTCGTGGCCTCCGGTATGGTCGGATCGCGCCAAGGTTGGGTCGAAGCCCCCTATCAAACAGCCCCGTGTGAAGTCAGCTGTAAAACGATGGTCAAAGCACCGGTAAACTACCCGAACCTGACCGTGCATGTTATTCCCGGCATCAAACAAACCAGCCCGTCTGCAGATGTCATGCGCGGCGAAGAAACCCAAATTGCGGGTTTTCTAACCGAGCATAAAGACTGGGATGGTGTATTGTGCCTGCCGGGTACGCACACCAAATGGGTACATGTTTCAGCCAATGAAGTCGTGAGCTTTCAAACCTTCATGACAGGCGAAATGTTCGCATTACTAACGCAAAATTCGGTCCTGTCTCATTCCGTCGCCACCACGGGTTGGGACGACAACGCCTTTGATGCAGCGTTATCAACCACGTTGTCTCGCCCAGAATCTTTAGCTGGGCGCTTGTTCGCACTGCGCGCTTCGCATCTTGTGAATGGGGCAGATCCAACCGCATTGCGTGCTGAACTTTCTGGACTATTAGTTGGGGCCGAATTGGCCGCTGCGAAACCATATTGGTTAGGTCAGAATGTCGCCATCATCGGTGCAGACACAGTGGCCATGCCCTATGTGTCTGGATTAGCGGCACAAGGTGTGATCGCCACGCGCACAGACGCCACCAACATGACACTCGCCGGAATTAAAGCCGCGTATTCTCAACTGGAGACTTAAGCCATGCCCCGCAAAA
>Ga0055584_100005352_pt1 | contig 12570 bp, 14 predicted proteins | sample OSDHelmetaG_FD_58716 | JGI IMG/M metagenome (GOLD analysis project Ga0055584, IMG submission 58716) | Pelagic marine sediment microbial communities from the LTER site Helgoland, North Sea, for post-phytoplankton bloom and carbon turnover... | ecosystem: Environmental > Aquatic > Marine >... | reverse complement strand
TGGAGAATGCCTCTTCATAAAAATTATGATAAACTTATGAATTCCAAAAATGCTGATATGCAAAATATTAATTACGTAGGTGGAGCTGGATCAACAACAGCAGCTCAATTTTTACAAAGATTTATTTTAAATAATACCCCTTGGGCTCATTTAGATATAGCAGGTATGGCATTTTCAAAATATGGTGGAGCCTTAAATTCAGGGGGAGCAACAGGATTTGGAGTGAGATTATTAAACCAGTTAATAGAGGATAATTATGAGTGATATAGAACAAACACTTTCAATTATAAAACCAGATGCAGTTGAAAGAAATTTAATTGAAGAAATCAAATCAATATTTATAAAAAATAATTTAAAAGTAAAAGAAGATAAAAAAATTCATATTTCTAAAGAAGAAGCTGCAGAATTTTACAAAGTTCATCAATCAAAACCCTTTTATGACGACTTGTGTACGTACCTTTCATCTGGTCCCATAGTTGTGATGATTTTAGAGGGTGAAAATGCAGTATTGTTAAATAGGGAACTAATGGGAGCTACAGACCCAAAAAAAGCTAATGAAAATACTATTAGAAAACTCTATGGCATATCGATAGATAAAAATTCTGTTCATGGATCAGATTCAGTTGATAATGCAAAGAAAGAAATTAGTTTTTTCTTTAAAAATTAATTATATCTATAAATTTTAATAATAGCTTCTGAAAAAGCTCTATATTCTAGTTTTTGAGTTTTTTCTTTTAAAGTTTTTACATCATCATTTTTACCAATAAAGAAACTCTTTTGAATAATATTTTTTCCACCATCTAATTTTTCATTCACAAAATGCACAGTGCATCCAGTTTTTTTTTCATTATTATCTATTATTCTTCTAAATGTATTCAAACCTTTAAATTTAGGAAGAAGGGAAGGATGTATATTAATAATTTTTTTTCCAAATTTTTTTATAAATTTTTTAGATAAAATTTTCATATATCCCGCTAAACAAATTAATGATATTTTATGTTTTTTTATTTTCATCATTATTGAATTTTCAAAATTTTTTTTTTTATCATTTATAATTAAATATGGTATCGAATTTTTTTTAGCGTAGAAAATTCCTTTAGCCGTTTTATTATTACAAATAATTAGACTAATTTTTATTGGAAAGCTATGATCTCTAGAATTTTCTATTAGTGACTTTAGATTTGATCCGTAACCGGAAATAAAAACACAGGTTTTTTTTTTTACCATTTAATCTTATTATATAAATTCAATTTTTTTTTGCTTTTTGATACAAAACCTATTTCATAAGGCATATAATCTTTGGTAAAAATTTTTTTAATTTTACTTAAGTTTCTTTTTTCTACCATTATACAAAAACCAACACCGCAATTAAAAGTTTGCAGCATTTCAGCATCTGTAATATTTTTAGATTTTAACCAACTAAAAATTTTTTTTGTTTTTATTTTTGAAAGGTCAATATTTATAGATAATTCATTTGGTATTGAACGAGTTATATTTTCAACTAAACCTCCACCAGTTATATGTGCAGCAGCATTAATTAAATTTTTACTAACTAGTTTAAGAATTTCCTTCACATAAATTTTTGTTGGTCTGAGCAGTTCTGACCTTAATTTTTTAGAAATCTTATTTTTTTTTAAAATAGATCTTACCAAAGAATATCCATTGGAATGAATTCCACTTGACGGAATAGCTAAAATTAAATTATTTTTTTTAACATTTTTTTTATTTAAAATTTTTTTTTTGGATACTAAGCCTACGCTAAATCCAGCTAAATCAAATTTATCTTTTGAATAAATCCCGGGCATTTCAGCTGTCTCACCACCTATCAATTTACATTCAGAAATTTCACAGCCTTTTAAGATTCCTTTTAAAATTTTTTTTGTTTTTTTTAAATCTAACTTACCTACCGCTATATAATCTAGAAAAAATAAAGGCTTAGCTCCCTGAACAATTAAATCATTTACACACATTGCAACCAAGTCGATTCCTACTGTGTCAAATTTTTTAAACTTATTTGCTAAATCTATTTTAGTACCAACTCCATCGGTGCATGATACAATGACAGGATCCTTAATTTTGATATTACTTAAGTCAAAAACAGAACCAAAAGCTCCTATATTATTGGGATTAAATGACTTATCCGTTTTTTTGACATTTTTTTTTGATACTTTTGCTATGTGACTAACAAATTTATTTGCTATAGAAATATTTACGCCACTTTTTTTATAACTATTTTGTATTTTTTTCATTAATAAAAATGATAATTAGCTAATTATGAAAATTTTAAAGTTTTTATTCTCCATATTAATTATTTTATTTAAAACTGGAAATGTTTTATCAGATAACAACATTTTTAATGTTAATAATATTGATTTAAACAAAGAAAATTCTGAAAATAAAGAAATATTGTTCAATAAAGCTTTTTATAAAGCATTCGATAAATTGACTAATAGACTTTTATTAGAAGAGGATTACCTAAGGTTATCAAATACAAGTTTGAAACAAGTTAAAAATTTAATTTCATATTATCAAATCACTAATCAAGATAAAAAAAAAATAAAAGTGAGTGATAAACAAATAAATGTCTTTTTTGATAAAGATAGTATGCACAACTTCTTTTATACTAGAAATATTTTATACTCGGATATAATAAATACCGAAGCTATTCTATTTCCATTGTTAATAATAAAGGAAGAACATTTTATCTATACACAAAACTATTTTTATAATAATTGGAACAATGAAATATTAGATGATTTGATCCAATATATTTTACCAGCAGAAAATATTGAAGTTATTGATAAGATTAATTTAAATAAAAATAATATTTATAAACTTGAAATTTCAGATTTTTTTGAAGAATATGAAAATCAAAACATAGTTTTTGCCAATATTGAAATAAATAAAGACAAAGCAGATATTTTTTTAAAAACAAGAATTGAAGGTAAAAAAATAAATAAGAAACTGTTCATAGATAAAGAAAAAAATATAAAGAAAAATGATTTTTATAAAAGAATAATTCTAAAAATAGATAAAGAAATAAAAGATTTAGTTAAATCACAAAACTTAATAGACGTAAGAACTCCTTCTTTTTTAAATGCTAGAATTGAATTAAAAGAAATTAATAATTTATTTTTATTTAATGAAAGAGTAAAAAAAATTGATTTAATTGACAATTTTTATATTCAACAAATAAACAAAGATTATGCTTTTGTTAAGATTAAATATCTTGGTAAAATTAGCAAGATTATAAACAAACTTAAGAAAGAAAATATTAATTTAAATGTAGTTGCTGGGCAGTGGCAACTCAGTATAATTTAATGAGTCAACTTGTATTTAAATTTCCTTTTAAAAAAAAATATTATGAACAAGATTATTATGTTTCTAGTAATAATTTTTCTGTTTATCGATTAATTGAAAGCTGGCCTAACTGGTCTGGTAAATGGGTAAATATTTTTGGTCCAAAAGGCTGTGGCAAAACTCACCTCTCTAATATTTTAAAAAAAAAAATTAATTCGACTTTAATATTAGAACCTAAAGATATCAATAATGAAAAAATATTAACATTTGAGAAATTAGATTGTTTGATAATAGATAATTATGAAAATAATATAGAAGAGAAACTTTTTTATTCAATTTTAAATCAATCTAAACAACTTGATAACTATGTAGTGATTAATTCTATTTTACCGATAAAAGATAATATATTCGAATTAGATGATTTAGAATCAAGAGCTAAAAGTTTTCTTAATTTAGGCATAGAGCTACCAACAGATGATTTATTAAGAGTGATAATTTCTAAGTCTTTTTCAGACAAACAAATAGACATAACTCCTAAAGTATCTGAGTATATCATTAAAAATATAGAGCGATCGTATGAAAAAGTATTTAAATTTATTAAGGAAATCGACGATTTGTCTTTATCTTCTGGAAAGTCCATAAATATTAATTTAATAAAAAAAGTATTAACTAATGAATAAATATAGATCTCATAATTGCTCCGAATTAACAGAAAAAGACTCTGGAAAAAAAGTTTCCATATCTGGTTGGTTACATAGAAAAAGAGATCACGGAAATTTACTATTTGTAGATTTAAGAGACCACTACGGATTAACTCAGTGTGTTATAGAAAATAAAAATAAGTTTTTTTCTATTCTAGAAAAGATTAAACAAGAGTCAGTTTTAACTATCATTGGAAAAGTCACTAAAAGGGAAAAAGGAACCGAAAACTTAGAACTATCAACTGGTAAAATTGAAGTTGATATTCAAGAAGTTAAAATTATATCTGAAGCAAAAGACTTACCGATGCCAGTATTTGGTGAACAAGATTACCCTGAAGATATTAGGTTAAAATATAGATTTTTAGATTTAAGAAGAGAAGAAATGCATAGGAATATCGTTTTAAGATCTAAAGTAATATCTTTTATAAGATCTGAAATGTTAAAATTAGATTTTCTAGAGTACCAAACTCCAATCTTAACTTCGTCCAGTCCTGAGGGAGCTAGAGATTTTTTAGTACCTAGTAGACTAAATCCAGGTAAATTTTATGCTTTGCCACAAGCTCCGCAACAATTTAAGCAATTAATAATGGTTTCTGGATTTGATAAATATTTTCAGATAGCTCCTTGTTTTAGAGATGAAGATGCAAGAGCAGACAGAAGTCCAGGTGAATTTTATCAACTTGATATTGAAATGTCCTTTGTTGAACAAGAAGATGTTTTTAAAGTTGTAGAAAACTTAATGGTAAATTTATTTAAAAAATTTTCTAGTAAAAAAATAATAAGCAATAAGTTTCCTAGGATCCCTTTTCATGAGTCTATGTTAAAGTATGGAACAGATAAACCCGACTTAAGAAATCCTTTGCTAATCTGTGATATTACAAATATTTTTACCAGAGACGATGTAAAGTTCGATATTTTTAAAAAATTAGTAAAATCTGGATCTAAAGTAAGATGCATAATTACAAAAAAAACAAAAGATAAACCGAGAAGTTTTTTTGATAATATAGACAAATGGGCAAAAGAGCAGGGAGCTTCTGGATTAGCATACTTTACAATTGAAAAAAATGATAAAATTTCTGGCAAAGGTCCAGTTGGAAAATTTTTTGGTGAAGAGTCGATTAAAGAAATAATGAAAATTTGTAAAGCTGACATTGGAGATAGTATATTTTTAGCTTGTGGAAAAGAAATTGAAGTCGAAAAAATTTTAGCAATAGCCAGAGACAAAATTGCTAAAGATTTAGATTTAATTGATGAAGAAAGTTTTGCTTTTTGTTGGGTAGTTGATTACCCAATGTATGAATTAGATGAACAAACTAAAAAAGTTAAGTTTAGCCACAACCCTTTTTCTATGCCCCAAGGAGATTTAGATAAACTAGACTTTAGTAATCCCTTAGAAATAAAAGCATTCCAATATGACATTGTTTGTAATGGTATTGAATTATCTTCAGGTGCAATAAGAAATCATATACCTAAATTGATGTATAAACTTTTTTCAATAGCTGGGTATGATAAAATTCAAGTTGAACAAAAATTTAGTGGTATGATAAATGCCTTAAGTTATGGAGCGCCTCCTCATGGTGGAATTGCTCCAGGAATAGACAGAATTGTGATGTTACTTGCAAACGAAAAAAATATTAGAGAAGTAACGCTATTTCCTATGAATCAAAATGCTCAAGATTTAATGATGAAAGCTCCTTCAGAAGTTGAAACTAGACAATTAAAAGAACTTGCAATAAAGACTGATATTAAAAAAAATTAATTTTTAGATTTAATGTTAATTCTTACATCAGATAAATCAACTAATTTTTCTTCGTAATTGCTTCTCACAAAACCTTTTGAAGTTATATTTTTTACAATTTTTAGAAATTTATCATCCGTGCTTTCGTTAACTATTTCTTTAGTGCTTGCAATAGAAGGGGTGTGGGCTAAATCTTCTTTTCCTAAGTATGAAATAGCTAACTCTCTAAAAACATAATCTAAAATAGAGGAAGCACTTAATATTCTATCATTTCCAATTACATTACCAGAAGGTTCAAATTTAGTATCAATAAATGCATCTACATATTCATCTAGCGGTACCCCGTATTGCAAACCAAGGGATATAGCAATTGCAAAGTTGTTCATCATAGCCTTAACTAATTCACCTTCTTTATTTGTATCGATGAAGATTTCACCAATTTTTCCATCGTCGTATTCTCCAGTATGTAAATAAACTTTATGATCTCCAATCTGCGCTTTTTGAATGTATCCTTTTCTTCGGTCAGGCATTTTAAATCTAGAATTGTGCTTAATCTTTATTGTTTGTTTATCTGCAACAACATTTGTTCCTTCGGGATCAATAATCTTTTTTGAAATAGATGACGACAATATGTTGTCCATTTTTTTGCTTTTTCCTGAAGAATTTTTGATATCTCCAACTCTTTTGGTTTTACGGTTATTTAGCTTAACATCAATAACCTCAACCTCACCATCATTCCTATTATCAATTTTTGATAACTCCTGATCATTAAGATTGTCTAGTGAATGAACTGTCTTAAAGGTACAGGTATAATATGTTTCAACTATAAATTTTTTCATTTTATAAAAGGAATCTCTTTGTTAAACAAATATAGCAAATAAAGTAACTGTCTGATATATATAATTATACACTTATTAATTGTGTGGATTTATAAAAATCAAAAAAATGAATTTAAAAATAATTTTTACTTGGTGGAATAAACAGACATTTGGAACTTTTCTAAAGACATTATTTTTTGGAAAATTTGTAGGCAAAGATCAGCTAGGCAACAAATATTATAAAAACAAAAAAAATGAAAGATGGGTAATATATTCGAATAATATAGAGGCCACAAAAATTACCTCTGATTGGTTTATGTGGATACATCACACAATAGACAAAATTCCTGATAATAATGAAAAAAAATATTTATGGCAAAAAGAGCATTCAGAAAATAAAACTGGCACTAAAGAAAGTTACAGGCCGACTAAAATTAAAAAAGATGATAAATTAAAAAAATATGAATCTTGGAAATAGTAAATTAATTTTATCAATTTTTCTTTTTTTTTTATATAGCTTTTCTACTTTATCTGAAGATAAGATTTTAAGCACACCTCTAATTAATTTAAAAGAATTGAAACCAAGTTTTGAAGGTGTTGATCAATTATCAAATGAAGAAATTAACTCAGAAAAAATTAAGGACAAAAAAAAAAATTCTCCTAACACTAATATTTTGAGCGCTCAATTAATTGGCTTAGATAAGATTACAGCTAAAACTTTAGATATAACAGTAAATTTGGGAGAAGTAAAAAAATTTGGACCACTAGAAATTAAAATTTTAAAATGTGGTAAACTTAATTTGGAAAATAAAAAAAAAGTCAGTGTTGCTTATCTACAAGTAAAAGATTTATCAGAAAATAAAAATGAAAAAATATTTATTTTTAATGGATGGACCTTTTCTTCAGATCCAACCATAGCCCCTTTTGATCATGCAATTTACGACTTGCAACTTGTAAGCTGTAATAATGTTTAATAAAATTTTTCTTTGCCTAACCAATTAGTATCAAAATCAGAATCAACAAATTTTTTATGTTTTAAAATTTTTTTATGGAGATCAATAGTTGTTGTGATGCCTTCTAACACAAATTCATCTAATGACCTTAAGGTTCTTTGAATTGCTTCTGATCTATTTCGTCCTTTACAAATCACTTTTGCTATTAAGCTGTCATAAAAAGGGGTAATTTTACATCCTTGAAAAATTGAACCATCAACTCTAGTTCTGAAGCCTGAAGGTTGATGACATACGCTAATTGTTCCAGGACTTGGTTGAAAGTCTAAAGCCGGATTTTCAGCATTTATTCTACACTCAATAGAATGACCTCTAGGAGATATATCACTTTGTTTTAATGCTGTGTCACCCGTAAAAGCTATCCATAACTGTTCTTTAACGATATCAATTCCTGTTTGAACTTCTGTCACTGGATGTTCTACCTGAACTCTTGTGTTCATTTCTAAAAAGTAAAATTTTCCATTTTCGTAAATAAACTCTACTGTCCCAGCACCTTCATAACCAATTTGTTCAACCATCTTTACTGTTTTTTCAAGTAAGTCTTTTCTTTGTTCATCAGTAAGAACTGGACTTGGAGTCTCTTCAATTAGTTTTTGGTGTCGTCTTTGTACTGAACAATCTCTCTCACCTAAATGAACAGTTTTATTTTTCCCCGACATTATTTGAACTTCAATATGTCTTGGATGTTTAAAATATTTTTCAATATATAACTCATCATTTCCAAAATATTTTTTTGCCTCACTTTTTGCTGTTAAAAATAAATTTTCTAATTGATTTTCCTCATCTACAATTTTCATTCCTTTACCACCACCACCACCGGCAGCTTTTATTAATACTGGATAACCAATTTCTTTACATACAGTTTTTGCTTCTGAAAAGGATTTAACTCCACCTTCAGAACCCTCGATTACAGGTAAACCATATTTTTGGGCTATTTTTTTAGCTTCTATTTTATCACCCATCTTAGAAATTAAACTAGAACTTGGTCCAATAAATTTAACACCATGCTTGTTTACTACATCAGCAAATTTTGCATTTTCAGATAAAAAACCATAACCTGGATGAATAGCTTCTGCTCCTGTCAAGTCAACTGCCGACATAATAGAAGAAACATTAAGATAGCTGTTTTGAGGTTGATGAGATCCTATACAAACACTTTCATCTGCTAATCTTACATGCATAGACTCCGAGTCCACATCTGAATGAACAGCGACTGTCTGGATGCCCCATTCTTTACAAGCTCTTATTATTCTTACGGCAATTTCACCTCTATTTGCTATCAATACTTTTTTGAACATTTTAATTAATTTAGAATAATTAAAGGTTGACCAAATTCCACCGGCTGACCATCATTTACAAGAATTTTTTTTACTACACCATCGCTTACGGAAGGAATATGGTTCATGGTTTTCATTGCTTCAACTATCATTACAGTTTGTCCTTTTTTAATTTTATCACCAACTTCAATAAATTTTTTGGCACCTGGTTCAGGCGCTAAGTATACAGTTCCAATAATTGGAGACTTAATTCTTACTCCATCACTTTCTTCAGGTTTATTTAAGACAGCTTTATTTGAAGAAACAATTGCAGATGATTTGATTTGTTCAATCCCAGTTGAAGATTTTGAAACTTTGATTTTTGTTTGACCTTCTTGATATTCAAGCTCAGTTAAATTAAATTCGCTTAAATGATTAACTAATTCTTCAATAAGTTTTTTATTTATTTTCATATTCCAAATTTTTTTTTAGTGCTTCTAAAGACATAATGTATCCATCTGTTCCAAAACCACATATTATACTAGAAGCTATTCCACTTATTAAAGATTTATGCCTGAATTCTTCTCTATTGTAAATATTAGTAATATGTAATTCTATTATGGGTATTTTGAGTATTTTTAAGGCATCGTGAATAGCTACAGAGGTATGGGTATATCCTCCCGCATTGATGATTAATCCTTTCTGCTCCTTTCTTGATTCTTGTATTTTTTCAACTAGTTCACCTTCAATATTTGATTGAAAAAAAGAGAGAATTATACCATTTTTCTCAGCAAACTTTTTACAATTTTTTTCAATATCTTCTAAAGTTATATTACCGTATTTTTCTTTTTCTCGTTCACCTAAAAGGTTGAGGTTTGGTCCATTAAGAATTATAATTTTAATCATATTTAATTTTATAAGTTATTTCATTAACTCAATTATGGCAAAAATTCAATTAAATGGAAAAAAAATTACAATTAAATCTAAAGAAACTATTTATGATTTTTTAAAAAGATTTAAATTAAACAATAAAAAAGTAGCTATAGAACATAATGGAATTATCATTCCTAAGGTTAGTTATAAAAAAAAATATTTAAAAGATAAAGACAAACTAGAAGTAGTGCACTTTATCGGTGGAGGATGAGTTGAAAAAAGATATATTTAAAATTGAAAACATTAAGTTAAAATCAAGGTTAATTGTGGGTACTGGAAAATATAAAAATTTCAAAGAAACAGCTGAGGCAGTAAAACAGTCTGGTGCTGACATGGTTACTGTTGCTGTTAGAAGGGTAAATATAACGGATAAAAGAAAACCAATTTTAACAGATTATTTAAATCCCAAAAAGGTAATTTATTTACCTAATACCGCAGGGTGCTTTTCTTCAAAAGACGCATTAAGGACTTTGAGGCTTGCAAGAGAAATGGGAGGATGGAAATTAGTAAAACTAGAAGTTTTAGGAGATAAGAAAACTTTGTATCCAAATATGATTGAGACAATTAAATCAACAAAAGTTCTTGTTAAAGAAGGATTCAAAGTAATGGTTTATTGTACAGATGATCCTTTGTTAGCAAAAAAATTAGAGGATTGCGGTGCATCAGCAATAATGCCATTAGCATCGCCCATAGGTTCTGGACTAGGACTCCAAAATAAAATTAATATTTCATTAATAATAAAGCAGTCTAAAGTCCCAGTTATTGTTGATGCAGGCATAGGTACAGCGTCTGATGCAACTATAGCAATGGAAATGGGGTGCGATGGAGTTTTAGTTAACAGCGCAATTGCAAATGCTAAGAAACCAATTTTAATGGCAAGTGCATTTAAGAATGCCGTTATTTCTGGAAGAGAGTCTTATTTGGCAATTAGAATGAAAAAAAATTATTTTGCATCTCCCAGCTCTCCATTTAAAGGTTTAATTTAAGCTCTTTTTTTTCTTCTAACCCACAATGTTCTAAGTGTTGTTTTTTTTATTTTTAAAGTTTTACTTTTTTTTATTTTTTTTAAATTTACTACTTTTTCAGATTTAAGTTTTTTTACTTTCTCTTTATTCTCTAAGTTATTTTCTATTTTATCTAAATTTTCGATTTTATTTATAACTTTTTTTAATTTATTTAAAAGTTCAATTCTATATTCTGGTATAATTAAATTACTATCACCAAAAAATTGGATTTTAAAAGAATATTTTTTTTCAAAATATTCAATTTCTTTTGACAAGTTGTTTTCAATATATATTTTAACTTTTTCTGGTATATAAGTTTTAATAATTTTTACTTTATTAGTAAACGCTAAAAGTTCAATTTTTTTTGTAATCTTTTGTGCAAAAGAACTAAGGGATAGTATGGTCTCCCATTTAATTGAACCCTCTCTAAGTCTTTGCCTTGTCATTTCTAAAAGTCCAAAGTTACTAATTCTTCCAACTTGAATTCGAGCTCTATCTTTTCTAATGCTTTCTTTCATTTTTTTTTCAACAGTGCGTCTATTGTAAAAATTAATCATATCTATAAAATCAATTACAATTAAACCTGAAAGGTCTCTTAACTTTATTTGTCTTGCAATTTCTTCTGCTGCTTCAAGGTTTGTATTTAAAGCAGTTTTTTCAATATTAGTTTGCTTTGTAGATTGTCCAGAATTTATATCAATTGCAACAAGCGCTTCCGTCGGGTTTATGACCAAATAACCTCCAGATTTTAATTTGACTGTAGGTTCAAATATATTATTCAATTCTTTTTCAATGTTAGCATCATGAAAAAGAGGTATTTTGCCTCTATATTTCTTAATATTTTTGGTATTTCTAGGCATTAACTCTTTCATAAACTTTTTTGCTTTTTGATAAGCTTCATTGCCATCTATATAAACATTTTTTGTTTCGTTATCGTACGTGTCTCTTAGAGTTCTTTTAATTATATCTCCTTCTTCATAAACTAAAGATGGAGCGTTAGAATTTAAGGCTTTATTTCCAATCTCCTCCCAGGTTTTTAAAATATTTTGAAAATCTTTTTCTATTTCATTTTTAGTTTTATTTGCTCCTGCTGTTCTAACTATGGCTCCCATATTTTTTGGAATTTCAATTTCATTTAAAATATTTCTAATTTTTTGTCTGTCAGAAGAATTAAATATTTTTCTGGATATGCCACCTCCTTTTGCAGTATTAGGCATTAATACAATATATTTTCCAGCTAAAGATATAAACGTTGTCAAAGCCGCTCCTTTTTGACCTCTCTCTTCTTTAATGACCTGAATTAGTATTACCTGACCTGGTTTAATTACTTCTTGTATTTTATATCTTTTTAAACCGTAAGATGTCTTTAATTCTTCTCTATATTCTTTTTTTACATCTTCGTCACTTTTTAACGAATTTTTTACTTCTATTTTGTCGTTTTGATTTTCTGAATTTTTGTCATTTGGTAGATCCTCTAAACCTTGATTTTTAAGGTTCTCTCTTATCTTCTCTTCTGCATTTTTAATCTTTTCTTTGTCCTCTAAAGGAATTTGGTAATAATCTGATTGAATATCGTTAAAGGCTAAAAAACCGTGTTTAATTCTACCAAAATTAACAAATGCGGCTTGAAGAGAAGGTTCTACTCTACTTATAGTTCCAAGATAAATATTATTTTTAAAATTTAACTTGTTTTTATTTTCAAATTCGTATTCCTCAATTGAGGTCTCTGATTTAAGAACAATTCGAGTTTCATTTGGATGCGAAGCATCAATGTATAAATTTTTTTCCATTTTAATTGAATTCCTTTTAA
>Ga0055584_100005351_pt1 | contig 12571 bp, 15 predicted proteins | sample OSDHelmetaG_FD_58716 | JGI IMG/M metagenome (GOLD analysis project Ga0055584, IMG submission 58716) | Pelagic marine sediment microbial communities from the LTER site Helgoland, North Sea, for post-phytoplankton bloom and carbon turnover... | ecosystem: Environmental > Aquatic > Marine >... | reverse complement strand
CGTAGTCCGCGAACCCGTTGTCCAGCGCCGGCCACCAGACCGCGACCGTGGCAGCGACCAAAAGGGCAGCCAATACCCAGGTTTTTCTGACCGAACGGCTCATCGACCGCTAGGGTACAACGGCCGCCGCCCCGGGATAGGCTTTCTCCTTGCTTTCGCCTTTTACTTTTGCCATACTCTCGCCTCGCGCGGGGAGCGCCGGGGGCCGACCGAGCGTAAGTTCGTGTTTCCCGGCGCTCTCGGGCGCGCCCAGGGTGGCGAAAGCGGCCCGTGGGGGCCAAAGTTTTAGACGGCGAAGACAGCACAACCCCGGAACGGGGGTAACGGTGAAGAACATGACGAAGATTTATCCATTTCAAACAACGGCTCGCTGGCTTTCTCTCGGCTTCCTGATGGTGGCCCTGCTGCTGGGTAGCTGGGTCACGACCTCCGCGCAGGAAAAGGGCGAACCCGAAGATCCTCGCCAGGTGGATCCGCGGCTCGAGAAGGTCAAACAGATGAAGATGACGCACGACCTCAGCAGTGGCGAGGTCGTGGTCAAGGAAGCCCCCGCGGGGATCGAACCCGAAGATCTCAGCCCGCATCACGCGATGCTGCGCAAGCTCGAGGGCCACTGGACGTGCCAGGGCCGCGCGTACCCGGTGCCGGGTGCTGCGGCGATCGAGACCCGCGGCGTGGCCCGCAATTCACTGATCCTCGGCGACAGCGCGTTGCAGATGGACTTCAAGGGAAGCGTTCAGGGCGCCCCGTTCGTGGGGCTGGGGCTGGATGGCTACGACGTCGACAAGGGCGAGCACTACAGTGCGTGGGTGGACAGCGTGACGACGGGGATGAGCTACGAAACCGGCAGCAGCTGCACGCACGGCGAGGCCGACGTCGTGACCTACCACGGTGAAGTGCGCCACGCCGAAACGGGCAACCCGATCAAGACACGCACCAGGCTGACCGTGCGGACGAGCTCGACCTACACCATGGAGCAGTGGTTCGTCCCCGAAGACGGCGAAGAGACCCCGTCGATGCAGATTATTTTCACGCGTCAGCAAGAAAAAGAGTAGGCGCGGGTCGACCCAGGTGCGGCCGAGGCGGGGGAGAGGCGCGGTAGGGAACCCCGCCGGCCGATTTGAGGTGCGTACGCTCGAGTCGTTCGACGACGGCTGGAATGACGACGACCCCTCGCTCGAACCGCTGATAACCGACGTCCGGGAGGAGTTCGCACGGACGATCCTCTCGCGTAACCAATCCCCGGACATCCCGTTCGACGTCTCGATCAACCCGTATCGTGGTTGCGAGCACGGCTGTATCTATTGCTTTGCCCGTCCGACCCACGCCTACCTGGACCTCAGCCCCGGGTTGGACTTCGAGACCAAGCTCGTCGCCAAACCCAACGGCCCGGACCTGTTGCGCGAGGCGTTGCGTAAGCCCGGCTACGAACCGTTGCCGATCGCGCTCGGGACGAACACCGATCCCTACCAGCCGATCGAACGTCGCTACGAGCTGACGCGGACGATCCTCGAGGTGCTCGAAGAGCACCGGCACCCCGCCACGATCGTCACGAAGTCCGCGTTGATCCTCCGCGATATCGACCTGCTCGCCCGGATGGCCCGGGCCGGTCGTCTTCACGTGTACGTTTCCGTCACCACGCTCGACCGCTCGCTGGCGCGAACGATGGAGCCGCGGGCCGCCGCACCCGAGCGTCGGCTGGATACGTTGCGCGAGCTGGCGGACGCGGGGATCCCCTGCGGTGTGCTCGCGGCGCCGATGATCCCCGCACTCAACGACCACGAACTCGACCGCATCCTCGAGGCCGCGCGTGACGCGGGGGTGCGGCAGGCCGGCTACATCCTGCTGCGGCTACCGCACGAGGTCGCGCCGCTGTTCGAGGAATGGCTGCGCGCGCATTACCCTGACCGGGCCGATCACGTGTTGAGCGTGATGCGCCAGATGCGGGGTGGGGAGCTCTACCGCGCGGAGTGGGGCCGCCGCATGCGCGGGACGGGGCCGTTTGCCGACTTGCTCCGACAGCGCTTCGAGACCGCCTGCCGGCGGCTCGGGCTCACCCGGGATGCACCGACGCTCGAGGTCGACGCGTTTCGCGTCCCGCCCCGGCGCGGCGATCAGAAGCCGTTGTTCTGACACAATGGCTGCGATGCTCGATCCGCTGGACATGCGTCGCCTGCGCGACAGCCTCAAACGACAGCTCTCCTGGCCGCTGCCGGGTGTCGAGGCGCAGCTAGGGCTCTCGCCGGAGCCGCGTCACGGCTGGGTGCCGGGGCACGTCCCCGACGACGCCAGGCCGGGTGCGGGTTTGTTGCTGCTCTACCCGAAGGACGGGCAACTCCATACGGTCGTGACGCTGCGCAACGCGGCGCTCGAGAAACACGCCGGCCAGCTCTCGTTGCCGGGAGGCGCGGTCGAGGCGGGGGAGAGCCTGGTCGACGCGGCGCTGCGCGAAGCCCATGAGGAGGTCGGGTTGCCGTCGTCGGCCGTGGAGGTGCTCGGCACGCTGACCCCGCTCTACATCCCGGTCAGCGGCTTCGCGCTTCACCCGGTCGTCGGTCTGATGGAGCGCGCGCCGGTGTTCGAGCCGGATCCCGGGGAGGTCGAACGTTTGATCGAGGTCGGCCTGGATCAGTTACGGGACGACGCTAACCACGACTCGGAGACACGTTTCGCCGGAGGGCGGAGATACCGGGTGCCGTTCGTTTCCATCGGAGGCGAGAAACTCTGGGGCGCGACGGCGATGGTGTTTGCCGAGTTGTTCGCCGTCCTCGACGCGCTCGATCCGGACCGTTCGCGCGATTAGCTCTTGTTTCCGTGACAGCGGGTGCAGTCCTGGCCGACGGGGTGGTTCCTCGATCGGGGGATCCCGTCGGGGCCGTGGCATTCCTCGCAACCGGGCGCGCCACGCCAGACGTGATCGTCGTCCAGCGGAAGGACCGGCGGTTGCCGGTTCCGGAGGACCAGGACGCCGATCAGGATCGCGAGGACGGCGATCGCGGCGAACGAGATCAACTGGGCACGCTTCATGGTTGCCGCGGCCCGCTATTCGATGCGCACGGAGATTTCGACGGGCACGGTCTTCGGCGCGCAGAAACCGCTCGCCGCAACGCAATAGAAGTAGGTCAGCTTGGCCGGGATGTCGTGGTTGCCCACCGGGGCATCGGGGGCGATCGACAGCGTCAACTCGACCGGGTCCACCTTCTTGAAGTAGTTGCTGTCCATCTTCCCGGGCGGCGGAGCCTTGTCGTTGCCGACCGAACCCTCGGCGGCGGCGACCACACCTTCGATCGCCGGGACCGTGAGCCGGATGCGGGGATAGCGGTTGATCTTCACGCCGTCGGCGGCGCTGAGCGAGAGTGCCACGGAGGCTTCACCGCCGGGCAAGACGCTGCCAGGGGCCACCTCGACCTTGAAGCTGGCCGGAACCGCCGGCGGTGCCGGGGACCCCGCGGTCGCGCAGTCCGCTGCGAAAAGGGCCGTAAAGAGGCCGAGCACGACCGGGGCATAGCTCTTTAAGTGCTTCATGCGGCGCATTTTACGTGGGAACCCCGAGGCTCGCAAGAATACCGCTCCGGGTCGATCTCCGTTGCCGCACCCCCACTCTCACGGTACACTCCCGTTGTGTCCCGAAGACATGAGGGAACCCATGCGTCATTTCGTCACGATCCTCGGCTTGCTCGCCATCGCTTTCGCCGTGCCCTGCGCGGCGGAGGAGATCATCAACTTCACTAGCGGCCAGTCGCTGCCGGTGATCTCGCACACGATCGAGGACGGCATGGTGCTCGTCGATCTCGGCGACAACGCGTGGGTCGCCTTCCCGGAAGAGACGATCGAGTCGATCGAGATCGCCGGCAAGAACGTCATGCTGAGGCCCAGCTATGGCGCTTTCGGCAACCAGCGCGTCCCGACGACGCAGGGATCGTACCCGATCACCGGTGAGGCGCAGGCACGACCCAAGACCAAACCGATCATCCCCGAGCGAAACCACCGGCCGACGCCGATCGAGATCGACGAGCGCACCGGCATGGCGGTCTACCGCCCGATGGGGAACCACCCCGCGGCGAACAAGCGCCGCGCGACCGTCACCGGAAACATGAAGATCCTCTCCGATAACCCGACGACCCGCGGCGACGGCCAGTCCACGTACGGTGGCACGACGCCGCTCGGCACCCGGCACGTGATCGGCGGTATCGATCCCCGGCGCAACAACTCGCCTCGCCGTCCCGACATGCCCAAGCCGGTCAGCCTCGAGCTGAGGAACGTCCACGAAGGACCTACCGTGGAGCCCGATACCTCCAGCGGTGAACGCGATTCGACCTCCGGTCAGTGATCCGGCGATCGTCCTCGGTGTCACGGGGCCCAACGCTTCCGGCAAGGGCGAGGTCTGCCGCTTCCTCTCCGCGCATGGTTTTGCCGTGCACTCGCTCTCGGATGTGATCCGCGACGAGGCGGCCCGGCAGGGGGTGCCACCGGAACGCGAACACCTGATCCGGCTGGGCAACGAACTTCGTGAGCGTGGCGGCTCCGGCGTGCTCGCTCGCGGGATCCTGCCCAAGCTCGACGGGCCCGCGGTGATCGACTCGATCCGTAACCCCGAAGAGGTCGCGGTCCTGCGAGAGCTGCCCCGCTTCGTCCTGCTCGGCGTCCACGCGCCCGTGGAGCTGCGTTTTGCGCGGTCGCGGGAGCGCGCCCGACCCGGCGACCCCCAGACCCTCGAGGCGTTCGTCGGCCGCGAGCAGCAGGAAAACAGCAAGGATCCCGCGGCTCAGCAGCTCGACGCGACCTTCGCGCTGGCCGACGAGACGGTCGAGAATGCCGGTGACCTCGACCGGCTGTACGCCCGAATCGTCGAGATCCTCGCTGATCGGAATGTGATCGTCGACGTCTGAGCGTGCAGATCGATCCGTCGCAACGATTGACCCGGCTCCGCAGCGTTCGATACAGTACGCGATCCAATTCCTTGAAAATCGTGAGGTTCACCGATGCGTGTCCGTTTGATCACAAAGGACCTGTCCGCCGTCCGTGCCGATGTCGCGGTCTGCTTTGCCCACGAAGGTGACCGCGCGCCGCGAGGCCTGCGCGACACGAAACTGCGCAACGAGCTTGCGCGACAGATGAAAGCCGTCGGCTTCAAGGGCGCGTCGGGCGACCGTCTTTCGTGGAGCAGCAACGGCAAGTACGACGCGCGGCGGTTCCTGATCCTCGGGCTCGGCGCCGAGGGGGCCAACCCTGCCGAGGCGATTCGCGCCGGTGCGTCGCGCGCCGCACGCCGCGCCTCCGACGTCCGCGCGCGCAAGATCGCGATCGCGGTGCCGGGCACGAAGAGCACAGACGGCCCGGACCGGCTGCGCGCGGCGGCCGAGGGTGTCGCGTTCGGGAACTACCGTTTCGAGAAATACATCAGCGACCCGGACCGCAAACACACGACGCTGGATACGGTGGAGCTCTGCGCCGAGTCCCGTTCGGCCGCGACAAGGAACGCGTTGAGCCGCGCGGAGATCGCCTCAGGCGCGGTCGCGCTGGCCCGCGACCTGGTCAACGAAGCACCGTCGCGCATGGATCCGACGGCGATGGCGAAGGTCGCGCGGCAACAGGCGCGCCGCCACGGGATGAGCTGCAAGGTTCTCGGGAAAGCCGAGCTGACCCGGATGGGGTTGAGTGCGTTGCTCGAAGTCTCCCGTGGGAGTGCGGCGCCGCCGAAGGTCGTGCATCTCGTGTACCGGCCCAAGGGCAAGCCGCGCAAGAAGGTCGTGCTCGTCGGCAAGGGCGTCACGTTCGACAGCGGCGGGCTGAACCTCAAACCCGGCGCGTCGATGCTGGGGATGAAGTGCGACATGGCGGGCTCCGCGGCCGTGCTCGCCGCGATGACCTCGCTGGCCCAGACCGGTTGCCGGGCCGAGGTCCACGCGTTGCTCGGGCTGGTCGAGAACATGACCGGTGGCGACGCCTACAAGCCCGGGGACATCCTCGATACGTTCGCCGGGAAGTCCGTCGAGGTCGGCAACACCGACGCCGAGGGCCGGCTCGTGATGTGCGATCTGCTGGCCTGGGCGGCGAAGAAGATCAAGCCCGACATGATGGTCGACGTCGCCACGTTGACCGGGGCCTGTGTCGTTGCGCTGGGCACCGAGGCGACCGGCGTGTTTTCCAGGGACGAGAAGCTCCGCGACGCGTTGCTGGCCGGCGCCGAGGCCGCCGGTGAGAAGTTCTGGCCGTTGCCGATGTACGACGAGTACCTGTCGCTACTGCGGCAGGGGCCGGCGGACCTGAACAACGTTGGCGGGCGCTGGGGCGGGGCGATCACCGCCGCGCTGTTCCTGGGCGAATTCGTCCCGCGCGGGCTCTCCTGGGCTCACCTCGACATCGCCGGGCCCGCGTTTGCCGAGACCGAGACCCCGGACCGCTCCGCGGGTGGCACCGGCGCCGGCGCTGCGGCGTTGATCCGCTGGTTGGAATCGGTCTAGCCCCCGCCGCGTATGCCCGAACGACATCCGCACGATCCCGCGGCCCCGCTCGCCGCACGGTTCGGCTGGCTGACCGTCAGCGATACCCGTACGGCCGCGACCGACTCGGCGGGAGATCTCGCGACGACGATGATCGAGGCGGCGGGGCACACGCTCGTTGAACGTGAGATCGTGCCCGACGAACCGGAGATCGTTCGCGATCGTGTCCAGGACTGGATCGCCGCCGGAACCGTCCAGGCGGTGGTGGCTTCGGGTGGGACCGGGATCTCGCGCCGTGACCGAACCTACGAGGCTCTGGTGGGCTTGCTCGAGCAGAGGCTCGATGGCTTCGGCGAGCTGTTCCGCATGTTGTCCTGGGAGCAGGTCGGCTCGAAAGCGCTGCTGTCACGTGCCACGGCGGGAATCGTCCGCGGGACACCGTTGTTCCTGCTGCCGGGCTCCAGGGCCGCCGTCGAGTTGGGGCTGGGCCGCCTGATCCTGCCCGAGATCGGTCACCTCGTGACCGAACTGACCAAGTAGCGCGTCAGTTCTGCATGCCTTCGGGCGGCTGCGGGGCGACGGCCTCGATGACCGGGCCGTGCTGTCCCTCGTAGCGTTTCAGGTTGTCCGAGAGCGCCCGGATCATCCGCTTGAGGTGGCCGGGGCTGACGATCACGCGCGCGTTCACCACGCCCTCCGGCGGGAAGAGGTTCACGAAATCCATCACGAACTCCTCGCGGGTGTGGCTGATGAGCATCTGGTTGGCATAGACGCCGCCGAGTTTGTCGTCGGGCATCTTGATCTGCATCTTTCTCTGCTGCTGCGACATGATCGCTCCCTTCGGTGGCGATTGTAGTGCTATCTTGCGCGGATGCCACAAATCGAGTGCTCGCGTTGTCAACGTACCGCTGATGGGCTTCCGGGCCCGCCGCTGCCGGGCCAGGCCGGGGCCCTGGTCGCCGAGCGCACCTGCGCCGAGTGCTGGAAGGAATGGCTCGCCGCCCAGGTGATCCTGATCAACGAACTCTCGCTGAGCCCGGTCAACCCGGAGCACTACGACAAGCTGGTCGTCGAGATGCGGGCCTTCCTGTCGTTGGACTAGAGCGGGCGGCTGGTCAGCGTGACCAGCGCCTCGCCGTCGCTGACGCGCTGTAGCTGGGAGATCCGGTAGCCGTCGTCCAGCAATTCCTTGACGCGCGGCTCGTCGGCCGGTTCGAACTTGTACTGCAGGGTCAGGTGCAGTTGGATTGTCTCGGGGCGGGCGGTCTGTTCCACGAAAACTCCCTCCAGGCGCGGGGAGCATAGCTCAAAGTTTGACAGATCGGCCAACCTGTCGGTACTTTCAGGGGATAGGAGGTTCTTGTACGAATGTTGCAGCTCACCGAGAATGCCATCAAGAAGGTCCAGCAGCTGCTGGCTGCCGAGAGCAAGGAAGGCTACGGCCTTCGTGTCGCCGTCCAGGGCGGCGGTTGCTCCGGGTTCCAGTACGGTCTGACCTGGGAAAAAGAAAGCAAGGACAACGACGAGGTGCTCGAGTTCGGCGGCCTGAACGTGTTCGTCGACGCGATGTCGAACCTCTACGTGCAGGACGTCCAGATCGACTACGTCGACGGCCTCCAGGGGTCGGGGTTCAAGATCGAGAACCCGGCGGCGACGGGAACCTGCGGGTGCGGTCATAGCTTCTCGATGTAGCGACGCCTCCCGGCTCGCCGCATACGCCCAGCACACCGCCGCCGGCCAGGGTCGGCGGCATCCCGAACCTGAACACGGCTACCGCTCGCCGTATCAGCGCGACCGCGACCGCATCGTGCACTCGCGCGCCTTCCGCCGGCTGGAATACAAGACGCAGGTGTTCGTCAACCACGAGGGCGATCACTACCGCAATCGACTGACGCACACGATCGAGGTCTCGCAGATCGGGCGCACCGTCGCACGGGCGCTCGCGCTCAACGAGGATCTGGTCGAGTCGCTGGCGCTGTCGCACGATCTCGGGCACACGCCGTTCGGTCACCTCGGCGAGGACGTGCTCAACGAACTGCTGGCCGACCACGGCGGGTTCAACCACAACCGGCAGACGCTACGGATCGTCGAGCACCTCGAGGATCGCTACCCGGACTTTCCGGGTCTGAACCTGACCTACGAGGTCCGCGAGGGGATCGCCAAGCACTCCGGGCCGATCGACGTGGGCAAGGCGCCGGAGTTCGCGGAGTACCGGCCGATGCTCCAGCCCCCGCTCGAAGCGCAGATGATCGACGTGGTGGACGAGCTGGCCTACAACCATCACGACGTCGATGACGGCCTCGAGTCCGGCCTGGTGGATATCGAGGAACTCGCGGCGGCGGTCCCGCTGTTCGGCGAGCCGCTGGCCCGGGCGCGCGACGAGTATCCCGGAGCGACCGCACGCCAGGTTCGCACGGTGGCCCTACGCCGCATGATCGACCGGCTCGTCTCCGACCTGATCGCGGCGACCGGGCGGCGCATCGAAGACAGCGGTGTCGCCTCGGTGGACGCGGTGAGGTCCGTGGGGGCGCCGCTCGTCGGCCTGTCCGCGGAGGTCGGGGAGGGGAACCGCGTGCTCAAGGCGTTCCTCCGCGACAAGCTCTACCACCACCCGAAGATCGTGCGCATGCGCCAGCAGTCTCGCCGCGTGCTGTGTGTGCTCTTTGAACGCTTCATGGCCGACGAGAACCTGCTCTCGCCCGACGGGCGCGAGCGCGCCATCGCCGAGGGCCACATCCGCGTGGTCGCCGATTACATTGCCGGGATGACCGACCGCTTCGCCACGGACGAATTCCAGCGTCTTTCTTGAGGAATTCGCCTCCTGGCCGGTTGCTTGCGCGTTCCCGAAAACCTGGATTCGAGCACGAAGGGAACTACGCGCATGTCGGGTCGAAAACGCGTCGGCAGATGGACGAAGAATTCAGACCGACCAGAGCCTGGGCTACCGACGAACCGTAAGCCCTAGCGTAGGCCGTCGATCTGCGCGATCAGGACCGTGTTGATCTCGACGTTGCTCTTATCCCTGAGCTTGGAGACCAGCGAGGCGCGCAACGTGGCGCTTCGCGTCTGCTCCACTTCACGAAGCAGATCCCCGCGCGCCGCATCGAAGGAGATCGGATCGAACGGGTCGCGGTGCGAGATGCGGTAAACGAGAGCACCGTTGGGGACGCGAACCACACCCTGGTCGTCCACGGCGGCCGCTTCTCCGAATAGCGCCAGGTCCAACTCGTCGTTGGTCCCGCCCGCTGCCGACGGGGCGCTGCCCGGTGCGAGATCGCCGGATTCCTCGACGTCGAGCCCGAGCTTGCGGGCCACGCTCTGCAGGCTCCAGCTCCCACTTGCCGCCTGTTGCGCCGCCTCAACGGCGAGGTCGTGACGCCGTCCGTCGAGGACGTCCCCGCGCACCTGCTCGAGCACCTCGTCGAACGGGGCGACCTGGCCGGGAGCGATCTCATCCACGGTGACGATCAACATCCCGGCGCGTGATTCGAGCGGGGCGGTGACACCGCCGACCTCGATCGCGAAGACCTGCTCGAGGAAGTCCGGCCGCACGCCGAGGTCGATCAGCGACTCGTTCCGTGTGACGAACCGCGTCTGGACCTCGAGGCCCTCGGCGGCGGCGACACCGGCGAGCGCCTCGCCGGTGGCGATCGATGCCGCGATGCGTTCGGTCTCGGTGGCCAGGACCTGCTGGGCCCGGCGGGCCTTCAGGCTGAGTTCGATCTGCTCGCGGACATCGCTGAGGGGGCTGGTGCCGGCCGCACGGGCGTCGGTGACCTGGATCACGTGAAACCCGAACTGCGATTGGGTCACGGGAGCGAACTGGCCGGCTGCCGTGGTGAACGCCGCGTCGGCGAACTCGGGCACCATGCGCTCGCGTTCGAAGAAGCCGAGATCACCGCCGCGGGCGGCCGACGACGGATCCTCGGACAGCGTCTGAGCCAGCGGCTCGAACGCCTCGCCGCCCTGCACGCGAGCGAGGATGCCCTCGGCACGGGCACGGATCTCGGCGACCTGTTCCTCGGTGGCGTCGGGTTCCACACGCAAGAGGATGTGGCTGGCCCGGCGTTGATCGGGGTGCGAGTACTGCGTCTTGTTGACCTCGTACGAGGCGGCGATCTCGTCCTCGGTCACGGTCGCCTGGTCGAAGAAGCGGTCGCGCTCGATCGAGACGAATCGGATCGAGCGACCGGGGTCGCGCATGTAGTCGTCCTGGTGACCGTCATACCAGCTGCGCAGCTCGGCGTCGCTTACATCGGAGCCGGCGTCCTGGTCGGAGGAGGACACGAGGACGTAATCCACCGCGGTCTTCTCCGTGCGGCTGCGGTGCAGCTCTTCGAGCTCCGCGTCGGTCACGTGGATGGACTGCGTCATCAGGGCCGCCCACTTCTGGGCGATGATCGAATCTTCGAGGTCGCGCTCGTAGGCGGTGACGCCACCGGGATAGTTCCGTTGCAGGTATTGCGCGTAGATCTCGTAGCCGACGAACTGGCCGTCCTGCTGAAGGTTGGGATCGCTGCGGATCATCTCCGCGAGCTCTTCGGACGCGACGCTGAGACCCATGCGCCGCGCGTCCTGCTGGACCAGCTCGCTGTTGATCAGACCCTGGATCACCGACGAGCCGATCTGCATCGTCGGACGCAGCGTTTCGTACTGATCGCCGAAGGTCCGCCGGTACTGCTCGTCGATGTTACGGGCGGCGTTCCGGAACTCGGTGGCCGAGATCGAAACCTTGCCGATTCGTGCGGCCCAGTCGGCGGCGGACCCGGCCGGACGCGGATCCTCGCACGAGAAGAAAGCCCCCAGGTACAGCACCATGGACGCCGCTACGGCCCACAGCACCCAGCGTAGGTGGCGAAGGTTGTCTCGCATGACGTTCAACATGACGGGCACTCCGGCGCAAAAGGCGCAATGTTATCTTACGGTTGGAGTACCGGCAACAAACCGGATACAGGGCAAACAAGGGCGTCAATGGCCAAGGGCAAACGATTACCAGTCGAGTTGGACTGGTTTAACATCAGTTACAACTCGCTCGTTCGGGCCGGTCTGGTCGTCGTCCTGCTCGCCGCGGCCGGTGGAGTCTACTGGTACCAGGTGGGGATCAAGGCGCCCCGAGAGGACGTCAGGGACGCCATCGCCAGCGCCGAGCAGAAGTACGGCGAGGCCAGCGCCCGCGCGGCCGAATTGCCCAATATCGCCGAGATCGTGGAGAGTTCCGGCACCGCGCTGAAGGACGCGAGGGAGGCATTCTCGGGCCTGCGCTACGACGATGCCCGGATCTCCGCGTTCAACTCGGAGCGGCTGTCGCTCCAGGCGCTTCGGCTGGCCGGCGACCAGGAGGCCCAGGGCCAGATGGCCCGTTTCGCCCGCGTCGAGGGCAATGTGCGCGTCAAACGAGCCGGCGAATTCAACTGGGAGCCCGCGGACACCCGCATGACCTTGCAGGAAGGCGACTCGGTCAAGACCTCGTCGTCCGGCTCGGCGCAGCTGATCTACTTCGACGGCGCCGTCTCGACGCTGGTTCCCGGCACGCTGCTGACGATCCGCCAACTGGAAGAGAACCCGGTCACCAACGTCCGCCGGGTCAGCGAGAAGGTCGACTTCGGTGAGGTCCGCGCCTCGACCCAGGACAAGAACGTCCAGGGTTCCTACCACGAGGTGGCGACCGAGAAGATCACCGCACGGACCGAGGACGCCGGCGAGTTCCGCGTCGTGGTCGATCCCGACAAGAAGGACTCGCGCATCGATGTGTTCGGCGGCGCGGTTCAGGTCGCCTCGGCTTCCACGAAGGAAGAACTCGTGGCGGGTGAGGGCATCCGCGTGGACCGTGACGGCCGGCTATCGGCAAAAATGTCGCTGCCCGGTCTGCCGAAGCTGCTCGCGCCGCCCGACCAACGGGTGTTCATCGCCGAGAAACCCGAATCGATCATGCTCAGCTGGAAGCCGGTGCCCGGTGCCGTGGAATACCGGCTCGTGATCTCGGACAAGGCGTTGTTCACCGAGCCGCTCTACGACGCGCTGCGCCGCGGCACCTCGGCCGAGCTCGAGGACGTGCCGTCGGGGGCCTACCACTGGAAGGTCGCCGCGTTGAGCGATTCCGGGGCCGTCGGGGAGTACTCGGCCGCTCG
>Ga0055584_100005350_pt1 | contig 12574 bp, 11 predicted proteins | sample OSDHelmetaG_FD_58716 | JGI IMG/M metagenome (GOLD analysis project Ga0055584, IMG submission 58716) | Pelagic marine sediment microbial communities from the LTER site Helgoland, North Sea, for post-phytoplankton bloom and carbon turnover... | ecosystem: Environmental > Aquatic > Marine >... | reverse complement strand
CCCGCCCTGCTCGATGAGTTGATCCCCCGGCGCGAGCGGGCCAAGCAGGCCGGGGACGCGATCGAGAGTCAGGCGATCAAGATCCTGATGAACTCGTTCTACGGCGTGCTGGGAACGTCGGCCTGCCGCTTCGCCGACCCGGCTCTGGCCAACGCCATCACCGCATTCGGTCGCGAGATCCTGCTGTGGACCAAACGGCGGTTCGAGGAACTCGGCTATGACGTGCTCTACGGGGATACCGACAGCCTGTTCGTGGCCTCCGGCCAGCATTCGCCGGACGCCGCGACGGCGCTGCGCTGGCCGCGGAGCTCGAGACGCGGCTCAACGAGGCGCTGGCCGCGCATGTCGCGGATCGCTGGCAGGTGCGGAGCAAGCTGCGTCTCGAGTTCGAGTGCCTGTACCTGCGGTTGCTCTTCCCCGAGGGCAAACACTCCCCCGGGGCAGCCAAAAAACGCTACGGCGGACTGGTGCAGACGCCCGGCGGGACGCAGGTCGTGCTCACCGGTCTGGAAGCGGTGCGACGCGACTGGACGGCCCTCGCGCGACGCGTCCAGCGCGATCTCTACGAACGGCTCTTCCACGATCGCGACGTGAGCGACTACCTGCGTGATCTGGTCGCGCAGGTCCGTGAGGGCGCGTGCGATGACGAGTTGGTCTACCGCAAGACACTACGCCGCGCCACGTGGCCGCGGCACGCAAGATGAGCGGGCGCCCGCCTCGCGTGGTGCGCTACTTCATGACCCTCGAAGGGCCGGAGCCGGCGGCCGAGCGACGCTCGGCGCTGGACCACGAGCACTACGTTCAGAAACAGGTTCGGGCGATCTCCGAGCCCGTGCTGGCAGTGCTGGGACTCGAATTCGATCGCGTGATCGGAGACGACGCGCAGTTACGGCTCTTCTAGCCGGCGACCGCTGCCAGCAACTCGCGGGCGCGGCGCTCGATCACGTCGAACCGGCCGGCGGCAAGGTCGGCGGCATCGAACAACGGGGCCACGAATCCGACCGCCCAGGCTCCGGCCGCCAACCACTGGCTCGCGTTGTCTCGATCGACACCGCTGGTCGGGACGAGCTTCAGGAACGGCATCGGTCCAAGACAGGCCCGCGCGTACGCCGGCCCGCCGGCCGGAGCCGGGAAGACCTTCTGCAACAGCGCGCCTGCACGCCAGGCCCTGAGCATCTCGGTCGGCGTGTGGGTTCCGGGCATCACGGCGACACCCAGTTCCACGCCGCGCTCGATGACCTCCGGGTCGACTACCGGGGAGACGATGAAGCGAGCGCCTGCGCGGACGGCGTCATCCACCCCGGCGGCGTCAAGCACCGTCCCGGCCCCCACGACCAGATCGTCCCGTGCGGAAAAACGTTCGATCCAGCCCAGCGCGTCGGGCGTGGTCAGGGTGAACTCGACGACGCGAAACCCGCCCCGGACCGCGGCCTCCATCGCCGGACCGACGGCGTCGGGGATCGACGTGCGGAGGATCGCCGAGGCTCGTTGTTGCCGCAGAAAGGAGACGAACGCTTCGGGCTTCACGATGCGCCCCAGGCCACGGCCTCTTCCTCGGTGTCGATATCCAGCGCCAGCGACAGCTCGTCCACGACGGCCACACGCACACGGCGTCCGTGTTTTGCCCGGTGGTCGGCATCGATCAGCAGGTCGGCGAGCACCCGCTCGAGTTCGGCGACCGTGATCGTCCCTTGCTTGAGTTTGCTGGCGGCGACCGCTCCGGCGCGCACCGCGGACCAGGTCACGCCGGGGATTCTCAGACGGATCAAGCGGCCAAGATCTTCTGCCAGTAACGAGCCGAGGATCTTCTGGAACACGACCGCCCGCCGGTAGGCCACGCTGTGGTTTCGCGTGGCGTAGGCGTGCCGAAACAGGCGGCGAAGAAAATCGAGCCGCAGGCTGTCCGGCCGCACGATCGCGAGATGCCCGCCGAGTGTTTCGTCGGCGGGTTGCCCCTTTGCCGGCACCAGGCGATACGTGGGCTTCCACGCCGACACACCGAGCTGGCTTCGATCCTCGGGAATCCGGACCACCGCGAACCAGAGGTCGCACGGCTCGGCGCCCCGAAAGTTCTCGGCCATCCGGTCGAGCGTTGCACCGTCGGGAAGCACATCGCAGGTGATGAACGCGACCGGCATGCCCGGATGACGGGCCTGGACCGTACGCAGGGCGCAATCGATGTTGGTCCCGAAGTCCGCGTTGGTGTCGATCAGTTCCAGGTCAGGGCAGATCGAACGGTAAACCCGTGCCGGCCCGGCCAGGTAGATCGGGCCGAACGAACTCGAATCGCGGATCCTCTGCTCGACGTTGCACACCAGGGGGCGGCCGTCGATGGAGATGTCGGCGCCCTTGATCCCGGACAGGGACGTCACCGAGGCTCCTCCGGGGAGATCGGCGGGGCGACCGTCGCTGCCGCCCAGGATGATGATCGGGATCGTTCTCACAGCTATAGTGCTCATTGTGCGATTACGCGTTCTAACTTACAACATACACCGCGCTATCGGCGTGGACCGCCGTTTTCGCCCCGAACGGATCGCCGACATCCTGTACCACCATGACGCGGACCTGGTCCTGCTTCAGGAGGTCGATGACGGCGTCCCACGCTCCCAGCGCCTGGACCTGGCCAAGAAACTGGCCCAACTCGTCGACTACCCCTACTACGCCGTGGGCCACAACGTAAGTCTGCGTATCGGCCGTTACGGAAATGCAACCCTGAGCCGCTTCCCGATCGAGCGTGAACGCAACATCGACCTGACGATCGGCACGCGCAAGCGGCGCGGCTGCCAGCACACGACACTGACCCTGGAGAAGCGGCCCGGCTTCCCCCACGTCATCGACGTGTTCAACCTGCACCTCGGCCTGTCTCCCAGAGAGCGCACGCTACAGGTCGGGCGCCTCGTCAAGTCCGCCGAGTTCAGGCAGCTGGCGGCCCACAAGCCCTGTATCGTCGCAGGTGACTTCAACGACTGGCGCTCGATGCTTCACCCGATCTTCACGCAGATCCTCGACTTCCACTGCGCGACACAGCCCGACGACGAACTCGAACGAGCGATCCGCACGTTCCCCTCGTTCTCGCCGACGGGTGGCCTGGATCGTTTGTATTACCGCGGCCTGCGATTCCACCAGGCGCGACGCTGCCGTCTGCGTGTGTCACGCGTGGCCAGCGACCACTTGCCGGTGATCGTCGATCTCGAGGTGACCTGAGCGCTCAGGCGGAAACGGGGTTCAAGACCTCTTCCACGATGCGCAACGTCTGAGGGATATCGAGCGGTTTGGGGATCGTCCGCGCTCCGACACGCGCAAGGAACGCCACCGTGTCGGGGTCAATCAGGTCCCCCGTCGCGAACACCACCCGGCCGGCGAGATCGGGCCGGGCTGCCAGGATCTCGTCGTAGAGCCGGATCCCACTCATCCTCGGCATGCGAATGTCCGTCACGATCACGTCGAACACGGCCGTCTTGACCTTGCGCGCGGCCTCCTCGCCGTTGGCCGCGGTGTCCACGCGGTAGCCGGCTTCGCCAAAGACCTCGACCAGCAGATCCAGGATCGTCGGCTCGTCATCGACCAGCAGGATTCGACGGCCGTTCCCATGGCTCGCCTTGTAGGCCGGCGGGGTTTCCGGGCGTTCGCCGGGAAGCTCCTCGTGACCGTGAACGGGGAACTCGATCAGGATCGTCGAGCCCTGCCCGATCCGGCTCTGGGCCAGGATCTTGCCCTCGTGTTCCTTGACGATCCCGTAGGACACCGAGAGCCCGAGCCCGGTGCCCTGCCCTGGCGCCTTGGTCGTGAAGAACGGGTCAAAGATCCGCTCCAGGGTCTCGGGGTCCATCCCCGGCCCGTTGTCCTCCACCGAGACCATCACATGATCGTCATGACACCACGTGCGAACGCTCAGACGGCCGGCGTCACGCCGAGCCGTCTGGATCGCGTGCTGAGCGTTGTTGACCAGGTTCAACAGGACCTGCTGGATCTGGTTGAAGTCCAGCATGGTCTTCGGTAGGTCGGGCTGGAGGTCCATCACGACCTCGATATTGGTCACGTCGAGCTGGTAGCGGCGCAACTCCAGCGTCTTCTCGACGATGCCGTTGAGGCCGAGGTACTTGCGCTCCGGCTTGTGCACGCGCGAGAAGGAGAGCAGGTTCTTGACGATCTTTTGGCAACGCAACGCGCTCTCGTGGATGCGGTCCAGCTCGCGCGCCATCGGGCCGTCGCCGTGTCGTGCAACCAGGAGTTGGGAGAACCCCAGCACACCGCTCAGCGGGTTGTTCAGTTCGTGCGCCACACCCGAGATGACCTCACCGATGCTCGAGAGTTTCTTGGCCTGCAGGAGCTGAAGCTGGGCGGAACGCAACTCGGTCACGTCGCGACCGACCCAGACGGTGCCGTCGACGTTTCCATCGTGGTCGGTCAGCGCCGCCATGTTCAGTTCGAGGTTGAGTTCCCCGCCGCCGGCCTTGCTCAGGCTGACGGCATGCTTGGTGACGCGACGACGGTTGCGCACGCGATCGATCCAGCAAGACGCATCCGAACCGAGTAGCGCCTCGGCGGACCGGCCGACCATCTCCTCACGGCCACGTCCCGTCAGGCGTGTCGCCCCGCGGTTGAATTCGGAGATGCGGCCACTGTTGTCCGTGGTCACGATCAGATCGGGCGACTGGTCCAGCACGGTGGACAGCTTCTGCCCGATCTCTCGATTGAGCGCAGCCTCCTCCGTCACCCGGCGGTGGAGCAGCGCGTTCTTGATCGCGTTGGCCGAGGCCCGCGCAACCACGGTGCAGAAATTGATCTCGGCCTCGGTAAATTCCTTGCCCACGCGGGCGGTCTTGAGGCATAGCGTGCCCAGAACATCGTCGGCGAACGTCATCGGTACGACCATGATCGATTGGAAGTGCAGATCCTCGAGGACCTGCCGCACCTCGGCCATCATCGGATCGACATGGACGTCACGGATCAGCACCGGGTCGCGAGTTTCGATCGCGCAGCGCACCTCGGGGTACTTCTCGAGATCGATCTCGAGCATATCGACCTTGGGATCGTCGTGGGAGGCCATCACGTAGCAACGCGTCTTGTCTTCGTTGACGAACAGCATGGAGCAGCGCAACGCCGGGATCACGTCGGTGATCTTCGAGACGATCGTCTGGGCCACGCGCTGGACATCGAGCGATGAAGTGACGGCGTCGAGGATGTCGACGAGCGTCGTGAGTTCCTTGCGTTCCTGTTCGTCGTCGCGGTCACGTCGCATCGAATGGTGGATGCCCGCGGCGAGGTTGCCGTAGTACAGCGCGACAGAGCAGAGGAACAACATCTGCAGCGCCAGTTGCCATGCGACCTCGGCGCCACGGCCCTGTCCCAGCATTAGCCAGGAATGCAACGCGCCGACTGCAGCCGCGCCGGCGACGGTATGCGCACGGTAATTGCCCAGCGCGACGACCAGCACCATCAACGCGACCGAGACCGGTAGAGCGCTGGTGCTCGAACCGGACAGGTGGAGTCCCAGGGCGACGAGCAAGATGTCCGCGGCGCCGACGACGAGCTCGAAACGCAGCGACTGGACGAGCCGTTCGGGAAGGAGAAACAGCACGATGTTGCTGACGGCGTAGGCCACGATCAACGCCAGCGATGCTGCGCTTCCGCGATCCAGCCCGGGCTGGATCAACAGCGCGCCGACGGCGATCAACAGCAGGCCGCGCAACAGCAGGACGCGGTTTTTCTTCGCGCTGCTCAGCGCCATCCCGGCGCGTTTCCAGGGCTGGTCCACGACTAGCTCCCTCAACTCCTTTAAAGAACTTATGTTCCAGCGAGCCCGGTGCAAGGTGGCCGAGAAAACCGCGAAGGGGCGAGAGAAAAGAGCGTCAATAGGGTGGATTTATGTTTTTTCCTTGGTCCACGTTGGGGATGACAGTACAAAGCAGGGACACAACCGGTCTAACCGGTCGATCATCCGAGGGGGGGATATTTGATGATCCGACGTTGTCTCGTCCTGGCCTGTCTTGCGTGTGCCGGCCTGGCCCACGCCGCGGACCCGCAGTTCGTCGAGGTCGCGGTTTCGAGAAATCTCAATTTCACGACGAGCTACGGGACCGACTTCCTGACGCTCCCGCCGGGCTCCGAGATGATGCAGCGCAACATGGGCAATGGCATGGCCATCGGCGACTACGACAACGACGGCGACCTCGACATCTATTTGCTGGCCCAGATGGGTTACCCCAACCGGCTCTTCCGCAACAACCTGGATCTCGGAACCCCGAACTTCACGGAGGTATCCGCAGCCGCCGGGGTCGACCTCGACGGGATGTCGCGAACCGCGACGTTCGTGGACCTGAACAACGACGGCTGGAAGGATCTCGTCGTGGTCAACGACGATGACGGCGGCGACGTGTACCCGCACAGCGCGATCTTCCGCAACAACGCCGATGGAACCTTCGAGGACGTCACCGCCGACTCGAATTTCCGCGCGACCGGGTTGATCCGCGGGGGCGTCACGGTGGCCGACTACGACGGCGACGGCCTGCTCGACCTGTACGTCACCAACTGGGGCCAGGAGACCGGCGGCGGGAGCCCCGCACTTCCCGGCCACAACATGCTGTTCCGGAACCTCGGCGATTTCGCCTTCCAGGACGTCACCGACCCCAGCGATCTCAAGATCCTCGCGCGCGACAGCTTCCAGGCACTGCTCCATGATTTCGACGAGGACTCCGACCCCGACCTGTACATCGCGATCGATCACACGACGGACGAGTTCTACCGCAATCGCGGCGACTCGACCTTCATCGTCAGCACCGACACCGTCGGCACCAACCATACCGGCAACGACATGGGCGCCACCTTCGGCGACATCGACGACGATCTCGACCTCGACATCTACGCCACGAACATCACCGACCCGGATTTGTTTTTCGGCACGACCCAGGGCAACGTCCTGTACGTCAACGAATGGGACACGCTGGCCAGCCTGCACTTCACGGACGAGGCGACGGCTCGTGGCGTCAAGGACACCTACTGGGGCTGGGGCGTCAAACTCACGGACGTCGAGAACGACGGCGACCTGGACATCGTCGCCGCCACCGGATTCGATCAGTTCGTCTACATCGCGGGCATCCCGGGCTCGATCCTGCTGAATTCGCCGATGGTGCTGTTCCTCAACGACGGCACGGGCAACTTCACGCGGGATACCGGCGCGGGGCTCGGCGGGAGCGACGACTCGCGCGGGCTCGCGGCGGTGGACTACGACCGGGACGGCGACCAGGACCTGGTGATGACCAACATCACCGAACCCGTGCGCTTGTTCGAGAACGTCTCGACCCAGCCCGGGAACCGGCTGGGTGTGCGACTCGTTCAGGAACCCGGCTCCAACCGGGACGGCATCGGCGCCAGTGTTTTCTACTCCGTCGGTTCGTTGACCCGGCGGCGGGAGATGACGGTCAGTGACAGCTACCTCACCGGATCGCCGCCCGAGATCCACATCGGGCTGGGTTCGGCGACCCAGATCGACTCCCTCACGGTGCGCTGGACCGACGGCTCCCAGACGGTGCTCTCCAACATCGCGGCGAACCAGGACGTGGTGGTCAGTCAGGCCGATCCCGACGTGGATCTCGACGGGATCGTCGACACCTCCGATTGCGATACCGCCTCCTCGGAAACGTGGTCGATCCCCACTGCAGTCGGCGATCTCGCGTTGTCCAAGATCGCCGGAGCCACGCGCCTCGACTGGTCGCGCCCGGCTCAGCCCGGGGGCCTGCACCTGACCTACGACGTGTTGCGCGGCGATGCCCCCGGCGCGGGAGATGCGAGCTGCCTGAACAACGGGATCACCGCACGGACGACCAGCGATGCGGCCACACCGCCGGACCTGCACTACTACCTCGTGCGTGCGACCAACGGTTGCGGCGGAGGAGTGGGAACGGATTCCGGCGGATCGCCTCGTCCTGCGCCTAGTTGCCCGTAAACACCGTCCGCTCGCCGGCCCGGTTGGACGGCGACTCGTGCGGCCGTTTCGTGGCCGACGGCCTGGCCTTGACCAGCACGCCGCCGTTGGCGTGCCACTCGGCCAACCCTTGCCCTGCGTCACTCACCACATACGCGAGCGAGAGCCCCTTGTCCGCGGCGACATTGCCGATCGCCAACGCTCGGAATCGAATCTTCTCGGCACTCAACTGCTCCCAGTCCGTGACGCGAACGTAGAGCATCGAGCCGATCGGCTTGGCGTCGATCACCGACAGAGCCGGTTCGAACTCCTTGAGCGAGACGGTCGTGGGATCGGGGGTCCGCTCGGGCAGGAACAGGTGGGTTCCCGCGACCGCCGCCGCCAGAACCACGATCGTCGCGGCCATCAGCCAGAGACGACGGCGATAGGCCTGCCTGGCGATCACCCGAGGATGTGTATTGGGATCCCGCTCAGCTCGATCGCTGCGAACGCTGGTCAGCGCCCGCAGGTACAACTCCTCGCTGCTGCTCTTCCGCGCGGCGGTGCGCTCGTCCGCGGTCTCCGCCTCGTCGAGTGTCTCGGCCAGGCTCCGGCGCCCGACCGCATCCTCGGCCTCCACCGGCTTGGCCTTTCGGGTCATCGCCTGCGCCTGCAGGTGGGCCTCGAACAGCTTGCTCTTGGCCGTGCGGATGTCCTCGGCGAAATCGTCGAGGCAGGCGGAGATGGCCTCGTCCTGCTGTTGCTGGAGGCTGCCGTTGACGACCCGATAGGCCGTCTCGGTATCCGCCAGTTGCTCCCGGATCTCCTGCTGCAGCCGTTCGACCAACTCGACGTCGTCCAGGTAACCGCTACGGTCCCAGACCTCGCGGTATTCCTCGTAGACCGTCCGCAACGCGATCGCGTCGAGGCAGACCCGGCCGGGGCCCTGCTGCTCGCTATCGTCGAGGTGCACGGCCTGGTTGAACATCTCGACTTCTTCGTCGCTGAGACCGGGGAATGTTTCGCTGACGTTGCCGGTGGCGACCTGCTTGGCCACCAATTCCAGCCGCGGCGCGACGACGATCGAAGCCTGGAGCCGATCGTGCGGCACGTCCAGGACATCGCGGACGCACATCAGGTAGGTCTGCTCGTCGTCACTCAGGGTCTCGGTGGCGTCCTTGCCCGAGACGGCGTCCCGGGATTGTTCGGACGCTTGCAGCAGGTCCTCGATCACCGCGGCGGTTCGCGAGAGCTTCTCCGCGGACAGCCGCCGGGACCCCCAGCACTCGGCCAGTTCGCGTTCGGCCAGCACGCGAAGCGCGAGCATCTGGCGCGGCAGTTCGTAGCAGACGACCGAGGTGCTCATGAATCCGGCGATCTTGACGATGACCTGCAGTTCCTCGGGTCGCGGCTCGAACTGCAGTTCGCGTGTGACCATCCGGCGAGCCTCGAGCAGGCTCTGCGGGACGTCGGCCAGCACATCGTCCACCTCACGGCGCGTCGAACGGAACAGTTCGTCGAAGTTCGCGCCAGGCACTATTTGGCTTCCTTCACCGGCTGGATGCCATCTGCGGTGACGTAGTACACGCCGTCGTACCAGGTCCCGCGATCGAACGGGAGGTCGTTGGTGTGCGCCACCAGCAGGATGAACCCAGGCTGCCGTTTGGAGTTGATCGTGGCCCAGAACTGCGAGTCGTTGGAGGCGATGTTGGGCGAGTCGTAGTTCTGCACCTGGTTGTTACCGAGCTTGTGCATGAACGTGTCGACCTGGCGGAAGTACCCGTTGGTGGACAGCGGGGCCAGGTTCGTCAGGTCAAAGGCGCGCTCGACCGGCGTACTCGTCGAGGGGAACGCGCCCTCGTCCACGTAGTAGCGCATGAACGAGCGATACAACTCGCCGCTATCGTGGAGCAGTGTCGAGCGATGACTCTTGTCGATCGCGCCGCTGTAGAGCGGGATTGCGATCGCAGCGACCAGCGAGATGATCGCGACGACCATCAGCATCTCGACCATCGTGTAACCCGCGCTGCGGGCTGTTACGCAATCCTTCGTCGGCACGACCATCCTCTTAAGGGCCACGGACATGAAACAGCCCTCAGTTCCGAATCTAGTCCCCTCGGCTAGGCGGTCAAGCCGGGGCCGACGGACGGCGGCGAACTCCGTGGGGTGGCGCCCGATGGTGTGACGATTCGCCAGAATTTCGTTGTCGGGACGTACCCGGGCCGGCCCGCTTCGGGTAAACTTGGCGACCGATTTTTTGGGAGAGTGCCGATGGCAAAGAAAAACGGCGGAATCCTGGGATGGATCGAGCGTGTCGGCAACAAACTGCCCGACCCGGCGCTGCTGTTCGTCTTCGCGATGATCCTGGCCTGGATCGTGTCCGCCGCGTTGGACGGATTGACGTTCGAGGTCCCCTCCGCCAGCGGCCCGCAGCAGCGTGAGATCGTCAGCCAGCTGAGCGGAACCTCGATGGCCAGGTTTCTCGCGGACATGGTCAAGACGTTCACCGGGTTCCACCCGCTCGGCGTGGTGCTCGTCGCCCTGCTGGGTGTCGGGGTCGCCGAAACCTCGGGGTTCATCAACGCGGCGCTCAAACGCATGCTCGGGTTCACACCGCGCAGCCTGCTGACCCCGATGCTGATCCTCGTTGCGATCGTCAGCCATACGGCCGCGGACGCGGGCTACGTGCTGGTGATCCCGCTGGGTGGTGTGATCTTCTACGCCGCCGGACGGCACCCGCTGGCCGGGATCGCCGCCGCGTTCGCCGGCGTTTCGGGCGGGTTCAGCGCCAACTTCATCCCCTCCGGGATCGATCCGCTGCTGCAGGGACTGACCCAGGCCGCGGCGCAGTTAATCAACGCGGACATCGAGGTCAACCCGCTCTGCAACCTCCTGTTCACCGGAGTCTCGAGCATCCTGATCGTCGGTATCGGTTGGTTCCTCACCGACAAGGTCATCGAACCGCGACTGGCCAACGTCGAGATCGACGGCGACCCGGACGATATGCCGAGGATGGACCCGATCACACCGGCTGAACAACGTGGACTGACGGCCGGCCTGATCGCGATGATCGTCGGTGTGCTGGTGCTCGTCGGCACGCTCGCTTTCCGTAGCTCTCCGATGCTCGCGCAGGCGCCCGAACTGACCCATCGCGAGGCGATCACGGACTTCAAGGCCCCGGTGATGCAGGCCATCGTGCCGCTGATCTTCCTGCTGTTCCTGCTGCCCGGGGTCGTCCACGGCTACGTGTCCGGTACGTTCAAGTCCCATCGCGACGTGATCAAGGGCATGAGCAAGACGATGAGCACGATGGGCTACTACATGGTCATGGCGTTCTTCGCGTCGCTGTTCATTTACGCCTTCAACCACTCGCAACTCGGCGCGCTGCTGGCGGTCAAGGGAGCGACGTTCCTTCAGTCGATGGGGCTCCCCGGGTGGGTCACGATCGTGGGGATCGTCGGCCTGTGCGGGTTCGTCAACTTACTCGTCGGGTCGGCGTCGGCGAAGTGGGCGCTGCTATCCCCGATCTTCGTGCCGATGCTGATGCAGCTCGGGATCTCGCCTGAACTGACCCAGGCGGCCTACCGCGTCGGTGACTCCACGACAAACATCGTCACGCCGTTGATGCCGTACTTCCCGCTAGTGGTGGCGTTCAGCCAACGCTACGTGAAGAAGACCGGAATCGGCACCGTCGTTTCGATGATGTTACCGTACACCGTGGTCTTCCTGATCGCCTGGACATTGTTCTTGCTAGCTTTCTGGGCACTCGACATCCCGCTCGGCATCGGCGGAGGCTACACTTACGCACCATGAACAGGAATGTAAAAATTGCCGCGATCGTGCTGGTCGTGTTTGCGGTGGCGACGGGCGGATTGATCGTCATGGGCGTGAACCAATCGATGGTCCACGAGTGCGAAGTCTGCATGACGTTCAACGGACGCAGCGAGTGTCGCTCGGCGAAGGGTGCGTCGGACAATGAGGCGACCCAGACCGCGATCCAGAATGCCTGCGCGCTGATCTCCGCGGGGATGACGGCGACCGTGCAGTGCCAGAACCGGCAGCCCGACAAGCTCGTCTGTAAGTAGCGGGGTTCAGCCGACGCTGGAGATCAGGCGCGTCAGGTGGTGTCGCGCCTGGCGCTTCCACCAGACCCACTCGTGAGCCACGTCGTGGCCCCACAGATCGCATTCGTGGCTGATGCCCTTGGCAGCAAGGACGCGGGCCATCGCCTGCGTATCTTCGATGTTGCCGTCTTCCCACTTCCCCTGCCCGCAGACGAGCACGAGGTGAACCAGCCGGCGGACGTGCTCCAGCGGATCGCCTTCCAGGTTCGGCACGTAGGCCATCGGGTTGTTGAAGTAGACGTCGCTGTTGTTCAGGCCATCGGTCAGCCAGGTCGTGTCGTAGCGGCCGCTCATGCAGAGGGCCCAACGAAACATGTCGGGGAACTTGAGGCTGAAGTTGACGGCGTAGAACGCGCCCAGGCTCGTCCCCGTCACCGCGATCGGGATCGAGTCGCTGTTGCAATCGGCGCGAATGAACGGCACGAGTTCGTTGACCACGTAGCGCTCGTAGGCCTGATGCCGCTGGATCCGCCATGCGGCCGGGTTCTCGCGACGCGTCCAGGCCTCGGCGACGTTGCTCTCGGTGCAGTAGAGCTTGATCTTGCCG
>Ga0055584_100005348_pt1 | contig 12575 bp, 10 predicted proteins | sample OSDHelmetaG_FD_58716 | JGI IMG/M metagenome (GOLD analysis project Ga0055584, IMG submission 58716) | Pelagic marine sediment microbial communities from the LTER site Helgoland, North Sea, for post-phytoplankton bloom and carbon turnover... | ecosystem: Environmental > Aquatic > Marine >... | reverse complement strand
ACATAATCTTTTCTGTAAATTTTTGAAAGAACAATTTCTATTAAAATAAGAGAAATAAAAAAAGGTATCGCAATATTTAGAGTAGTTATATAATATGTTGACATGTAACAAATTTATATTATTTTATAAATAATTATATATAAAAAGTATCTTCGTAACAAATTATTTAAATGAGAAAATTTTATATATTTTTTTTCTTAATTTTAATAACTGAATCAGCTCTTGGTCAAGAGATTCACTTACCAATAAAAATATCTGATAATAAAATAAATATTGATGGTGTAATTGATCCTAAAGAATGGGAAGGTGCTATTAAAATCGAACTTGATAACGAAACCGAACCTGGCTATAATATTAAGCCAATAGTAAATACTTTTGGTTATATTTTGTATTCGGACTACCATGTATATTTAAGATTTGAAGCTGAATCTAAAGAAACAGTAAGGGCATCTATTAGAAAAAGAGATGATACCGGAATATTCAATGATGATATTATTGGATTTGATATTGACACTTATGGCGATGGCAGAAATAACCTTTTTATAGGATCTAATGCTTATGGCTCACAAGTTGATGTGAGAGTTATGAATTCATTACAAGAATCATCTAGATATGATATGTCATTTGATTTAGAATATGAATCTGCAGGATCTATCAGTGGTAATAGTTACACTGTAGAGATGAAAATACCATTTTCATCTCTACCTTTTCCAAATGGTAAAGATCAGAAATGGAAATTTAGTTTTTTTAGAAAATATATTGATTATAATATATCATCAAGTAAATCTGATAGAGACAATTCATGTATTACTTGTCAATTTGATGATGAAGTGTTTTTTGAAAATATCAAAATAGATAAAAAACTTGACTTGATTCCATATATCACAAGTGGAATTGAAGGTGAGTATAATATTAATACAGAAAATATTGACTATGAAAAAATAAATAGCAATATTGGTATAAGTATAAACGCTGAGCTTTCAAAAAGTTTGTCATTAGAACTTGCTATTAATCCAGACTTTTCTCAAGTAGAAGCTGATGTTACACAAATTGATGTTAATTCTGCTTTCTCATTAAGTTATCCTGAAAAAAGACCATTTTTTAATAAGGGAACCGATATATTAAAACTTAATAATCCAGACTTGCAGCCGTTTTATTCTAGATCAATTAATGACCCAGCGTTCGCATTAAAACTATTAAATCAAGGTAAGAAATCAAGGCTATTTTATCTATCATCATTAGATAATAATTCACCTTATCTTATTGCAGGAAGAGACAGATCCTACTTTGGTGAAGGTAAAAAATCTTTTGTTAATGTATTAAGATATCAAAGACTATTAAAAAATGGTTCAAAAATTGGTTTAATATCAACTAGTAGAGCTTACGATGGTGGAGGATATGGAAATCTATTTGGTATAGATGGTCTTATTCAAATTACTAATAGTATAAGGTTGACTTTTGATTTACTTAAAAACTATAATGAAGAACCAGAAAATGATTGGATAGATTCTGAAGATTATTTTAATGAACATTCTATAAGGCTTGATGGAGAAAAATTTAATGGTAATGGAATGTTTATAGGTCTTTCTAGAAATACAGAAAATTGGCGTACTTACTTAGGATATAAATATATAGACCCTGAGTATAGAGCTGATGTAGGATTTTCTGTAAAAAATGATAGAAAGTGGTTGACATATTTTCAATCATATAAATCCTTTTATGAAAAAAGGTTTCTCCAAAATCTTGAATATTCTATTAAATATGATATGCTTCATAATTTTAATAATAAACTTGATGTGATAAGTTTAGATGGTAGAGTTAGTGCTGGATTTAAAGGTAATTCTGAGATTTCAATTACACATGATTATGATTTTGTTTCATATTACTTAGATAAAAAATATTCAAATTATGCCTCTACGAGAATAGGTTTAAATACTAGTCCTATTGAATTACTTTCTTTTGGATCTGATATAAGCTTTGGGAAAGACGTAGCATTCAATGATGAAAATCCTGAGTTAGGAAAAGAATTTAATTTTAGAGCAACTTTAAGCCTACAATTAAATAATAATTTTTCTGTTTCCAATTTATTTAGTTTTTCAAGTCTAAAAAAAGTAGAAATAAATGAATTTTATTATAGAGGGTTTATAAATAGACTTAACACCAAATATCAATTTTCAAAATCACTAGGTGTTAGACTAGCAACAGAATATAATGATTTTTCAGAATCCATATTTTTACAACCATTATTTGAATGGACCCCAAATCCTTTTACTATTTTTTATATTGGAGGGAATCAAATTCTTAATAAGGATGATAAATATTTTGTTGATAGGTCTCAGATGTTTGTTAAGTTTCAGTATCTCATAAGTCTCTAAAACAAAAGTTAATTAATAACGTTTTTTATTATATGAATGATAGAAGAAAATTTCTCAAGAGTGCAGGATCTACTGCTTTATTTACAAGTTTAGGAACCTCTTTTTTTATAGCATGTAATGAAGCTGAGGAAAATATAGATCCAGATAACAATAATAATGTTTCAGGAAAAGGATTTACTGTTGATGGTAATGTTTATATGATAGAACTTAATCATCCTAGTTTCTCAGCACTAAAATCTACAGGAGGATGGTATTTATTTAATGAAGGAGGAATGTTACTTGTTAATGTTGGTCAAGATATTATAAGAGCATTTTCTAATAGTTGTCCTCATCAAGGATGTCGCTCAAGTTGGAAGTATTCAAACAATAATTTCACATGTACATGTCATAGCGCTATATTTACCAATGAAGGAGCTCTTGTTAGTGGGCCTGCTGATAGTGATTTAACATCATATGTTGCTCAAAAAGAAGACGAGATTTTAAAGGTTACTACTTAGTTATATTTTAACTTGTAAACCATTCTTAAAGTACACTTCTTTAAGTATCTTACCATCCCTTCCATATATTTTCATAAATCCATTTTGAACACCTTTAAGTGATTCAGTTTCATCTGAAAGTGTACCGTCTCCAAAATAATTTTTCTGTAAACCGTCCCTTAGACCATTTTTAAAATTCCACTCACTTTTTAAGTTTCCGTTTTTATAATAAAGATATGATGTCCCATTTCTAACAAGTTCTTTATCAAAAGTTTCCTTACTTTCTACCCTACCACTTTTATAAAATCTTGTAACTGAAATCTTATTATTTCCATAAACCCATTCACTTTGAATTGAACCTTCTTTATAAAAAAGCTTAGTATAAAACTTAATTCCATTATTATATTTTTCCTCAGCTCTTAATTTATTATCCAAGTCTTTTTTTATAGCTAAACCTGAAAATCTATTTCCATTATAATATGTTAAGTCATCAATAATCTCTAACTGACTAATTAAGACTTTATTCTGACACGAAATAAATAAAATAAAAAGAATATATATTAATCTACTTTTGACCATACTGATTCGTAAGTTATATTAATAATTTTTACTGAATCTAATTTCATTTTTCGACTAAACTTTAGAGATAAAGTATCACCTTCCATAAACTCATACTTAAAGGCACGAGATAAATCATTTGTTTGTTCATCATAGAAAAAAATACTATCATCTTGAACTTTATAGTACATCAAAGTATTATAATAAAAAACAAGATTTTCAGATCTAAAAGATGAGATGATTGTTGGCCCCTCTAGTGAGGGAATAGCTTCATTATCTCTAAATAAATTAACTAATTCCCAATCACCAGAAAAATTATTTTTTTCTGAAGAAGAACATGAAAGTAAAATAAATAATCCAACTAATGAAATTAAGTATCGCATAAGATTATTAAATTTATCAAAAAAAATTATGAATCTCACCTTTATTCATTTAATAGGAATAATATTTTTACTTTGGATGATATATTTTTCCTTAGGAGCTTTTGCTAATATGACAGAAAATGAATTTCTTCTAAACATTTTTAAATCATTTAAGTATATAATGGGAGTAATTATTCTAATAGCTCTGTACTTATACTTTAAATGAGATTTATATCAAAAATTATTTTTTTTATTTTTTTTTCTCAAGCCTTAATTGCTCAAAAATTAATTACTGGCAAGGTAGTTGACAAAATATATCTTCATCCTCTAGACAGTGTTGAAATTTCAATTAATGGAAAAACTTATTTCTCTGATGCAAACGGTCAATTTTCTTTCATTTACAATGAACTGCCAGTTGAGTTGATTATTAATGATTACAGATATTTTTATAAAAAATTAAATTTAATAAATTCTGAAATCGGTGAAATTAAACTTACAAACAGAGGACTAGTTTTAGATGAATTAATAGTGAAAACAGATCTATTTTCAAAAAAATTAAAAAATGTTTCATTAGCAACATCAATATTAGATGATATTGAATTCAGAAAAAATGAAGGTGAGTTTTTGATAAACTCTTTAAATCAAGTTAATGGAGTTTATTCTCATTCAGCAGGTTATAATACTAATAGAATTACTATTAGAGGTATGGGGTCAAGATCTCCATATTCAACAAATAAGATAAAAGCATATCTAAATAATATCCCTCTCTCAAATGGTGTTGGAGAAACAACAATTGAAGATTTTGGAATTGAGATATTAGATCAAATTGAGATAAATAAGGGTCCAAACTCAAGTATCTATGGTTCTGGTCTTGGGGGTAATATTGTACTTAAAACCTCTAAAAATTTTGAAAAAACAGTTAATATAAAATCCATCTTTAAATCTTTTAATACTTATCAGAATAGCATCTCTGTATCTAAAAAGATCAATAGATTAAACTTGCTCCTTAACTATGAAAAAATAAAAAGTGATGGCTACAGGGATAATAATACTTATGACAATAATAGAGTATTCGCAAGTGTGAATTATGAGATAAATGATTATTACGTAGTAGACTTTATTTATTTTATAAATTTAACAGATGCACTAATACCATCTTCACTAAGTCAAGAAAATTTTATAAACAATCCATCAAGCGCGGCATTTTCTTGGAAAAATGTTGAAGGAGGAGAAGGTTACAATAGATCATTAACTGGTTTAACATTTAATTCAAAAAAAGATAAATACTCATCAACCACTACTTTTTTTTTAAAGACATTCAATAATGAAGAGGATAGACCATTTAATCATTTGAAAGAGTTTAGTGATTCATTTGGAGTTAGGCATATAGGAAAATTTTCTTTAAATTCCTTAGACCTTAGTTACGGACTTGAGTATTCTGGTGAAAATTATAAATTCAGCACTTGGGATGAATTCCCCGATCACGTAGATCTATACACATTCAATCAATCTCTAATATCCCAGCAAACACAAGACAGAAAAAATTATAATTTCTTTTTGCAGGTTGATAAATCATTCAAAAATTCTTTTTTGACTTTTGGAATTGGATCTAATAAAATTAATTATGAATGGATTGATGAGACTGAATCAAGTTCCTTAAGTTATAACACAAAAACCATTATATCTCCAAGATTATCCTACAATCATAATTTGGATAATATTTCAATATTCGGAAATATAAGTCATGGTTTTTCTTCCCCCAATATAGATGAGACTCTCGATGAAAATGGATTAGTAAATCCTGATATTAAACCTGAAACAGGATGGAATTATGAATTAGGGTTCATTGGAACTACAAATACTAATACGCTTTCATATAGTATAAACCTATACTATATGGACATTAAAAATTTACTTGTTGCACAAAGGACAGATTTTGATACATTCACTGGAGTTAACGCAGGAAGAACCTCACACCCAGGCTTAGAAGCAACAATAAACTTTCCACTACTTAGAAGTCAAAATGTGAATATTACATCATCAAATAATTTTTCTAAATACTGGTATGTTTTTAAAGACTTCAATAATAATGATATTGACTACTCACAGAATAAATTAACTGGGGTACCAACTCACACATCCAATTCAAAAGTAAAAATTGATTTTAAAAATTATGTTGCACAAATTTCATTACAAAATATTGGAAAAATACCTATGAATGATTCTAATGAATTATTTTCTGATGCTTATTCAGTAATTAACTTTAAAATATCAAAACTTTTTTCTTTCAAAAATTTTGATGTGAATATATCATCAGGTATTAATAATTTATTTGATAAAAAATATGCTTCAGGTATTGTAATTAATGCAAGAGGTTTTGGAGGTATGGATCCAAGGTATTACTATCCAGGTTTGCCAAGAAATTATTTTATATCTTTAAATCTTAGTATATAAATTATGAAAATAGGAATTGAAAAAGTACAAAAATATGGTCTAGAATCTCTTGTTATTTTATTTAGTATAATTTTATCTTTTTACATTGAAGGTCAAAGAGATCTAGCTGAAAAAAACTCTGATAAAAATAAGTTAATAACTGATCTAATTAATACCATAGATGAAGATCAAAAGCAATTAGATTATATAAAATCAGAAATGAATAAAACAGTTAAACTTATTAATGAAATTCAATCAGATATCAACTCTCAGAATAATAATTTATCCAAAATTGAAATAATTAATAAAATATCTGAAATTAAAGTATCATATTCATTTTTTCCTCAAGAAGGTATATTTAATCAATTAATTGCAACTGGTAGCTTTGAGTTGATAGAAAATAAAGATTTAAAGCTTTTATTACTTAAGATATATAACCATCAAAATAGCAGAAATTATTCAATATCAAATCTTATAGATATATTTTCGATAGAATTTTATAATACTGTTTATCAAAAATTCAGAATAGATATTAATGTTAATAATATGGAAGGAGAAATATATGGCATATCAGTAGTAAGCGATTTTAAGTTTAATAAAACATTCTATTTATCAGATGAATTCTATGGGTTTTTAACAAGAACAAAAACGTATGCAAATCTATACTCAAGATTATTAAACGATATTAGTGAAAATTATAAACAAGCCAAAATTTATTCAGAGTACGAAATAGAAAATTAATAAAGAAGATGTATTTTGTTTTTATTTCTCCAACCAACTTGAGATTTATATTCAACAAAAAAAATATTGATATCTGCCTGAGACTTATACTTTTCAAAAAATATTTTTTTATCTGATTGAGATTCATAATCTACAAAATACCATAAACCATCATTCCCTTTAGCTTGAGATTTATACTCTACCTTAAACACTAATAGGTCTGCTTGACTCTTATAATTGACAACATAAGCAGTGAAATCAGACTGAGATTTATACTTTACACTAAAAATATTTTGTGAAAAGATTTCTAAATAAGGAAATATAATAAAGAAAAAAAATAATTTATTCCTTGTCATCATTCTTGTTAAGTTCAGAAATAATTGAAAAAGCCATAGTATTTGCTGATTTAGCATATTTATTAGCTTCAGCTGACTCTTTCTTAATTTCATCTAACTCAAAAAGTGAATATTCTAATTTTGAATTAATCTCATTTAATTCATTCCTTGATTCGTAATTTTGATAAGCTAAAATTATTAAACCAAAAAAAGTTAAATTTTGGAAACTTAAATAACTCCGATATCTTAATATATTTTTCATATTAATTATTTTATCCAAAAATATAGATTTAAGATAAATAACTTAGAATAGATTAATTTTTTTTGTGTGGAGATGATTCAAGGTGTTCAATTATAGCATTTTTAGCAAAAAATAATGACAATACTAAAGTTAGAATACCGCCTATCCATAAACCTGGTACAAAGTCTAAGTATAAGAAATAGTCATAAATTGCATGAAGTATTATCGGAACTATAATTGATAGACCTATAAATAAAGTTTCTTTTTTCTTTCTCGACTTTGCAATACCTAGATAATAACCCATTATAACAGCAAATACAAAATGTGCAGGTATAGCAGAAAGCATTCTAAATAATGCCACAGAAGTATTACCCTGAAGAACAAAAGTTAGGTTTTCAGCAGTTGCAAAACCCATTCCTACAAAAACAGAATATACAATTCCATCAAATGGTTCATCAAATGCCTTATTAGGATAAATAATTAAAATAACTACAATAAACTTTAGTAATTCTTCAGTAATTGCAACTGTCAAGGCTTCACCACCTACTTGAAGAAAAATGTTCTCAATATTTATATATCCAAATATAAATTCTAATATATCAACATCGAGATGAAGGTTAATAGCACCAAAGATGAAACATATTGCTAATAACCATAGAGGCTCTTGATCTTCTTCATCAAGATTATAAATAAAAATCATTATAAAGATTCCTGGAGATATTGAAAGTGATACTAATAATAAATCATACCAATCAAACTTATGAATTAAAATAAGAGGATAGAATAAAACAAGGTATAGTAAGGTGACAATTATTGATCCATATATACTTGATTTAATTAATCTATTCATCTAACCTAAAATTTAAGAGATATCATCCACTCGTCATATGATATATTATTCATATTATTATCATATGCTCTAGCCCAACCCACAGATAATACTGCAGATAAATGAGAAAAAATAACCAGTTTTGTGTCAAGCTGAGCTCCAATATTAGAAAAGTTCTCTCTTATCTCCGGAGTATTTGGTAATGAAGATATAATATCATTAGAATATAATTTACTTGTAAAAATTGAAGGAGAAATATTAGTTACAAAGAAATTAAAAAATCCAAATTTTCTAAATCTAACAGGTGGTAAAACTAATTCTGCCATAACCTTATAAAAACTTTTAGCCAGTAGTAATCTATCTGAATCAAAACTAACTCCTGGAAAAGAAAATATACTCCTATACATTTTAGATGAATATCTATCAATATAATTATTTCCAAAAGAAGCAAAACCAAATCTTGTAAATGGATTAATTTTATCACTAAAAGAATTTCCAAAAGAATTTCTAAACCATAAAGATGTGTGCTTTATAGGAAGCTGTATTCCTAAATCTAAATTCCCATAAGCTTTTGGATAGAAATTACCTTCAGAAATAGATGAAGAAACAGCAAGCGATGTATTTATACCTTTTTCGCCTTCAACAGCACCAACTGACCTTTTAAGATGGGAGAAAGATAAAGATGCCTTAACATCATAAAATAAATTAGTATTAAATTCATCTTTACTAAAGTTAATCTGCTGAAATTCAGGAGATTGATCTAAACCATAGTATCCAGTAAATCCAAGGTTAACATCTAATATACTAGGAGGATCATAAATTATTGAGTTTGAGTAATCAAATCCAAAACTCACTCCTTTTCTAGATCTTTGAGTTGGCCCAAATAAATCATAAAAATTAGCTTTATTATAGGAAGCAAAAATATTGTAATTTCCTGATAGGAAGCCTCCTAATCTAACTGCAGAATAATTTATAGATGAGTGAATTTGTTCATCTTTATCTAGTTCTCGATCTCCTTCTATTAAACCATTTTTCCATTCATTTGGAGTATATGATATTGAAAAATCAAGTTCTCTAAAACTAAATGGATCCTTAAAATTAAATCTATATCCTACTCCAACATTATTTTTATATCCAACAACTATAGGATAAGCATAATTAAGTGTCATTTGTTTACTAGATTGGTAATAACCTTCTTTTGAATTAATCTCATTACCTTCAAATGTACTTTCAGTAGGAATTTCTGTTTTCCAACTTTTTAATACAGGATGTTTTTGAACAGTTTTATTACCTAAAAATTCAATTGATGACACATTATCTACTGGAGAATTTGGTACAGTAACAGGAGCAAAACCATCACTTGTATATCTAAAACAGAACATTCTATCTGAATCAATTTGAATTGGTCTAAAATAACCAGTTATTGCATTAGACATTACTTCTATTTCGAGATTTTCAACATTAACTCTAAAAATATTACTTACTCCTGAGTAAAATGAAGAACCAATTAAAAATTTACCATCATCAGTAAACTTAAAAGTTTGTGGTGAGGCTACCTCAAAATTAAAAACTTCATCAAATTTTATATTTTCTTTATCAACATTATCTATCGAAGCTAAATCATAGATATTTAAATACTGATTTCCAAAATAATCGGCAACTGCAGCACTAAGTTTTGTCCCGTCAGGAGAAATGTCTAAATCAAATATGTCATGGCCATAAGGTAAGGTATACTTCTGTTCCCAGACTGAATAATATTGATTTGGATTTTCAGAATTAAATTTTGGTATTCTTATCACAGTATTTATCCCATTCATATGCATTACTGCCCACAGAGATTGATCCTTTTTATTATATGCTAAATCTCCTGATCTAAAATTTTTTTGAAGCAAAGTATTCTGTCCATTTTTTAAATTATAAGAATATAAATCTCTATTAGCACTATTGTCTGTTGTATAAAATAAAAAATCATTATTTTCATCATATGCTAATGAAGTAACATTAAATAATGCTGGACCTTTTATATCAGTTAATCTTTTTAGTTTGCCTGTAGAGATATCTAGAGACGCAAGATGAGGAACTTTTCCAGGATAATTAACAGCTACATATATTTTGTTTCTTTTTTTATCAAAGAATGCATGAGAGACACCTCCAAGAACCTTATCAGATATCCTTTGATCTTCAGTTATTACACTTTCATTTAGACTTTTTATATTTACATTTTGAAATTCTTTTTCAAATTGTATCCAATTATCCCAAGCTTTTGAAATATTTATATCAAATACATGTTTAAAGTTTGCAGCAAAACCTCTTTTAGTTCCGTCTTTTCTTTTAATCCATTCCATAAGCCTATCAGGATCATATTCATGAGCTAGGTAGCTCATAAACCTAGTACCATAATAATATGAATTAGCTTTTGACATAAAGTCTGCTGTTGTACCTTCAGATTCTAAACCTTGAGCAGTATATATTCTAGAATTTTCAAGAACTCTAGTTCTAAAAAACATCTCATCATAGTTACCTAAAGCATTACCTACTCCACCTGACATCCATGTCTCAACAAATACTGCTATACCCTCATGAAGCCATCTAGGAGAGTAATATCTTGGACTTGTCAGATAACTATAAAACATTGAAATAGGATGATCACTAGTATTTAATACTTTACCACCAAAAAATTTCTGATAAAATACATCTGAACTTGATGCAGCATCCAATGCTGCTATATGAACAAGTTCATGATTCATAATTGCAAAAACTCTCTCTCCTGCTACACTAGATTCAAATGCATAGTTCATAGGTGAAATACAGGTTGATACAAAGTTAACAGGAATTGATGTTGCTCCACCATTTCCATAATCACCAAAATCTTGAATAAAAACTGAAATTTTTTCTCTTGGTTCATACTCAAATAAATCCCTATGAAAATTAAGTGCATTGTGTGCACATCTTACAGAGTGATTGAGAACATATTTTGTCCCGATCCCAAAACTTACAACATTAAAATCGTCAGTTTCAATATTATTAAGTTGAGAAAAGGAGTTATTAAAAGAAAGTAAATAAATAATAGATAGTATTAGTATGTTTTTCATATTTAGAATTTATATCGTTTTTAACCAAAAAAAAAGGAGAAAATAAAATATTTTCCCCTTTTCATTATACTTCAGAAGTTAATTACATATTCTTCTGAAATTTAGCTCCTTTCATGAACTTCTGAAAATCAGCTCCTTTCATGAATTTTTCAAAAGTTTGTCCTTTTGCAAATTTAGCATAAGCAGAACTTTTCATAAATTTCTGGAAATCACCTCTCATCATAAATTTGGCAAAATCTTGATTTTTTGCAAATTTTTGAAAAGAAGAACTTTTCGCAAATTTTTCAAAATCAGCTCCTTTCATAAACTTCTGAAGGTCAGCTCCTTTCATAAACTTCTGAAGTGTAGCATCTTTCATAAATTTTTGAAAGTCAACACCCTTCATGAACTTCTGAAAATCAGCTCCTTTCATGAATTTCTGAAAAGCTGCATCTTTCTGAAATTTCTGAAAATCTCCACCATTTTTCATGAATTTCTGAAATTGATCATTCTTCATGAACTTTTGAAACTCGGCACCTTTCATAAATTTCTGAAAATCAGAAATTTTATTAAAAGTTGCAGGATTAATAGATCCAACTAAAACTGTTCCACCTTCACCATTAATTCCAGAATCATTATTCGCTGGGTTCCCTCTCTGTCCGACAACATATGTCTCTTCAGAATTGGAGTTATTCATTGAACGATTAGAGCTTAAATTTCCTCTATTACCACTCATATTACCTCTGGATTGGATAGCATCATCTCCTAAGTTTCCTCCCTTGTCTATTCCTCCACCATTATTAAATTCTAGGCTTCTATAAATATCACCTAATATTCCAATACCATCTTTGTTATCTAAAACTTTAACAAAATCTGGATCAGAAGCTAACTTTGAAAATTCACCAGATGTGATCATCTTTTGAAAATCTGGGTTATTCAAAACATCTTGAATTTCTTCGCCATCTAGCTCTACGACAACATCATTCTTACTCACGTACTTATCGGCTTTTTTAACACCTTTAATACCAGAACTTGTTCCTTGTGAAGGATCAACTAATCCGGATTGTACCATTAAATAAGAAACTGCGCCTAAAACTACAACAACAGCAATCATTAAGAAATTCAATTTACCATGCACTTTATTTGTATGCTTACTCATAATTTTAAATTTTAAT
>Ga0055584_100005347_pt1 | contig 12576 bp, 11 predicted proteins | sample OSDHelmetaG_FD_58716 | JGI IMG/M metagenome (GOLD analysis project Ga0055584, IMG submission 58716) | Pelagic marine sediment microbial communities from the LTER site Helgoland, North Sea, for post-phytoplankton bloom and carbon turnover... | ecosystem: Environmental > Aquatic > Marine >... | reverse complement strand
AGAGCCATAGGCTGATCCAGCAAAGCGGACACACCAATCCGATGCATCTTCATCCCGTTCCAGCAGGAACGTAATCGGCCATAGCCGGTGAAATTCAGCAGGATCCAGATCGGTACGGGCAGGCAGACCATTGCCCTGTCGCTTAGCATGCCAGAGAGATTTGATGAACGCGAGGCGTTCTTCCAACTGACCGGCATCGGATCGCACGCCGCTGTTGACCGAAGCATTGTCGCCAATGCTGGACATCCCCGCGCCGCTAAAAAGTGATCCGTCGTCACTCACCTTGGCACCTGAAAACTCTTTCTGGTCGCGCACGTCCGTCATACTTCCGCACCCTGAGATCGTATCAGTGGGTGCAGTGGACAATCGGCAACGCTGACTGGTTGTCGTTCGCCCGCAGCTGCATCCAGCAACTGCATCCACAATCTTAAGTGGTAACCATACAACGCGCAACTAAACGGAACGTTAGCCGCCGCCTAATTTGTACTATCTGTGGCAGAGAGATCACGCTGCAGCAGTGCCAACAAAGCATCATTAAATGCGGCGGCCTCTTCATACATTGCCCAATGGCCGGCATTCGGAACCGTCTCGAACGGGCAGCCCGGTTGCACCCGACGCATTAACTCCGCACGTTCGTGCGTGAACGGGTAGGTGGTCGAATCCAACTCTCCCCAAAGGCCAGCAATCGGTGCGGGGCATAGCGGTAACACGCGGGTTAAGCTGGCGTCGCGGCTGATATTGCGGCTTTTGGTGACGGCGCGGGTAGTGTTCAGCATCTGCATGAGCACGGCAACGTCATCGATCTTCTCTCGGTCACGCAGCATCAGAATGCCCAGATTGTTGCGCGCCAATGCTTTGAACTCGTCATGGGTCATGTCCCGGCGAAAGCGAGCCATCGGCATGCCATCAGGGCGTCGCAATCCCATGCCACCAGCGCCAACCAATGTGAAGCTACGCAACCGTTGGTCCATATACTGCGCTGTGTGCCCGCCCAAAATCGCACCAAAAGAGAATCCGACCAGATCAAAGCGGTCCTCTGGATTCGGGAACAATTGTTTCAGGCCGTTAGCAATGACAGTGCCAATGCTATCAGCATCCTGCACGTCCGGCGGTGGGTCGCTGTCACCCAGGCCAGGGGAATCGGCGCAATAGACGGTGTAGTGTTGTTTGAAAAACGGCACGTTACGGATCCAGTGGATCCACGAGCCATAGCCGCCATGAAAAAACACCAGATTGGGTTTGCCAGAGCCTAGCCCCCACACCCGCCAGATCTGGCTGCCTTCGCCAGAGGGCGTACGTAGGATTTCGGCGTCGGCCTCGACAGCGCCAATCGCAGCCGCAGCCTCCGGCATCGGGGGAATACCGTGGTCCATGCGCGGTTCGCGCAACACTCGCATTGTCATTGAAGGTCAGGCCTCGTCCACAAAAGCTTTCAGATCCTCAGCCATATCTTCGACTGAGGCGTGGTAAATACGCTCCCCATGCGCCACCGTCGAGAGCGATGGGTCAGAGCCGATGCGACCATCGGGGAAGCGGCGGCGATAGTCATCGGCATCGCGGATTGGCCCTTTAGCCGCAATCTTCGGTGACATCTCCGCCTTTTTCACGAAATCCGGGTAGGCGTAATAGCTGAGCGATACTTCCGATGGCGTCGCGTGGCTCCCCTCGCTGTCGCCATAGAGTTCCTTTGAAATTTCCCGAAACCGCCGGCCCATGAACCAGCTTTGCAGCTTCAAGCGAAACGGCCGGTTCGAACCCTTGAGGCTCGATTCCGTATAAATCTCGTTGAACGCCGCAGTTATCGTGGCGATGTTGCCACCATGGCCATTTAGAAAATAGATGCGCTCGAACCCATGCTTTGTCAGCGAGGCGACAACGTCCTTCAGCGTCTCGATCAGCACTTGCGGGCGGTAGGTGATGGTGCCCGCGAAAGCCATGTGATGCTGTGCCATACCAATGGAGAGCGTTGGCCCAACCATGACGCCCGACTTCTCTTCCACGCCATTGGCGATGATCTCAGGGCAAATCGAGTCCGTCCCGATCAAGCCGTTCGGCCCGTGCTGCTCGGTCGAGCCGATGGGCATGATAATGTCACGACGGCTGTGCAGGTAGGTCTCAACCTCCTGCCAGGTGGAGAGTTGCAGACGGGGCATGGGGCACTTTCTGTTCGGGCGCTCGGTTCGTCCCATAAAGCTTACAGCCCGAACCGGGGAAGAACGAAACAATTTTCACAAACCCCAGAGCCAACGCCTGATGGTACAGCATTATATTGACCAGGAAACCGGCCGCGAAAACTAATGCCAAAACAGTTTCGCCACGCAGACTGGGACAACCAGCTCGCGTGGCAAACGAGAGTCCATCGGTGGAACTTTTGATTAGTTGGCCATGCGGGGGCCGATCTGCATCGACAGCAGACCCACCCCCAAATGTTGGGGGAAGTGACGCCGGCGTCCGCTTAGGCCTTGCTACGACGCCATTCCAAGACTAGCCCTGCAATCCCGCTACCCAGCATGCCAAGGCTGGCAGGCTCGGGGATATGTTCCACGCGAACAGTCAGATCCTGAAAGTCATGGTCACCTACATCCGGAAAGTCGATGCCCGGTCGATCGCTAAAGCCGATGTACCCAATGTCCTGCGGCCCGAGGGCTGGGCTAATGGAATTCGGCGAATTTTCCAACGCTACAAGATAGTGGCATTGCTGCGCAACGGGAGAAGAGACCCCGCCATTCGAAATTGTGCATGGAGTCGTAAGGTTATCGTAAGTGAACGATATCACCTGCCCGGCACCAAGGATTAAGTCAAAAAACGTACCAACAGCAGTCGAACCTGGACCAGTACCTCCAACTCCGACTGTCGTAAACACATTTGTACCACTGGTGAACGTATTGGTATCCGTCGAGTTGCCAGAACCCAGGTAGGTAAACCTGTACCGACCTGCGTGTTGGGTCATAAGTTGCGCATCGTGTTGATAGCCATAGGTATTTAAAGGAAACCCAGGCCCACCTGCCGTCTGGGGTTCAAAATCAGCTGCGTCGATGATTCCGCTATTGGGAACGACGACCAAGCTTGCCTCTGCTGGCACTGCGGCCAACGATAGAATGGAGAGCAAAAGGGCAGTCGAGCCCCTTTTATAAAAACTTTTTAGCGACATTTTTGAATCTCCTAGAGATGCTCGGTTAGCCAGTGCGATGTCCTCAGCTATCAAAGCTCTTTGGGACAAACCAAATGTATGTGGCCGGACCTGTTATCGTCTTGTCCAATCGATTGGTTAAAATTGGACATCTCTAGATATCGAAATAGCCCTCTAGCCGCATATTGGTTGGATGCCTCAGCCGCGCCTGCTAATGTCAGGGCCGACATATCACCGACACACTAGGGCTTCCCTCTCAAATGATAGACAAGCGAGTAGCCAACCTGGATGAGGCTTTGGCCGGTCTAGGCGATGGCATGACCATTATGTTCGGCGGCTTCGGCGGGGCCGGGCTGGCAATCCATCTGATCAAGGCGCTGGCCGCTTTGCCAGCCAAAGACCTGACCGTTGTCTCCAACAGCGTGCGGTTTCTGGAGGATTTCGGGCCGGCGCTGTTTGAGGACAAACGCATCAAACACGCCGTCGCCTCCGCCGCCCGCAGCCGCGGATCGGTCTCTGGCATCTCCGAGATCCAACTGGCAGACGGCACGCTGACCCTGGATATTGCGCCACAAGGCTCGTTTGCTGAGCGAATTCGCGCCGGCGGGGCTGGCATCCCAGCGTTCTACACCCCCACCAGCGTCGGCACGCCGGTTGCGGACGGTAAAGAGCATCGCGAGTTCAATGGCCGGATGTGTGTGCTGGAAACGGCGCTCACGTCCGACTTCACGCTGATGCGGGCTGACAAGGCCGACCGCTATGGCAACCTCTACTTCCGCGGTACGCAGGGCAATTTCGGTCGCGACATGGCCGCTGCATCCAAATGCACCGTGGTTGAGGTGCGGGAGATTGTTGAGGGGCTGCTGCCTCAGGCCGATATTCATGTGCCGGGCGTTTTCGTCAAACGCATCATTCAATTGCCCGACGTCCGCGGCGCTTAAGAGAGAGCATTCACAAATGAGCTTCAAACCGCTTTCCCGCAATCAGATCGCCTGGCGCGCTGCCCAGGATCTGCAAGACGGCATGGTCGTCAACTTGGGCCTCGGCATGCCGGTGTTGTGTGCCAATTACTGCCCGGAGGGGCGCGAGGTCCTGCTGCAATCCGAGAACGGCGTCCTAGGTGTAGGCCCGGTGGCGACGAAGGAAGAAGAAGACCTGGATCAGACCGATGCCGGCAGCCAGTTGATCACCTTGATCCCCGGCGCCTCCATCTTCTCGTCGGCTGACAGCTTTGCCATGATCCGCGGCGGCCACATCGACGTGACCCTGCTGGGTGGCTTTGAGGTGGCAGAGAACGGTGATCTCGCCAATTGGGATGCCGACATGCCAGGCAAAGGCCCGCTGATCGGCGGTGCTATGGACCTGGCAGAGGGTGCCAAAGAGGTCCGCATTATGATGCAGCACACCACCCGCGACGGCTCCGCCCGGTTGCTGAAGGCCTGCAACTACAAGCTGACGGCACCCGCCTGCGTAAACAGGATCTATACCGATTTGGCTGTGATCGACGTAACACCGGAAGGCTTCGTCGTTCGCGAAATTTTGGATGGCCTCAGCCGCGATGAATTGCAGGCAAAGTCAGGTGCAGCCCTTCGCTACGCCGATGACTGCGGCGTGCTCAGCGCGCCAGACGTCTAAGCGGCTAACACTCTCCCTTCACTCTGAGCTAGTCGAAGAGCGGAGGGAGAGCAAATTTAGTCTGTCAGCAGGTTCCAACACCCTGTCTCTTCCAACACAGGCCGAATGCGGGCGCGGGCTTCATCATCGAGGCCGGCCAACTCTTCGCGCAGCCAATCAAGGCATTTAACCTGATAGCCAAAGGGCGCCTGCGCGTAGGGCTGACCCATCAACGTCACCGCGAACCGATCCTCGCCGGCATTCGCAGCGGCAGCGTTGGCGTGCAAGAACGGCAGGTAGACCTCGCCCGCCAGCCGCAACAGTTCCAGCGTCGCGTCAGGAAGGTCTGAGACGTTCTCAATCCACTCGCCCTCAACGCCCGACACATCGTCCATCTGGCGCAACCAATGCTCGACCATTGGCACCTTTCCGCGCATTTCCAGCATGGGTGACGTGTCGGTAGCCAGCGTCTTCAACTGGCCGAACATGCCAAAATCACCGAGGCTGGGACGAGAGCCAAACAGGTAACGGTTGATGCGGACGTGCGGTGCCAATGCCTCCAAGGCCCGCCAATAGCTGGCCTTGATCACTGGCGCATTCTCTGGCGTACATCCCACCAGCCTCATACGCCCAACCTGCCGCTCCAAGATCCCCTGCACCGCGTCTTCAAACGCCTGTCCATCAAGATCGGGGCGCGAGTCAGCGATGATCCAGCGGGCGGAATATTCCTGATCCTCTGGCTTCTCCCAGCGATAGAGGAACATGGCCTTGGTGATCCACTCGTCGGCCATGTCCTCAATCAGGTGCGAGAGGAAGGCCAGCCCCGGATCGTCCGGCAAGATTGACCGCTCGCTATGTCGCCGCTCCAGCTCATAAGCGATGGGCGTCGAGTCGACGAGGTAAGCGTCATCCTTCGGAATATGCAGGATCGGCACCAACGCAACCTTCAGGCGGTTCGCCAGGCGCTTGCCCATATCTGGCGAGCGATGCACCCAGTCGAATGGCAGCCGGCGATAGCGCATGATCGCGCGCAGCTTCATCGAATACGGCGAGCCAAGGGCGCCGATTACCTGATATCGGTCCATCATTTTCTCTCTATCAAAATCGAATGTTCCGCGATTTACACCGCACCTGGCGCAATGGCCGTTACCACATGGCCTTGGATCTTGGCGCTAACCGGTCCATCACCAAACGCCGCCCGAATGGCACCCGCCGCCGCTTCTGTTACGCGTTCCAACGCACTGGCATCTCGCATTTCAATCTCATTGCGCAGAGGTGTGCCCTGGCAAAAAGCGATAGCCGGATCACGGTGAGACGCGGCGGCGCTATTTTCCGTCACTGTCTCAATTGAAACGTCTGCGAACCCGGCGGCTTTAACATCTGCTCTGATCGCAGCTGCGTCGTGATAGCCATGTGGAGTCCGAGCCAAAAACATTGGCGGATCATCTGGGAAAATTGCAGCTGCAGCTTTGGTGACGGTATCGGCAAAAACATTGTGCTCGATGCGATCCCACGCGTTGAATACGAACTTCCCACCGGGTTTCAACACCCGCAACGCCTCCCGGTATCCTGCAACGCGATCCGGAAAGAACATCACGCCGAACTGGCAGCAAACCACGTCGAAATGCCCATCAGGGAAGGGCAGATGCAAAGCGTCCGCCTGCTGCCACCGAATACGACCGTCGCTCCCTTGTTGCCGTGCTGCATGATCAAGCATTGGCTGATTGAGGTCAGTGACGGTGTATTTAGCGTCTGCCGCCAGTAATGGCGCCAGCGACCGCGTGACGCCCCCGCTGCCGGCTGCAGTCTCCAGCACAGACAGCGGTTTCGCCGCCGCGACCCGCCCGGCCAGATCAGCCGCAAACGTCTCGAAGATTAGCGGCACCAAGTACGTATCATAGAACTCCGGAATTGATCTGGAAAACACTTTGTCAGCTTCAGCCATTGCAAAACCCTCCATGCAAGACAAGGGCGGGCGAGATTGTCGCCCGCAACATCAGTCGCCCAAGAACTTAAACCGGAACGCATCGCCCTCGCTGTGGAAATGGCCAAAGCTGGGAGAGGGGAAGTGCGTGGCGCAGATCAGCGTGTCGGTATCTGCATACTTCTCCAGGTAAGCACGGCGCGTCAGGGATGCCAAAGGCTTGTCCACATCGGGCCGTGCCTGAATGTGCGGGTAGACGCACTGGATCGGTGAGTGGATCAAATCGCCGGTAATTACGCCGGTATGGCTGCCATGCTTCATGCAGATGCTGAAATGGTCCGGCGTATGGCCGGGCGTCGGTTCACACCAGATCATGTCGTTGAGCTGGTGATCATGCTTGACCTTGGTCGCCCGGCCTGCGGCAACAATCGGCAACACGCTCTCGACGACGTACGGAATCTCTTTTTTGGCGTTGGTCGCCTCCCAATACGCCAGTTCCTGCTCGCTGAAAATGTACTGGGCATTCGGGAAGGTCGGCACCCATTGGCCGTTCTCCAGCTGCGTGTTCCAGCCGACATGATCTGGATGCAAATGGGTGCACATGACCACATCAATATCGTTCACGGTCAAGCCGGCGGCCTTCAGCGCATTCATGTAAGTGCTGTCGGTCTTTTGATGCCAGGAGGGCCGGGCCGGGTGGTTCTTGTGGTTGCCGATGCAGGTATCGATCAGGACGTTCTGCGTCCCGGTGCGGATCACATAGCTCTGCATGCAAAAGGTCATGAGGCCGCTGACCGGGTCCAGGCACTTGGGCTCCATCCAGGAGCGATGCGGATCCACCATTTCCTTGGTCAGTTCCGGCAGGAATTCCGCCGGATCGAACATGGGAAATTCCTGTTCGATAATGCGGTCGATGCGAATGTCGCCGATATGATTGGTCAGCATGGGGCATTTTCCTCGTTCTGTAGGGTTGGCACCAGTCTAACCATGGCTTGACACCTTGTCGCCTGCCACGATCTAAAGGGGGTAGAAATTTTCGGCAAAGGAGTCCTCCCATGAGCGAATGTCTGGTCGGCTGGTCCCATATCCCCTTCGGCAAGCGCGATGACGATCTCGAGGCCATGATCTGTCAGGTGGCCATGGGTGCCTTGGCCGATGCTGGGCTGGAGGCGAAGGACGTGGACGCCATCGTCGTCGGCAACTTCAACGGCGGCTTCGTCCAGCAAGATTTCCCGGCGGCCTTGGTTATGCAGGCAGACCCGGCCTTTCGCTTCAAGCCAGCCACGCGGGTGGAAAACGCCTGTGCCACCGGCTCCACCGCCATCCATGTCGGCCTCAATACCATCCGGGCCAAGAAGGCACGCATCGTGCTGGTGGTCGGTGCGGAGAAAATGACGGAATTGCCAACACGCGAAGTTGGCGACGTGCTGCTGAAATGCTCCTACGTCAAGGAAGAGGCTGAGGTCGAGGCAAGCTTTGCCGGCGTCTTTGGCCAAGTGACGGCGCGCTATTTCCAAAAGTATGGCGACCAGTCAGACGTGTTGGCGCAGATCGCCGCCAAGAACCATCGCAACGGCGTCGACAACCCCTACGCCCACATGCGCAAGGATTTCGGCTTCGACTTCTGCAACACCGTCTCGGACAAGAATCCGCTAGTGGCAGGCCCTCTGCGCCGGACAGATTGCTCTCTGGTCAGCGACGGCGCTGCCGCTGTGGTGCTGGCGGATACGGAGACCGCGCTGAGGCTTAACAAAGCCGTGGTCTTCCGCGCGGCGGAGCAAGTGAACGACTTCCTGCCTGTCTCCCGCCGCGAATTCCTGGATCTGGAAGGCCCGGTCCTGGCCTGGCAAAAGGCGCTGGCCAATGGTGGCATCGACCTGCTGGACCTCGACGTGCTGGAAACCCATGACTGTTTCACCACCGCCGAATTGCTGGAATACGAGGCGATGGGCCTGACGCCTAAGGGCCAGGGCCGCCTCGCCATCGACGAGGGCTGGACGATGAAAGACGGCAAGCTGCCGGTGAACCCCTCTGGCGGCCTCAAGGCCAAGGGCCACCCCATCGGCGCCACCGGTGTCTCGATGCACGCCATGATCGCCATGCAGATGCGCGGTGAGGCTGGGGCCATGCAAATTCCAGGTGCGAAGCTTGGCGGCGTCTTCAACATGGGCGGCACGGCGGTGGCAAACTTCGTTTCGATCCTGGAGCCGTTGCGCTAAACTCCCAGCCAATTGACCGATAAGGAGACACTCCATGCTCAAAAACAGCCTGAACGTCCGCCCCAGCGGCGGCGGTGCCGGTGCCTTTATCGAAGGTGTCGACCTGAACACATTGGACGACGACAGCGCCGGCGTCATCCGTGAGGCCCTGGGTGAGCATGGCGTCGTGTTCTTCCGCGACCAAGCCATCGCCCCCGAAAAGCACATGGCCATGGCGGAATTCTTTGGCGGCATCAACGTCAACCGCTTCTTTGCCCATGTCGATGGCTATCCAAAGATCGCGGAGGTTCGCAAGGAGCCGGACCAGAAAGGCAATATCGGCGGCGGTTGGCACACAGACCACTCTTACGACCAGATCCCAGCCATGGGCTCCATCCTGCTGGCGCGCGAGACACCGCCCGATGGCGGCGACACGATTTTCGCCAATATGTACACCGCCTATGAGAGCCTCTCCGACGGCCTGAAGGCGACGTTGCAAAGCCTGAACGCTGTCCACTCCTCCCGCCACGTATTTGGCGCCAAGCCGAAAAGCCCGCTTCAGCGCGAGAGCCTGAAAGGCCGGATCGGCAATCAGGAGGCGGCCCAGCAAGACGCCATCCACCCCGTGGTGATCAAGCACCCGATCAGCGGCAAGCAAGCGCTCTACGTGAACCCCGGTTTCACCCTGCACTTCGAAGGCTGGACTGAGGAAGAGAGCAAGCCCCTGCTCGAATACCTCTACAAAAACGCAGCCCGGCCGGAGCACACATACCGCTTTCAGTGGGCCGACGGTTCCATCGCCTTCTGGGACAATCGCGCCTCCTGGCACTATGCCCTCAACGACTACCACGGCCATCGCCGCCTAATGCACCGCATCACGGTCGAAGGCGTGCCGGTCGGGCGGTAAGCAGCCCCTTCCCCCGCCGTCATTGCGTGGAGCCGCAGGCAACGCGCGGCAACCAAGGGGCCCCAGGCGATGTCCTCTGGGTTGCTTCGGCTACGCCTCGCAATGACGGCGGAAGGGAACGACCCTCCCACACCGCCGCAAGCCTAAGCCACTCCACCAACACCAAACACGGAAGAGACTGAACCGATGGAACACGCCAAGCAACTCGAAATCCTCGACGATCTCTTCCGCATGATCGACAAGCACGAGAACGTCGACGCTGGCGTGATGCGTCGCAATCCCACCGATGTTTATGTCTGCGAAGATCAAGCCAAAACCGAGTGGAACCAGTTCTTCCGCAATCACCCGCAGATGATCGGCCTGTCCGGCGAACTGCCAGAGCCTGGCTCATTCCTGACCACCGATGACTTCGGCGTGCCCGTGCTGGCCACCCGCGACCGAGACGGCAAATTCCATGCCTTTGTCAACGCCTGCCGCCATCGCGGCTCGCGTCTGGTGCAGGAGAAGCGCGGCAAGGCCCGCAACTTCGCCTGCCCCTTCCACTTCTGGGGCTACAACAACAAGGGCGAGTTGACCTCCATCCCCGAAGACCAACATTTCGGCGAAATCGACAAGTCCTGCCACGGCCTGGTGCGACTGCCGGCGGTTGAGAAGCACAACATGCTGTGGGTGCACCCGCAGCCGGATGGCGTGATCGACGTCTCTGCCCTGTTGGGCGACCTGGAGCCAGAAATCGCCGGCTGGCATTTCGACTCCATGGTGTTCATGGATGAGACCACCATCGACAAGCGCCTGAATTGGAAGCTGGCGAACGACACATTTGGCGAGACCTATCACTTCTCCCGCCTGCACAAGCGCACGCTGAACAACATTTTCTATGGCGACGCGCTGCACTACGAGACCTTCGGCAAGAACCACCGCTTCACCTTCCCGTCGCGCCGTATCGACCAATTGCGCGATGTCCCGCGGGATGAGTGGAACATCACCCATGGTGCAGTGACGCTCTACTACCTGTTCCCAAACATCCAGCTGATCTTGGGCCGCGGCACGGTCAATCTGGTGAAGATCTACCCGGACGGCACCAACCCCAGCCGCTCGATCAGCAAAGTCGGCCATTATTTCAGCAAGCGGTTGCTGGAAGCAAAGGAAGAGGCCGAGGCGGAGGGCAAGGAAGAGCTCGCGGCGGAAGACGCCTACAACCTGGAAAAAGTGCTGACCACCCTGCCGGATATCAAGGCGACATCCGAGGTGTTCGACAGCACGATTGAGCAGGAAGATTACGTCATGGGCGAAGGCACGCAGCGGGCGGTTGAGTCCGGCGCCCTGCCCTATCTGATCTTCGGCCGGAACGAGCCCGCGCTGCACCACATGCACAAGTCCTACCGCACCGCCCTCGGCCAGCCGCCGCTGGAGGAATACCGAGGCTGAATTTGGTGACGGCTCCGGTGCCGCCGCCGGTCCTAATCGCCGGCGGCGGCCCGGTCGGCATGACCTGCGCCCTAGCACTTGCGCAGCATGGCGTGCGCTCTGTCCTGTTCGAGCGCAATCCGGATACCACCCGCCATCCCAAGATGGACATCACCAACGGTCGCTCGCAAGAGCTGTTCCGCCGGCTGGGGCTGGCTGAAAAATTGCGCGATGTTGCCGTGCCCCGCGATCATGTGCTGGACGTCGCCTGGGTCACCAACATGGCCGGGTACGAGTTGCACCGCTTCCGCTACCCCTCCCCCGACGACCAGCGCGCCGCCTTTGCCGCCGCCAATGACGGCCGTCAGCCGCTAGAGCCAGCCATGCGCGTCTCCCAGGTGGTGATTGAGCCGGTGCTGAAGACTGCCGTTCTGGCAAATCCCCTGATTGAAGCGCACTGGGGCGTCGCGGTGGAGGGCGTCGCTCAAGATGCAGACGGCGTCACCCTCACCGTGCGCGACCGCGGCTCTGACCAAGTGCGGCAGGTGCGTGGGCGCTACCTGGTTGGCTGCGATGGCGGCAGCAGTGCCGTTCGCCGGGCGCTAGACATAGGCGTTGAGGGCAAGCACGCTGTCTCCAACCGTTTCATGATCCACTTCCGCAGCCAGGCCCGCAACGTACTGCAACGCTTTGGCATCGCCTGGCATTACCAATCGCCGATGGGCACGTTAATCGCCCAAGACGACGACGAGATCTACACTCTGCACGCCCGATTTCCAGAGGGCATGGACACGTCGAACGTTGATCCTCTGCCCACGCTGTTCGCAGCGCTGGGGACGGAAATCGAAGCGGAAATCCTGGTCGCAAATCCTTGGACTCCACACCTCCTGGTCGCCGACCGCTATCAACAAGGCCGCGTGTTCCTGGCCGGAGACGCCGCGCACCAATACATCCCCACCGGTGGCTATGGCATGAACACCGGTATCGGCGACGCCATTGATATCGCTTGGAAACTGGCGGCCGTCTGTCAGGGTTGGGGTGGCTCACAAATGCTCGCCAGCTATGAGGCAGAGCGCCGCCCAATCGGCCTGATCAACCGAGACTGGTCGGAGCGGCACACCGGCGTGCGCATCGATATTGCAGAGGCTTACGCTAAATGGCTTAGTACCGAAAACTATGACGCCAGCCGCGCAAACCTCGCTGCCTTCATCGCCAACGCCGGCAATCTGGAGAACGAGGCATCTGGGATCGAGTTTGCCTACCGCTACGACGCCTCGCCTCTGGTCGCGCCAATCTTGGACCAGTTCGAGACCGCGCCTCCCCCACCTAATGACCCTGCAACCATCCCCACAACAGCCTGGACAGGCATGCGCGCACCGCACCTATTCGACAACAC
>Ga0055584_100005346_pt1 | contig 12578 bp, 13 predicted proteins | sample OSDHelmetaG_FD_58716 | JGI IMG/M metagenome (GOLD analysis project Ga0055584, IMG submission 58716) | Pelagic marine sediment microbial communities from the LTER site Helgoland, North Sea, for post-phytoplankton bloom and carbon turnover... | ecosystem: Environmental > Aquatic > Marine >... | reverse complement strand
CGGCGCGCTCCAGCTTCTCTTGCGCGCCCCAGTTATCGAGTTCGATCGGATGGCCGACGCGCGGCGGAAGCCCGCCGATCTCCTCGCGCCGCGTCGCACTCGTGCAGGGCGGCAGGGGGACACGGTCGGCCAGGCGCTTGCCGAAATCGTCTTCTTCCGGGAACTCGTCCGGGCGCAAGACCTGGAGCAGCCGGAAGAATCCGTGGGCGTCGTCTTCCAGCGGCGTGGCCGACAGCAGCAGGCAGTGGCGACCGAGGTCGGCGATCGGGCGGACGGCCCGATACGCGGGGTCGCCCGGGTGGCCGGGCGGGCGCCGAAGGTGGTGCGCCTCGTCCACGATCAGCATGTCGATCCCGGCCTCGACCGCCTGGCGCGTCAGGTCCGGGCGATCGATCAACGTCTCGAGTCCGACCACGACTCGCCGGTGCGCATCGAACGGGTTGAACCCCTTGCCGTAGTCCCTCTCGACGTCGGCGAGGCGTTTCTGGTCCAGCAATACGAAGATCTGGTGATACTTGCGCCAGAGCTCGCCGAGCCACTGCACGGTGAGCGTTTCGGGCGCGACGACCAACGTGCGGTCGGCGCGGCCCGTGCGCAGCAGGTGGTTGAGGATCAGGCAGGCCTCGACGGTCTTGCCCAGGCCGACCTCGTCGGCCAGCAACCAGCGCACCAGGGGCGTCCGGGTTGCCGATTCCGCGCAGTAGAGCTGGTGGGGGAACAGGCGGATCCGGCCACCCAGGAACGAACCCAGCCCGTCGGCCTCCCGCAGCGCGGCGAGGTGCAGGGAGTCGATCCGAAGCGAGAACTGCTCCAGGCTGTCGATCTCGCCGTGGGCCAGCTTGTCCACCAGGGACCCGCCGGCCTGAAGTGGCCACAGGTCGTCCTCGGCAACTTCGCGGCCGTCGTCGAGTCGCACGCGGCCAGGCTCGGGTACGGCCGCGATCGTGACGATCTCGTCGGACGGCTGGAGCCTGACCCGGGCGCCGACCGGGAGGGTCAGCGGCACCAGGGCGTCGGTGTTCTGGGACAGGCGCAGGGGTTCACCGTGGGCGAATTCCACCACCACGGTCCGCTGCTCGATCACACGCACCACACCCGGACCGAGCTCCGGGTTGTAGCGGTGGATCACGCGGTCGCCTCGGTTCCAGACCATCCAGCGAAGCATAGCTCCGGAAGCCACAAAAGTGCGCTTCGGGGAGCACTTTTCTGCGAGAGAATAGAATCCGGCATGCGGGGTATCCCTGATCGATTCCGATCGATTGGAGGGATGCCCCCAGTGGAGATCCTGTTGGGTCAAGAAGAAGCCGTGACCGCCGAGCGTGACCTGATCCTCAAGGCCCAGGCCGGGGAGAGCGACGCCTTCGGCGAACTGGTGCAGCGGTACATGCGCCGCGCGTACTACGCGGCGCTCGGGTTCGTCGGCTCACCCGAGGACGCGATGGACCTGTCCCAGGACGCCTTCGCCCGCGCCTATCGTGCGCGGCACCGCATCAACCCCGACATGCCGTTCTACACCTGGTATTACCAGATCCTGCGGCGCCTGTGCTTCAACTTCACCCGCGACAGGAGCCTGCACCGCCGAAAAATACGCGACCAGAAGAGTTGGATCGTGGACGACGCCACGTTCCGTTCCAGCGAACGCGACCCGCAGCGCAACATCGAACGCGAGGAGATCCGCCGGAAGGTGCGCGAGGCGATCGATACGTTGCCCGACCGCGAACGAGAGGTGCTCGTGCTGAAAGAGTTCGAAGGGCTGAAATACCGTGAGATCGCGGACGTCGTCGGGATCCCGATCGGCACCGTGATGTCCAGGCTGTACTCCGCGCGGAAGCATCTCGCGGCCGCGATCGAGGAGATGGAACGTTGACCGGAAACCACGAGGAACACCCCGAGCGAGCACGCGCTCTGATGATGGCGGCCCTCGACGGCGAACTGTCCTCCGTCGAACAGGCCGAGCTCGACCGCATGCTTTTCACCGATGAAACCCTCCGGGAAGAATGGGAACGCCTGAAAACCGTCAAGGAGGTTACCGGCACGATGACTTTCCGAGAGCCTCCCGAGGAGGTGTGGGACCGCTACTGGGTCTCGATCTACAACCAGGCCGAGCGCGGTCTCGGTTGGTTGCTGTTCTCCGTCGGGCTGATCGGCGTCTTCGCCTGGGCCGGCTGGCAGTGGGTCGATGAACTCCTGGCGGACACCGGGATCCCGATCTGGGTCAAGCTGGCGATCTTCGCAGCCGTGTTCGGTGGCGGTATCCTGTTCTTCTCGGTCGTGCGGGAACGCTGGTTCACGCGTCGCCACGATCCGTACAGGGAGGTGAAGCGATGATCGTCACGCCGTCTTCGGCCATCACCGGCTATCGCGTGACGAAAACGCACGGCCTGGTCAAGGGAAACACGATACGCGCCCGCCACGTGGGGAAGGACATCCTCGCCGCGCTCAAGAACATCGTCGGCGGAGAGGTCGAGGAGTACACCAAGATGATGGCCGAGGCTCGCGAACAGGCGATCGACCGCATGATCGCCGAGGCCAACGACACCGGAGCCAACGCGATCGTCGACGTGCGGTTCTCGACCAGCTACATGATGTCGTCCGCGTCGGAGATCATGGCCTACGGCACCGCCGTCACGATCGAGAAGGGCGAGAGCTGAGGCCGTGAGCCGCTAGCCTGCCGCGCGCCCGGCGATCACCTCGCGTAAAGCGCCCCAGGTGCCGGGGTCGAGTGCGAGCAACGCCGCCAGGTAAAGGTCCACCTCGGCATCGTCGAACTTCTCGTAGGCCGCGGCCGCGGCGCGTTCGAGCGCTTCGGCGCCCGGTGTTTCCAGGTCGTAGTCGTCGTCGATCAACCCGCCGCTCTGGGGGATGCCGAGCTCGTCCAGGAACGTCCCCAGCAGCGCGACGCGCCGGTCGAGGTGCAGGGCGAGCAGCATCGTCGAGGCGAGGTTGTCGTCGGCGTACACGTTCTTGAGCATGTAGGCGACGCGTCGTTCGAGCGGCAGTTGCCGCACGGCGTTGGGCCGGAAGCGCAACGCATTCGCGATCGCCATGTCGGCCTCGACCTTGCTGCCCTGGGTTCCGTCGTTGTACGCCGAGCGCACGGCTTCTTCACGCGTCGCGTCGTCGAGATGCGTCCACAGACGCGACGGGGAGAGGTCCTCGAGGTCGAGCGTTTCTAGAATGGACATTGCCTCACCAGCGTTTGAAGAGAAGAACCTCGCGACCGCGCCGGCGGTACTCCACCTGATCCATCAGCGCTCTCATCAGGAACAGCCCGCGACCGTGATCGAGTTGCAAGCGGTCGTTGTTCCGCGGGTCGGGGATCTCGGCGGGCTCAAAGCCCGCGCCCTCGTCGCGGACCAGCACCAGCGTCATCGCGTGGCCGCCGTAGCAACGCACGAATACGTTCTTGCCGTGGTCCTCGTCGTTGCCATGGATCACCGCATTGGCCAACGCCTCGCGCAGGGCGATCTCGAGGTCGGCTTCCTGTTCGGTGTCGCAGCCGCACTGGCGGGCGACATCGAGGATCAACTCCACGGCGTCGTTGATCTTCGCCCGGGTACTGGGGTAGTGCACCCGGCGACGGATCTCGAAGGCCGACCGGTCGAGCGGCCAGAAGCCGTTCGGCGAGGTCGCGTTGTTGGTTTCGCTGGCCATGTCCGTCAAAGAATAGCCTCCAGTCCCCGCGAGAATCCAGTCCCGGCTTGTCAGGCATCGCCTGCGTGGCTACGCTGGCGCCATGGCGAAGCAATACTGGCTGTTCAAGTCCGACCCCGAGGAGTTCGGTCTCCCGCAGCTCAAGAAGTGCAAGAACAAGACCTCCCTGTGGGACGGTGTCCGCAATTATCAGGCACGGAATCTACTGCGAGACAGCATCCGAGTTGGGGACGGAGTGCTGTTTTATCACTCCCGGGAGAAGCCTCCGTCGGTCGTGGCGCTGGCCCGTGTGGTCAAGGCCGGATACCCCGACCCGACGCAGTTCGACCCCCGCTCGAAGTACCACGACCCCCAATCGTCAGCGGACGACCCGCGCTGGTTCGTGGTCGATATTCGTCATGAACGCGACCTGAAACACCCGGTTTCACTCCCTGAAATCCGGGAAACGCCCGGTTTGGAGGAGATGGTCCTGGTCAACCGCAGCAGGCTGTCCGTCCAGCCCGTGCGGCCCGAGGAATGGCGTATCATCGTGAAACTCGGTGGCGCCGCGCGGGGTTAAGTCCCCGTTTGGCTGAAAAAAGCGGTTAGACTCTCAGGCCGATATCCGGAGTCCACGGCCGTCCCCATGGGGTCGCGCAGGTTGCAGTTCGCGCCCTGTCCGGGTAAATAGGTTCGGTTCCCGCGATGGGGCCCCGAATAGGAGAACGCATGAGCCTGGAACGCGACGAACGGTGGTTTGGCCATCCGGATGGCCTGTCCACACTCTTCTTCACGGAGATGTGGGAGCGTTTTTCCTACTACGGGATGCGGGCGTTGCTGACGCTCTTCATGACCGCGCCGGTGACGATGGGCGGCTTCGGCTGGCCTTCTGAAAAGGCCGGGCCGATCTACGGCCTGTATACGGCGATGGTCTACATCACCGCGCTTCCCGGCGGTTGGATCGCAGACCGGCTGATTGGCCAACGAAAGGCGGTGCTGATCGGCGCGATCATCATCATGACGGGGCACATCAGTTTGATGTTCCACGGCATCGGGCCGTTTTACCTGGGCCTGTTCCTGGTCGTGATCGGCACCGGTTTCCTCAAACCGAACATCTCCGCGCTGGTCGGCCAGCTCTACACCGAAGACGACGAACGGCGAGATTCCGGCTTCTCGATCTTCTACATGGGGATCAACGTCGGTGCGTTCTTCTCTCCCATTATCTGTGGCTTCCTGGCCCAGTCGCCCGCATTCAAACAGGTCCTTGAAGCCAGGGGGTTCGATCCGAGCGGAAGCTGGCATTGGGGCTTCGGCGCGGCGGCAGTCGGGATGGCACTCGGGATCGTGCAGTACGTTCTCGGATCGAAGAAGCTCGGGAAGATTTTCCAGTGGCTGGCCATCGCCATGCTGGTCGGTTCGACGGCCGCCCTGGCCTGGCTCACCGTTTCGTATGACGGGCCGGCCGCGGCCGCTCTGACCGGTGAGCAAGTGCTTGAAGCCGGGACGATCAACGCCGGGATGATCCTGCTCGCCTTGAAGGCGCTCGCGGTGTTGATCCTGATCGGGTGCGCGGTGCTGCTGTTCCGCGCCAAGCAGATCTACTACGGCATCCTCGGCGTGGCGCTCGCGGCGGCCCTGTTCTTCTCCGACGTGGCCAAGCTCGAGGGGCTGGCATCGATGATCGACATCCTCGTCGCGGTCGTCGGGATGGTCCTGCTCGTCTTCCCGATGGTCTATTTCACGCGTCTGTTCCTCAATTCGGAGTGGCAGGACACGACCCGCAAGCGACTCTACGCGATCCCGGTGTTCTTCTTTGCCGCGGCGATCTTCTGGTCCGCGTTTGAACAGGCCGGTTCCACGTTGACGCTGTTCGCCGACCGTTTCACGGTCAACTCGGTGTTCTCGATGGCGTTCCCGTCGTCCTGGTGGCAGTCGTTGAACGCGCTGCTGATCGTCGTCTTCGCGCCGGGGTTCGCCTGGTTGTGGGTCCGGCTGGCCAGGACGAAAAAGGAACCCTCGAGTCCGACCAAATTCGCGATCGGGTTGTTCCTGTTGGGGCTCGGTTTCGCCGTACTGGCGATCGGCGCGACGTTTACCGGCGATGCTGAAAACCCGATGCGGGTCAGCCCACTCTGGTTGTTCTCCGTTTACCTGTTGCACACACTCGGCGAGCTGTGCCTGAGTCCCGTCGGCCTGTCCACCATGACGAAGCTCGCGCCGAAGAGACTGGCCGGGCAGATGATGGGCGTGTGGTTCCTGGCTGCCGCGATGGGCAACTTCATCGGTGGGATGATCGCCGGTCTGTTCGAGTCGTTCCCGTTGCCGCTGCTCTTCGGGGCGGTCTTCGTGACGACGCTGGTGGCTACCGCGGCGATGCTCCTGCTGGTCAAGCCGGTGCGCAGCCTGATGTCCGGCGTGCACTGACCGACGTTCGGATCCGCCGGCAGCGGCGCTTCGTGCGGTCGTCTCGGGATCGTGAGGTAGGCGGAACCCCCGACTGGCCTGGGTGGCATGTCGCGACTATCTTGAGTACTTAAGTGAAGAAGTGCTCAAATTTCGCGGAGGACCCCCCATATGGCGGCCGAGAAGAATCAGGCGGCGTTGACCGACGCCGAGCGCGAGTCCCGAGATGTAGCCGAGGCAGCGCGTGAAAAAGACTGGAAACAACCGAGTTTTATCCGCGAGATGTTTCTCGGTAATTTTCGGCTGGACCTGATCTACCCGTTCCCGACGGGTGGGGAACGCCCCGAGTTCTTCGAGTTCCGAGAGAAGCTCCAGCGCTTCCTCGCCGAGGAAGTCGACCCCGGCGAGATTGATCGCACCGGGGAGTACCCGCAGCAGGTCGTCGATGGGCTGAAACGCATCGGCGCTTTCGGGATGAAGATCCCCGCCGCCTACGGCGGGTTGGATCTGAACCAGGTCGAGTATTCCCAGATCATGGAGTTGCTCGGTACCTACGACGGCAACCTGTCGGCGTTGCTCTCCGCGCATCAGTCGATCGGCGTCCCGCAACCGCTGAAGGTGTTCGGGACCGACGAACAGAAGAAGGAGTTCCTGCCGCGTTGCGCTGCCGGAGCGATCTCGGCATTCGCGCTGACCGAGCCTGCGGTCGGCTCCGACCCCGCGCAACTCGAGACGACCGCGGTGTTGACGCCGGAGGGTGACGAATACGTGCTCAACGGCGAGAAGCTGTGGTGCACCAACGGGACGCTCGCCGAGCTACTCGTCGTCATGGCCACGAACCCCGAGACTAAAAAGATCAGCGCCTTCGTGGTCGATACCGCGACACCGGGCGTGAAGGTCGAGCACCGCTGCCGTTTCATGGGGCTCAGGGCGCTCTCCAACGCGGTGATCAGCTTCACGGACGTGCGCGTCCCGAGAACCAATCTCATCGGCAAGGAAGGCCAGGGGTTGAAGATCGCGCTGGTCACGTTGAATACCGGGCGGCTCTCGCTACCCGCGGGGGCGACCGGAAGTTCCAAGCGTTGCCTGGAGATCTGTCGCGAGTGGGCCGCCGAGCGCAAGCAGTGGGGCGTGGCGATCGGAAAGCACGAGACCATCGGGCACAAGCTCGCCGACATGGCGGCGACGGTGTTCGGCATGGACGCCCTCTCACGGTTGGCCAGCGAAATGGCCGATCGCGGCAACTACGACATCCGGCTCGAGGCCGCCGCGGCGAAGGAATGGAATACCGTCGAGGGCTGGAAGCTGGTCGACGACACGATGCAGATCCGCGGCGGGCGCGGTTACGAGACCGAAGAGTCGCTGCTCTCTCGCGGCGACAAGCCGACCGCCGTCGAACGCATGATGCGCGACTTCAGGATCAACACGATCTTCGAGGGCTCGAGCGAGATCATGCACCTGTTCATGGCCCGCGAGGCCGTGGACAAGCACCTGCAGGTCGCCGGCGATCTGGTGGACCCGCGCAAGAGCGCCGGGGCCAAGATCGCCGCGCTACCCAAGGTCATCGCGTTCTACGCCTGGTGGTACCCGACGCGCTGGCTCGGTTGGGGACGCTGGCCGCGTTACTCCGAGTTCGGGCGACTGGCCGGCCACATGCGGTTCGTCGAACGCATGGCGCGCAAGCTCGCACGTCAGTCGTTCCACGGCATGGTCGTCCACGGGCCCAAGCTCGAGCGCCGGCAGGGCTTCCTGTTCCGCCTCGTGGATGTCGCCAACGAGTTGTTCGTGATGGCCTCGAGTTGTTCGCGCGCCGCGACGATGGTGGGTGAAGACCACGCCGAGGCCGGCCGCGCCGTCGAACTCGCCGACCTGCTGTGCCGCCGTTCGCGCCGCCGGGTCAAGGCGTCGTTCAAGGCGCTCTGGAACAACGACGACGTGTTCAAGTACAAGGTCAGCAAGTCCGTGTTGAGCGGAGACCAGGTCTGGCTCGAAGAGGGTCTGGTGCAGCAAGTCCGTCGTTCCCAGCCCAAGCCCGTGCGCGCGGAGACGGCACAGGGGTAGCTTCCGCGATAGACTGCCGCTCCATGAGCGATTCGTTGCATCCAGCCGCGTCACGGCGCGCGCGTCTCATGGAGACCTGCGCGCAAGCGCTGGTACTCGTGCGCGGCGCGGGCCCTGACGGGATCAACCCCAACTTCTTCTACCTCACCGGAATGACCGAGCCTGCCGCGGTGCTGGTGCTCTGCGCCGCAGGGCTGCGAGTCGGTACGGGAGCGGCCGCGCCGGGGCCGGATTACTACCGCGGCAAGCTGCTGCGTCAGGTCCTGTTTCTACCGTCGGGCAGCCCGCTCGCGGAGACCTGGGGAACCGGGCCGACGATGTCCTACGAGCAGACGCATGCCGACGGAGTCGGTGTCGATGCGGTCTTACCGCTGGCCGAATTCGAGACGCGACTCGCCGCCTGGCTCCAGGAAACCGGCCGTCTCGCCTACGTGCGCCCCGCCACGCCGACGCTCGTCGGCCGTGACGCCGATGCGGAATTCGTGGACAGGATTCGTTCGCGGTTCCTGGGCCTGGCGATCGATGACGCGACGCCCGTCGTGGGCGAGATGCGGGTGCGCAAGGACACGTTCGAGATCGCGGCGATTCGTCGTGCAGCCGGCGTCACCGCCGACGGCTTCGACCGCGTCTGCGATGCCCTGCGTCCGGGAGTCATGGAACACGAGCTCGAGGCGGAGCTCGTCTCGGCCTACCGCCGGGCGGGGGCCGAGCACGCCTTCGACCCGATCGTCGGTGCCGGCCGCAACGCACTCAAGCTGCACTACCGGGACAACGCGGCGAGGGTCGAGGACGGCGATCTCGTGCTCGTGGACAGTGGCGCCCGGCTCGACGGTTATGGCGCCGACGTAACCCGCACCTTCCCGGCCGCGGGCCGATTCTCGCCGCGCCAACGCGAGCTCTACGCGGTCGTGCTGGGCGCCTGGCAGGCCGCCGTGGATGCGACGAGGCCCGGCGTGAGTCTCGGTGACCTGCACGCGATCGCCTGGGAGTCGATCGAAGCCGCGGGCCACGGGGCGGCGTTCATCCACGGGTTGACGCACCACCTGGGGATTGCAACCCACGATGTGGGCGACAAGCAACGCCCGCTCACCGCGGGTGCGGTGATCACCATCGAGCCCGGGATCTACCTCGCCGACGAGGGGGTCGGGATCCGCATCGAGGACGACGTGCTGGTCACCGCCGAGGGTTGTGAGGTGTTGACGGCCGCCATTCCCAGGACGATCGACGCGATCGAGAGCCGGATGAAGCGCCCGTGAGCGAACTTCCCGCGGGGCTCGCGCCCGCCGCCGATGTGGTGCCTCGCAGCAGCGCGTCGACGATCGTCCTGCGCCAGGGCCCGGACGGACGCGAGGTGCTGCTCGGGGTCCGCTCGCGAAAGTCCAGGTTCATGCCCGGCCAATGGGTCTTTCCGGGCGGCGTGCTCGAGCCGCAGGATGCCGGAGACTTCGCCCGTTGCGCCGCGCGCGAGCTCGCCGAGGAGACCGGTCTGGTCGTCGACGCGCCGACGTTGATTCCGGCCGGCGAGCGTACGACCCCGGCCATGTTCCCGGTGCGTTTTCATACGGAGTTCTTCGTCGCCCAGGTCCCGTCGGGCGGCGAAGAACCGGCGCCGCCAACGGACGAAATCGAGCGGTTGGTGTTCGTGCGTCCGGGCGCCATCGTCGAACGATGGGCCTCGGGAACGTGCGCGATCCCGCCGCCCGTCCTCTCGATGCTTCGAGCGTTGGCAAGCGAGATCGACGAGCCCATCGAGACGATCGTCGAGACCCTGGTCGCGGCCAACGCTCAGGAGCAGCGCGCCCCGCGTATCGAGTTCGCCCCGGATATCTGGATGCTCCCGGTCCGTACGATGACGATGCCGCCGGCGACGACCACCAACGTCTGGATGCCCGGCGGCGAGAAGTTCGTCGTGATCGATCCGGGCTCCGCCGATCCAGCCGAGCAGGCTCGACTGCTCGAGGTCATCGGCCGCCGCACGGCGCTGGGCCATTCCGTGGAGGCGGTCCTGCTCACGCACGAGCATCAGGATCACGTCGCCGGGGTCGTCGAGTTGTGCGCGGAGCTCGGCGTTCCGTTGCGCGCCCACGAGAAGACGATGTCGCTGTCCCGGTTCGATCGTATCGAGCACCGCGAACGGTTGGCTGACGGCGACCTGCTCGACCTGGACGGGCTGACGCTACGCGCCCTGCACACCCCGGGGCATTCACCCGGGCACCTGGCGTTCGAGATCGTCGGCCGCCGCACGTTGATCGCCGGTGACCTCGTCAGCGCCATCTCGACAATCCTTATCGAGCCGCGAACGGGCAGCATGGCCGACTACCTGGCATCGCTCGAGCGCATGCGGGCCAACGGGTACCGCACGTTGCTCCCCGGCCATGGGCCGCCGATCCCGGCGCGCGCGCTCGAGAACCTGATCGACCACCGGCGTCGACGGGAGACCGCCGTGCTCGATCAACTATCCGATGAGCGTGCCGAACTCGGTTCCATTGCTCGCGGGGCCTACCGGGAACTGCCGGACCTACCGCAGAAACTGATCGAACTGCAGACACTCTCGCACCTGATTGACCTGGAACGCCGCGGCGCGGTGCGGCGCGTGTCGGACGAACGAGTCTGGGAGCGCATATGAACGAGACGGTCCCCGAGAAGATCGAGCGCCTGTTGCACGAACGGGTTTCACCCGTTCATTTCGAGCTCGTGGACGACAGCGCGAAGCACGCAGGCCATCCCGGTGCGACGTCGGGCGGAGGGCACTACAGCGTGCTCGTCGTATCCGCGGCGTTCGAGGGCCTGGGCCGGCTCGAGCGACACCGGCTGGTCTACGCGGCACTCGAGGGCATGATCGGGACCGAGATCCATGCGCTGGCGCTACGCACGCCGGCGGTATCCGAGTGGAGCGAGGGCTGCTGAGCGTCGCTCAGCGCGGCGGCGGCGCGTCGAGCCGCTCGAGCCCCGCGGTCGCCTGAGCCTGGAGTCGTTCGACCGCCCGGTTCTTGATCCGCGTTTCCGGCAACGAGGCGATCGCGTCGAGCGTCTTCTGGTAGGCCTTGCGGGCGTCTTCGGGGCGACCGGCCTTCTCGAGGATTTCCCCGCGCCGCACGAGCCAGGTCTCCTGGCGCGCCGATCGGGAAGCGATCTGCTCCAGCCGTTTGAGGGCATCGTCGTAACCCAGGATGTCGATCTCGAGTTCGATCGCGTAGAGCTGTAGGGTCACGGGATAGTCCAGGGCTCGCAGGCCCTCGTCGAGTCCCTTGATCGCGGCGGGGATGTTCTTGCGGTCCGCGGCGACCAACGCGCGTGCCCGTTCGAGGTAGTACTCCGGCCGCGGTTTGCCGTCCTTGATACTGGCCAGCGTCTTTGTGTAGGCCTCGGCGGCGGCGAGGTGCCGTCCCAGTTGCATGTAGGTGCGGCCGAGCAGCGCGAGCGTCTTGGTGTCGCCGGGTCGCTTGGCCAGGTACGCAGTCAGGGGCGCCACGGCCTGCTCGGCGCGGTCGCTCTCGAGCAGCATGCGACCCAGGGTCTGCTGCACGACGATCAGCTCGGGGTCCAGCTTGAGCGCGTGTTCATAGTCGGCCTGCGCCCGGTCCCACTCCCGGTGGATCCGGTAGAGCTCGCCGCGACGGAGGTACAGCGTCGCGTCGTTCGGCGTGGCGGCGATGCGCTTGTCCAGGTCGGCGATCTGCTCATCGATGCCTGGATGGGCCAGCACGGGAACCATCGCCGATGCGGCAAGGAGCAGCGCTACAGCCGCGAATCGTGGGAGGAACGTCTTCATACCCAGATTATAAGTACGGCGATTCGTTCCGCTGTCCAGTCGGCGGCGGTCAGTTGGGGTCGCAGGCGTCCCCCTTGCCGTCGCCGTCGCTGTCGATCTGGTCCGGGTTCGGGGCGTTTTTGCAGTTGTCGCAGACGTTGCCGACCCCGTCCATGTCGATGTCCGCCTGGTTGGGGTTCGGGACGCCGATGCAGTTGTCGCAGGCGTTGCCGTGGCCGTCGGAATCGAAATCCGCTTGCGGGAGATTGTTGACGGTCGGGCAGTTGTCGCAGGCGTCACCGTGGGGGTCGGTGTCGGAGTTCGTCTGGGCCGGGTTGAAGTCCGCGGGGCAGTTGTCGTCCGCACAGAGATCGTCGAGCACTCCAGGGTCGCCGAAACCGTCGAAATCGCTGTCGATGCAGTCGTCGAAGCCGGCGTCGCAGACGATGTCTCCATCGGCATCGTCGGCGGCATCGCATCCACAAGCCCCGGCGGTCCCCTGGAACAGGATGTCGCGGCTCCCGGTCTGCCCGGGGTCGTTGCTGTCGAAGGTTCCCGTTTGCCTGGCGCAGTCGGCAGCTCGGACAAGATAGAAATAGATCTCGTCGCCGGCGGGGTCCTCGGTGATCAACAGCGAGGTCGCCTGGGTATCGTCGGCGATGCAGGCGACCTGGGCCGGGGCGCCGCGGAACATCCCCAACTCACCTCGTGCGACGTCGTAGTCGATCGC
>Ga0055584_100005342_pt1 | contig 12585 bp, 22 predicted proteins | sample OSDHelmetaG_FD_58716 | JGI IMG/M metagenome (GOLD analysis project Ga0055584, IMG submission 58716) | Pelagic marine sediment microbial communities from the LTER site Helgoland, North Sea, for post-phytoplankton bloom and carbon turnover... | ecosystem: Environmental > Aquatic > Marine >... | reverse complement strand
ATCGAACCGACGACATCCTCATTACAAGTGAGGTGCTCTACCAGCTGAGCTAAGGTGGCAGTCCCAGTATAATAAACTATTTAAGACTGAAAGTCAAGTCTTTATTTGCCAAATTCATACCCGAAATATTCAATATCTTTTTTGTATATTTCTCTGACAGTTTTTTCAATATCTTCGGTATAAAATTTTGTATAATTTGCTTTTTTCTTTCCTTGCTCTTTGTGGTCTAGTTGATTGGTGCAACCAATAATTGAGCAGACTTTATCGTAATCCTCCTGCAAGTTTTCAAAGCGACCAATAAAATCAAGCTCTTCATTTAGAATATTTAAATAAACGGCATTGCTAATCGGCTTGTATTTATCTGTGGTGCTTTTTGATCGAGGATCTATTTCTATTTGTGGAAATTTTTTTTTGTACTCTGATACATCTAGTTTGTTATTATTTATTTTACATCCATAGAAATTGCCATATTTACTCATGGACGCCATTCTGTCCCAAGGATTCCTTACGAAGGAAAACTTGAAATAATCATCCCAATATTCTTTGTAAATTTCTTTAGCTGTGCTGGCTAAAATATGTTTTCGATGCTTAAAAGTCTCAAAATACCAATCAGGTCTAATCGCCTGTTCTATCGAAGTTCCTGCACTTCTGGGGATATGTATAAAAATGCACTTATGCTTGTGGCAGATCATTTTGTTCTTTATAAAATTTAATTGGATCAAATCTGTCGGCTTGAAATTGTATTAATTTATGAGTTCTAATGCACCCCTCTAAATGAAATACTTTATAATTGTCTTCTTTTTTTAATTCCACTAATTTATCATAGTCATATAGAAACAAAAACTCATATTTACTATTACTCCTAAGCTCTTCAATTATTAAGTCATCAGCCTTCATGTCTGTCATGATGTATATTGATTTTGGTGCGCTTCGAGAATCCAAAAAATCTAAAATGTTTTCACTTCTCGTTCCGTAGTCCCACTCATCGGGAGAAATTCCCCAGCAAGAGGCGCCAACATTAAGGCGGTCGCCTCTTCGAATATGTATACATCCTTCTATTTGATTTTTTTGAACGAAATCGTCCGCAAGGTTTATGTATTTTTCGGAGGGGTCGTAGCTAACGCAAACAGGTCGTTCTCTCAGCATTTTTTTGAAATGTATTAAATCAAGCCCGCTTTCGGGTTGATAGTTAGGTGTTACATACCCTAGGCCTTCTATTGTAATAATATCATCTGGGTTTAATGACTCAATATTCCCTGCGAGTTTGATTTCTGTTTGTCCTACTTTTATGGAATTGACATCAAAATATTCAGAGAATACGAAGTCTGAGGGTCTTCCGTCGTTATGACTCTGCTGGAGGTGCCTGGATGGTGCTATTAATTTTAATCCAAGATAATAAGACAATTTAATATAATCATTGAATTGACTGACCGTGTCAAGCAGTCCGCCGTATTGAGTGTTTTTACTGTAGTCTACTTTTATATATTTATATTTAGAAAAATCTATACCGCCTAAATATTGCTTAAAAAAAACATGATTTTTAAGGTATTCTGTCGCCTCTTTTCGTCTTTTATGTTTCATTCTCCAAATTTATGCCCAAAAAATTCGATGTCATCAGCATACGCTTCAGAGACCATTCTTATAGATTCTTTGTTATACTGATCTGTGTAATGTTTTTTTCTGTATTTTTTTGCATGTAATAGTTTTGAATTTTCGCAATCGATTCCTAATGATTCGCAAAAGTTTATTATATCGGATTCAAGGGAACTGTACCTTATCCATTCTTGTATTTGCTTGCATTGTGGATATATAGGGCTTAAGTAATTTTCAACATGAACCGAAAGCCATCCGTAAAAATCCCTCTGAGTTTTACCTCTATAATACGCCATACTATACATCGATGCAACCCTGTCCCAGGTATTTCTTTGGTTTGCTATAATCTTATAATCTTTAATAGATTCTTTTGGTATTTTAGAGAAAATATCGCTCAATGAGCTATGGGAGTGGAATTTGTATTTTTCAAAATTCCTTGGGGTATGCTCGTCTGACTCTGACGGGGTAATCGGAGTGACTATGTCCTCTTTTCCGCAAAACTTTTCTAAAAAATATTCAGTACTAGTACCTGCCACTTTGTAAAATTTTATATATATGAACTTGTATTTATGTGATATTATCATTTTTTATTCTCCAAATTTGTATCCGAAGTACTCGATGTCCTTAGCGTATTTTTTCGCAATAAGATCTCTTGTTTCATCGTTGTAGTACTCTGTGTAATGCTTGTGGTCGCTTTTATTGGAATGACATATTTCAGGTTCAGGTATTCCAATCGTATTGCAAACTGATTTTAAATCTTCGCTTAGATTTTCCAGTTTCCCTACAAAGTCTATGCCTATGTCGTCTTCATGATAATATTCGCCATGTTTATTAAGCACTTTTTTTGTGTCTTTTTTGATGTAGTTGTATTGTTTATCGATTGAGTTTATGCAAAAATCTTCAAAATTTTGTTCAGAAAATTGATAAGACCAATAAGAGACTGTTCTAGCCCAAGGATTTCTTACAAATGAGAACTTAAAATATTCATCAATATCCCAACCCTTGTGCTCGAATAAAAGTTTAATATCCGTTAGGTTTGAATGCTGGTGCAGGTCGCAACCATCGCACAATTCAGAGTTTCCATAAATTGAAGGAGTAGGATCTTTTACGAGAATGTGATCCTCTACGCTGCAAATACACTCTTGTTCTTTGAGGGTTCCTCTTCCCTTAATGGCATTGATTGAATCCGCTAAACTTAAGAAAACGGATGTGCCAGCAGACTTTGGGATATGAATAAAAATAAATTTATGTTTGTGAGATATAATCATATCTTTCCCTTATTTAATAATTTAAAAACTAAAAACTGAACTAATTTCATTTTGTTATTGAAACAATCCTCTGTATGACAATCTTCTAAAAGGTAATTAATGTTGTCTTTTATAAATTGATCTACTCCGTATTGCTTGTCTATCCACGTGTCATTAGCCATGATTTCTGAAACAGATTGCCAGCCTATTCTTTTTAAAAACCAAGATTGCTCAAGTCTGTCTCTGCTAACAAGGTGGTCTACCACTACACTCGGGCAATAAATAGCAAGGTTTTCTTTTGAAATTTTATGTAAAAGTTCATTTTCTTCGCCTCCTAGTAAGCTGTTTGTTGTCCCTTTCCTGCCTAACGAAGTATTGAATCCACCATGCTTTAAGATAGATTCTTTTGTGAAGCATATGTTCGCGCCGACAAACCATTGTTTATTTGATGGTAGTTTATTGAAAGGTATTTCTTCGTTACCTAAATCTAGCATAGAAAGTAAGCCTAACAAATTTTCCCCTAGCCAAGGCGGTCTGCCGTAATCCCCCCAGTTAGCTAAAGTTTTGCCTCCAAGCGCATGTAGATCTTTATATTTATTAAAACAATTTAATGTTTCTGTAACGAAATTAGGGTGAGCTAAAGAGTCATCATCTATGAAGTGTATCAAATCTGTGTTAGCTAGTTCTACACAGCGATTCCTGGCCCCAGATAGGCCTTCTGTCTCTTCGTGGATATATCTGAAATTTGGCTCGTATTCGCATTTTTTAATTATTCCTAAAAAGGTGGGGTCGTTAAATGGCGGAAGCTTTTCTTCGCTCGTATTATCTAAAACTAGAACATCGTAATCTTCTGTGGGAGAGTTTTGTTGCTCTTTAGAAAGGTAATGGAGGCAAACTTTAAGAACGTCATAATTATTGTATGTGCAAACACAAATTGTTATTTTTTTATTTGAGCTGACTTTGTTCGTAACTGGAGTAAAGGGTTTGCGGCCACTATCCCACCACATATAATCATGGCTTGATACTAATTGATTAATTTCAAACTCCGTCATGTTATTATACGAATGTCCGTGGTTTTCGTTCTCTATGTCTGAAAACGATGCAAAACTAGAAAGGCCAGCGATTGGGTTGAATTTGTGTTTAACTTTAATTTCATCTGGCAGGCTAGGCGAGGTGCAATATCCCACAAATTTGTCAACAGCCGCTACAATTGAATTGCTTTTGCCGTGAAATGAAAAATTTAGATTTTCTTTGAAATATTGGTAATCTAATGGATTCTGTCCCGCAAAGTTTCCGCCCAGAGATATGCTCGCATGACCCTGTAGTTGAGAAGGTTCTTTTGTTAAATTAATTAATTTATTTGCGCCAGAATTGCTCAAAATATACGCCTCCAATCCGTCAAAATTTCTTTTTCCTAGGTGCAACAAGTCTAATTCATCATCTAAATCAGGGTTTGATGCTAAAAAGTTAAAGACATCGCGCGGATTGATGTCGTCTTCTAGAATTAAAGCCTTTTCCACACCGCTGTAAGCTATATCAATCCAGCAAGAGTAATGAGAGGCAAAACACCCTACTGCCCCTTTTGATTGCGAGAAATATAATATTGCTGGCGCCGATACTGGATCTAATGTGAGATCAAGAGATTCTAAAAAGTCTATATTCCCGCGAGAATCAAAAGCTTCTATCTTTTGAATACAATCTTGAATATGACTTGGGTATAATTTAGAATAAGAGATGAAGCTATCCCACTGATTTTTCCTGTCTTTAAGGTTTATGAAATATATTTTAAAAGGTTCATTCATTAATAATGAATTACACGCTATTTATTTTTTAGTATGTATAATTCCTTTAAATATTCTGGCCAAAAAAAGCGGAACGCATCATAATCTTCATTTTCTTTCGCCACTTTAAGTTCGTTTTCGTATATTTGCGCCCAATTTCGTTTGGATTCGTCAAATTTCGTGTCACTTGGTTTCAGGTTCTTTGTGTGAGAACATCCAGATAGAAGAGCGACAATTAATAATAAACGCACATATATATGTACACTTAAATAAATTTATTATATAAAGGGCCAGTATTTTTGGTAAAAAACTCTATATTATGCTTAAGGATTTCTTTTGCGCCAAAATATACTTCTGCTGGACTATAACGGGGCAAACCTTCTTGGTTCATAATCGTGTTGAAAGATTGCTGAAATTCCTTGCCGTATTCATATGTTCTGATGTGAAAATCTGCGCATTCCCTGGAATATATTAGCCAATATATGTCTAGTAAGTCTTGTTCTGAATCTTTGATGTAATTATTAGCAAACTCTATATATGGTTCATAATCTTCACATGCATGACCCATGAAATGAATTAACCAGTCACCTCTTAAAAAATTTCTAGGAAAAATATTTAAATAATGCGGCGAGACATAATTGCTAGTTAATAAATTATTCGCTTTTAATAATCTAATTAACCTGCCTTGGTCTTCTCCTTTTGTTCTAGAGGGTTGCCTCCAGGGTTCATCGACACCTTTGTACCTACTATCCCACCATGCTTCCATTATTTGTCTAGCTAGTGGGCTGGTTTTTATCCATACGGATCCCGAGTTGAGGTCATGGTGCCCTGGATCTGCGGTTACAAAAATATCTTGATCGGGAAGAGACTCAAAAAACTCATGTATTTTCACGGCACGGTTAACTATGGTAATATCCATATCTAAAAAGCCCAAGTACTCATATTTGTCAAAATTCTCTAAAAGTAGTAGAGGTTTTTGGTAGCAAAGGTGAGTGTCTTTATCTAGGGTGCCAGATAAGGCTATCCAGTCATAACCATGTTTTAAGCAGTAATTTTCGACGCTTTTTAACGCGTTTGGCCTCTGCGAGGCATATTGATCGTCCCCAAGTTGACAAATTCCGAGTTTTTTCTTCATATTAATATTGTCTTATCTGTTTTGGTCCCAGGGTCTTTTAATGGTTGATTCGAAGTCGGAGGTTCCTGGGAAGGAGGCATTGATGCCTTCGAATTTTCTGTGGAAAACTTCAAGCTTAGGAGTATTCAAAACTTTATCTATATCGAAAATGTATTCTTCGTCAAAATGTTTTAATACCTTTTTTGCCGATTCACTGTTTATAATTGTAAAGTGTGTGCCACCAGAAATTTCATCGCAGTTCCATGGCTTAGCCCATCTGGAGTAAATATTCATTTTTTTGCATTTTTTAAATTTATTAAAACTACTGTGCCATTGTTGCCTGATTATGTCAAAGCCGAAATTTACTTCTCCAAGTTTTTCTTGTAGGTTTATGTACCAATTTGGTTTAAGTACAATGTCATCTTCAAGGGAGATATAATAGCCAGGTTTTTCTTGTAATATTAATTCGTAGATTTTTTTGTGAGATAAGTAGCAGCCTAGGGTAGCTAATGAATGGGGTGTGTCGGTGCCGTAAAGCTCTTCAAAGATGTCAGAATACTTTCCTAATAGATGCTGGTATTTGCCGCCAAGGGCCACATCTTTTTTTTGGGGATAAAAAGCGGGGACTCTTTCAAGTGGGGGTAAAGGCAAATCCTCTGTTTTTGTGTTGTAATATTGGGATGTCACCCATTTTTTTCGATCTTGGGATGAGTCTAAATTAATATAAAATATCTTTTGTATCTTCATGTGGTTTATAATATCAATTGAAAACATTTAAATTTTTTATCAAATTTAAAACTAGAACTATCCATTATGATTTTTTCGAGCTTCTTTGTGATTTGTAATTTTTTTATTACTAATTCTTGAATAGAAGTGCCAAGATGTACAGGATCGATTCCTCTATTACATTTTAACTCTCTTAGGTGAGGTTCTAAGTCATTCAAGACTTCATCATATATATCGCAAAAAAATAAATCATTTTCTTCACAAAATGTAGAAACATTTTTATTCCATATCTGATTTGTTGCGTTTTGATCACCTCGCGTGTGTGGAGTAACATTGTATATGATCAAATTTTTATACAACGATTTAATTTTCAATATCGAATTTTTGAAATTTGAAATTGAATTAATTATTTTATTCGTTGGGGCTTTTACTGAATATGGATACCAAGAACTGTATGTGTTCCACCTGCAATCAGGTTCTCCAAAAGTTAATAAAAAATAATCATCTTTTTTAAAATGAGACATGATTTGCAAGAGTTTTTTTTCTGTGAACTTTACTGCATTTTCATTCGTAAAATTATTCAATTTTCCTTCCCCCTGAAAAATAGAAATAAAATAATCACCACCTGCGAAGGATCGAGAATGGCTATCGCCAATAACTATAATTTGCCTGCTTAAATTCATCGCTTACTTTCCAAATTTGTATCCGAAATACTCAATGTCTTTTGCGTATTTTTCCGCAACGATTTGGCGAGATTCTTCATCGTAGTATTCGGTGTAGTGCTTGTGATTCGTTTTGTTTTTATGAGATACTTTGAATGGCTTGATGCCAGAATTTTTACATATCTGGTTGAGATCTTTTTGTAGATTTTCAAATCTGCCTATATAATCTATACTTCTGGCGTTTTCGCTCCAAGCGGGAGTATTAATAAAAGAAAGCTGTGGGTTGTAATGTACGTTCCAGACATGGTGATTAGATATTATGCAACCATTTTGGCAAACTTTGCAAAATGTTTTAAAGTCTATATGAGGCCCTTCCTTGTAACCTGATGTATTCCACATTTCAGAACCAGCACACACATAATGGTATAGCGAAACAAACCTATCCCAAGGATTTCTTACAAAGCAAAATTTGTAATACTCAGAGATATTTTTGCCTTTTAATTGGCTGTTGATTATTGTGTCTTGAGTTAAGTGCTCAGGTGTAAGACCCAAAGACTTAGCGATAGATGTTCCTGCCGATTTTGGAACATGGACAAAAAGAATTTTATTTTTATGACAAACGTTCATGTATATAATTACACGATAAAATTCCATGTATCCATCATGTCATAAAGATTTGAATCTTCGGCTAGCCCCCACACTTGGTATGATGTTTTATTTGACCCTCCCCAATTAGCAATTTGCTGTAACAGAAAGAAGCCTTCGGTTTCAAAAAATGGCAAATAAAATATACTTAAGTAGGCTTCAATTTCTTGATTATGTATTAATGTGGCAATCATCATGGGCTCGGCCACACTGAGGCTTAGTATTATATCTTGAAAATATGACTGATCGAAATCAGGATTTTGTTTTATTTCTAACGAAGCTAGGGACTGATTTTTTTCCCCCAAGCTAGAAACCATTAAAGAATCACTGAAAAGCTCGTGAAACTGAACTATTTTTTGAGAAAAAACTTTAGAGACTTCATCTTTATTTCTTGAAATGAAAATGAATTTTTCTGTCAAGCTTTGATTCATTCAATTTTATCAATAGTAAGATTTAAGCTTTCGTTCTGCTTTCTGTCGACTATAAGATGAATTGAATGTTTTTTTTCTTCAAATAAAATTTGGTATATTGCTTGTATCACATAAGATATATCAACGTTTTCATGATGTGAGCCTGGGTAAAACTCTGGATCGTTGTATATAATGTCTAGTAGCTTTTGCAAAGATTGTTTTACCTTATCTTTATCTACCTCATCATCCTCGCCGCTGTCTTCACGACTATTCCTGAACGCTATCATTGATTTGCCAGGTGTGTATTTTTTTTCCAAATTGCCCTCGCTTCATGGTTGACGTCTTTTTGAGGTGTCCAGAATTAGTTAGATTTGTTATCGCCCTTCTAACGCTAGTAATTGGGGTTAATTTTCCGAAGTCTACCTGCTCTAAGACATCTTCGGGGCTAAAGAGGTCAGACTTACTGTTTGATTTAAAAAACTCTAAAACTTTTACTTCTTGTTTTGCGGTTTTTTTATTACTTGATGCTAAAATAGCACCTGACTCATTATTTGTATTGTGATATGAATCTGGGTTCATAAAACTAAGTATTGATTTTATAATATTCTTCATGGTATTACTATCCTATTTATGTCATTTTCTAGTTCGAGATTATCCCAATATTGATGATCGTATTTACTATATACGATATCGCTAAATAGGGTTAAATTTTTTCCGTCTTCACTTGTAAAGCCGACAGCAAGACCGTCAGGAACTCTACCTCTGTCGCTTGTGTATTCAAAGCATTCGTCGTAATCATGCTCCGAGTATACTATATTTGTTGATTTAATTTGCATTTTTTACTATTGATTTTAAAATTATTAATTTTAATTCAGATATTTCTGAAGCTTGATTTATACAGTGAAAAGATAGTAGGAAAAAGCCAACTAGCCACAAAGTTCTTTCTTTATTATTCACAATTTATTACTTCACTTTTATCTAGCCATTTTGGTGGAACGTTTGCTATAGAGCGATATGGGTCTTTTTCTTCAATGGAAATTATTTGTGCAATCAAGTTTTTCTTTTTCATCATTATATTGTGAAAACCTAATGCTTGTTTTGCGTTTTCTGCTTGATAGTAGTGGTATGAGTCTTGGGCTGAGTGATCTGCTCCCGCATTGTACCTTATTCTGTATTCGTGCAGCTTGGGGGCACTATACTTCTTCTTCGTTACCATAGTTGAAACTCCAATATATATGATCAAATAGCAAAAACTGAACCTCATCTTCGAGGTCTAAGTCAACCCCTACGGGCTCTCCTTCTGATACAGGTATATCGTCTTCTTTGTAAAAAAATTCCTCAAATTCTGAGGCACAAACTAAGTCTAGAATTTTACTCATTTTCTGCTATTAACATTTCTAATTGTTCTGGATTTAAATCCCAACCCTCCTCGGGGTTTGAGAGGTTTTCAATCGGTTTTTTTCTCAACCAATTTCTTTGTGAAATCCTAATAAGGAATCGCAAAAATGCGAAAGACTCAACTTTGTTAAGACTTACTTCTCCGTCGGTATTTTTAATAGAGAAAAGTTTAGACGACTCATCGTAACTAAAACTTATGTTTTTAAGATCCTTATTTATTACCATGCCCTTAATATACCACAAGGGAGGCTACAAGTCAAGGAAATTATGCAGGTTCTAGCTCTTTTTCTGGATTTTCTGTGGTTACTTCGTTTGAAGCGGTAGAATTTGACGCGGAACTCTCTCTTTCATTCACATCTTTAAGCAAGGTTTCTTTTTCTTCCGTAGAAAGACCTGTAATTTTTTCTTTTGCGAGCTGAATGCTATATTGCTTGGCAGCTTCCAGAAGACCGTTAATATTGAAAGAGTTCAAGAACTCATTAGCGAGAGCTATTGTAATTTTTTCTGTATCGTTTGTGTCCATAACTTTATTATTATAAGTTTACTCATGTGATATTTCAAGTTTTTTATAATAAAAATTACCCGAAACAACACTTCTTTCGGGGGCTTTATTTTTTGGAACATAATGCCTGATCCATGCTGGAAAAAGTACTCCTTGACCTGATTTTGGGTGAATTTCTAGGTCTTCTTCTCCAAAAATAACTGGTGAACAATTTTCTGGGCAATTTACGAACATTACAAACGACCAATGGGAAGGTAAATGAGTGTGAGAGACTTGATAAGCTCCATTGCCGTAAATTTGACCCCAAATAGAGCTCAACTCAAGATCCAGGCTCTTGTCGTGGTTGCAGTGCGCGGTTAAATTATTAAATCTTGGGTTAGATGAATTTAGGTTTGAATAATCTTTTGAGGGAAGATCTAATATTATCTTTTTGAATTTTCTTTCAATTTCTGTAAAAAAATCATGGTTAAACAACCATTTAGTCATAATAGCACCCATATTGTGGTCTCTGGCACTTTTTTTAATTAATAAATGCAAGTCTTCCATGGAGAAGGAGAAATCAAGTCCAGACAACTCTATAATTGAGCATGCCTGTGATGCTACTTTATCGTAATTTATATTCAAATTAATTAATGAACAGGATTGCTTTGGTCAAGGCTTTTTTTTGGATTACCATAGTAGTAATTCCATGTTGTAACTGTTAAAGCTTTTTGCAAATCTTGTATAGCTTGATCTTGATCTAATGTTAGTTTCTTGAGTGTTTGGTTTTCTTTGTAAAGCTCATAGCAAAAGAAACCTAATACGAAAATCAAAAAGCAGCATACATTACGATAATCCACAATAATAGTTACACTTTCATGTTAAGTACGCGATTTTATTTATTTCCATTTACAATAACTAGGGTTTTCAGCTCTTTTCCTTCTCATGTAATCCCTTTTTTGTTGTCTTCTTTTTTCGAGATTGTCTTCATCGTATTTTTTTTGGGCTTTTTTAACTGCTTTTTGACCCTTCTCTGTGTTGATGTATTTTTTTTGTGATTGATTCATATATAGTCCACTATATCGTCACGCTGCTTCGGAAAATTTTTTCAATATAGGTGATATGTGACCTGTTAAGTTTAAAATTTGATCTGAACCTACGGTTGGCCAATCAACTGAGAATGTAGTGTGTTTGCTAAGCAAATAAGACTGCTCTTCTTCATCAGCATTGGCGGGTCCGATTCCCTCTCTTTGAACATTAACAATTAACCCGCCGTTATTTTTAATCCATAGAGCCTCGTTTTCAAACCTCACGTCTGTTATAAAAATTAGGTGATCACATAACGCATCCGACCTGATTCTTTCTTCGAGTCTATTAATCCAGCAATTTTGATCAAGCTTTCTTCTAATACTAGTTCCGTATGTAACCAAGAGGGGTCTTATCACTTCTTTCTCGTAAGGGTCACTAGTGAAGGCGGAGATTCCTACATTATCTAGTAAAAATTTATCACACTCAGCTTTTAACTCATCAGCAAAGGCGTACCTTTTTGTATTAAAGGAACTCGGCAAACTGTTCCTACATATCGTGTAAAGAGTGTCTTTACCTGACGTTGCGAAACCTGTAACACCTACTAGGGTGTTACTTCTTAATATACTACTCATCTTCATCATAATCATCTAGTTCTAAATCCATTTCGGAATTTCCTACCTCTAATAGCTCCTGTATTTTTTCTTGTAAAGCCCCTACCATTACGAAAGTATTGATATCAAATTCATCTATATATCTATAGACTAAGTTGTCTAAATCAATTCTGAAAGCATCTGTTTGCTCATCGTAATCTCTAGGGCCTGTGGGTTCGTAAAAATCATCTTTGTCCATAAAATATTATAATATATAGTCCACTGTTTTTCAACTTATCCTTTGGAAATTTTTTTCAATTTGCTACTTACTGTAATCATGCAAAGGAAAAATGTAACTGAGGTTCTGGTGGTAGCTCTAGCTCTTCGGGTATGGATTTAATTATCTCTAAGCACATCTTTGGCAAAAATAATTCACCTAAAACTTTTCTCATGAAGTTTGGACTGTAATCATATTTAAATGTAAGATCGTTTTGTATATGTGCAAATTTATCGAAAAGATCTGTAGGTAATCCGCAGACTGCTAAAATTTCCCTAACGGAGAGAACCCTTGCGTCAGAATAAGTGTTGTCAGAACATTTTCTACCTGGATGAACATTGTTTTGGCTAGAAATGGATCCATTTGTCATGGTTACGGTTGGAGCTGGCTTGTCCCACTCCATGCGCTTGTAGGTAGTTTTGAAACCTTTTATTCTTCTTATTACCCCATCTTTAGTTATTTTTGGGTAATGTATTTTATTATCAAATGCCGTCTTACCTGTGGGGGTATTAGTCATCCAAATAATATGATTCGGGTTGTGTTTAGGGGCAAAATGCCATGCGAAATTTGAATGCTGGCTATTTCTTAATGAGCAAAATTCTTCTTCATCCCCTATGGCCTCAAGGACTGTT
>Ga0055584_100005341_pt1 | contig 12586 bp, 12 predicted proteins | sample OSDHelmetaG_FD_58716 | JGI IMG/M metagenome (GOLD analysis project Ga0055584, IMG submission 58716) | Pelagic marine sediment microbial communities from the LTER site Helgoland, North Sea, for post-phytoplankton bloom and carbon turnover... | ecosystem: Environmental > Aquatic > Marine >... | reverse complement strand
ATCCATCCCTACAGGTGACTCTTCGACAGAAGTAAAGTAATCATTAAGACTGCTATAGTTAGGATCGTTACTTTTTGGCGAATCAACAGATTCTTGGCTCGCAACAATCTTTTGGAAATCATCAGTAGTTACTTCATAGTCAACTTCAACATAACCAAATCGACCATCTTCGTTTAGCATTTCAGCAACACTGTTTGCGTCATAACCATAAGAAGGTAGTTCAACTATTTCAATTGAATTGAAACTTACAGAACTTTGCTGAGAAGCAGTGTTGTAACTCATGTTAACTTTTTTAGCTTTTTGGGTTATACACCATTCATTATTTCCATCAGGCGTTGTTAAACAAGATTCACCGACACTAGGTAAAGATGCTTGGCTAAATGCACTTACTTGAGCTTTGTTCGAACTCACTTTTTGCATTGGGTTCTTATCTAAAACCATAAGTCGGACTGTATCACTTGCCATTGATGGTGAAGCTACAAGGGCTAATGTCATTGCTACTAGTGCTTTCATTTTAAAGTTTTTCATTTTCATATACCTTATTGTGCTTCACAAGTTTCGATGTTAGGGATTGCTACAGATGTTAATAATTTGAATTCATTTTTAAACACCCATGTTCCATTATCGCTATAAGAGCCTAATTCTTCGTTACCAATGAATAGAGAGAAAGTATCATACTCTTCTGAATACTCATAACCACCCGTTTTAATTTCATTAATCAACCCTTTAGTTTGCTCAACTTGATGGTTGATATTTTCGATTTTTATTGATGTTAGTGCTGACAAGTTTTGTTTGAATGAGATTAAAGTGTCAGGAAAGTCATTTTCACTACCTTGCTGGCTAGAGTAGCGTTTATTTGCCTCATCTAGTGTTTCCGCTATGTTTAAAAGTCGCTCTTTTGTCTGATCTTCAAGGTAAGCTTCTTCCGCAAAACTGAAATTTGAACTGAAACTTGTGTAGTTTTCGTTATCGACGATTTTGGCTAATTCTGAGATTCGATTAATTAATTTTGTTTCTGGAGTCATTAAAAGTAAGGCGTTAACGTTTCTTACTGCGCTTTCCGACTCTTTAAGGATTGCAATCGCTGACGTATTGATTAAGTTGATTGATATCGTTGAGTTAACGATCTTCGTCGTATCGTCAAAGTAGATAGTGAATGACGCAGATGAATCTCTAATTAATTCATCAACAGTTACATCTATAACCCCTGTAGTGCTTGTTAGTTGGGTGAAAACCACGCTATAAGTGTCATTTGGGGTTGCTTTATTGATTGTAGTCGTAATGTCTGCGTTTGCATCTGTCAATGTAACCGGGAATGATAACAACTCTCCCTCTCCAACAGTATTAACATCAACCACGATATTAACTTTGAAATCTTTTATTGTCCCAGTATCGCCACCAGTATCGTCGTCATCACCACCACCAGTTGGAGGTGTAACTGGGGTGGTTGGAGTTGGAGTTTTTTCGTCACCGCCGCCGCCACATGCCACAAGTGATAGCGATGCCACCGTTAGGATTAATGCTTTTAAAATATTTTTATTCATCATGTTATTCCTGTTTGTTTATTTATTTAACTGAGACCAATGGTACGTTACAACGATATAGAAGTCAATAGAAGTTTTATTAAATTCATTATATTACTACTCAATTCCCATTTGTTGTATTTCATAGTAATGTAGAACGTTGATTTTGTACAGTTTTAATTTATTAGTTTTATTTGTTTCATTTTATTACCTCTTAATTCCAATAAGGAATTAAATTTGTTATAATAAGCACAGTATTTACAATAGGATATAAGAATGAAAACAATTATTGCGTATTTATGCACTTTAGCTTTAATTATCATCACCGGGACACAATCAGAAAACACTTTAGCTGACCGCATTACTTCCAATATATTAATCATAAAAGGAGCCCACACAGGCTATGCAAGTAGTCGTATTAAAGAAAGTAGTTTATATATTGAAAACCGCACATTGAAAAAAAACAATAGCGATGTCGCAACTACGAATATCAAAAGTAAAAAAGATGAGTGGGTTTACATTACGCCAAAACAAAACAAAATAGCACTAAAAGCATTTAAAGAATTACTCGATATAATGCCTAGAACTCGCGATTGTAAAAAAGCTTATGACTCACTGAAATCTAGGTACGAAAATTCTAAAAAAGAGAAAACAATTTCGATCATATCAGTAAAGAGTTGGATTGAGCATGTTCAAAAAAATCAATGCTCTCAACTTTCATTATATGTAGTACGCATAAAGAGCTTAAATTAGTGATATAATAGAATTAATATTTCATATAAAGGTTTTTAAATGATAGTTAATATTTTTGGTCCTGATAACAACGATATAAAAATTGATGGTAAACCAGTTATTGTTGTTAGTATTAGTGGCGGTGAAACTTCTGGCTATATGTCAGCTAAACTAAAAGAATTATATGGGGATCAGTACCACATCGTTTATATATTTTCTAATACCGGCATGGAGAATGAAGAAACTTTAGTTTTCGTTGATCAGTGTGATAAAAAGTTTGGCCTAAATGTTATTTGGGTCGAGGCGGTTGTTAATCCTATTCATATGAAAGGGATTACTCACCGGGTGACTAACTTCCGAGATGCCTACCGCAATCACCAATACGCAGATGAATTACACCCTTTTCATGCCCACATAAGGAAAAGTGGTATCCCTAACGCAAACAAACCCCAGTGCTCAGATCGATTGAAAGCTTTTGCTATTGAGCATTACAAAAAAACCCATAACTTAAAACACGTTCCTCATGCTATTGGAATTAGATTTGACGAAAAGGGCCGTGCTATTAAGACGTCCCTTGCTAAATTAATAAAATCATGCGGCATTGATCCTGATGATTGGCGACTTACAAATTGCCACAAAACAAGAATTGAAGTAATAAAAAATGCAATAATCCTTAGTCCCAAACAAAAAAATGCAATAATCAAATATTCTGAAAAACTCAAAGGGTATGGTCTAATATACCCTTTAATTGATATTATCCCTTCAACCAAACAAGACGTTAAGAAATTTTGGAAAAATCAAACATTTCGTTTAGAGATTGAAGATCATGAAGGTAATTGTCAGACTTGTTGGAAGAAAAGTGATAAGAAGCTTTGGTTAATCGCACTAGAGTCGCCAATACGATTTGCTGGTTTCTCTTACTGGGAGGAGAATTACCAACACATAAAACCTAATGACGACGGTAAACCTAGAGTGTTTTTTAGGGGGCACAAATCAACCAAAACTATCATTAAAGAAGCCAGTCTATGTAATGCACAGCATTTAAGAGAAATGATAGGGGCGGAAGTTAGTGACGATACTGACGGATGTTCGGAATCATGCGAGTCCTACTCATTAGCTTAGTTTTTAACTAAGCGCTAAAACAAAAAACCAGTCAACTTTAGTTGACTGGTTTTTTATCAATTCGTTGTGTGCAATATACACCAGGTATTAGCTAGTAATTTAATTGCCGCACAAACCACCGTCACACTGGCGGGCGAATTCACGACCTTCTTCGGTATCGTCATCATAAGCAATATCTATAGGTAGGTTCTTCAGATCAAGACCTAGATCAACACACTGTTTTGCAATGTCTGCCCAAAACTCAGCTCTTGGAATAGGCTTTAGATTACCTCGATATTTAGAGTAATCAACACCTCTTATTTGGTACTCTTTAGGTACTGTGTGGTTTTTACTACCCTTTTCACTCGAAGCCCACTTTATTACATTTTCAATACCAATACCACCACCGCAGCGATAAGGTCTGAACATTGTTCTTGGTTTCCCGTTACGAGTATGACCCATTGAAACTTCAATTTGTTTTATTTCAATAATCCTTTCTGGATAATCAAGCAAACTTCTTAGGTCTGATTTTTTCGAACACACGCACGGAAAGCATTCCATTGAAGAGTGAGGAAGTGGGGTTAGTCCAAACCTTTTTATGTAAACATCGCGCTTTTCTTCATCAAACTCAACCAGCGGATTAAACACATCACGCCCTTCGTAGATGGTGGTCTCCTCTTCATTCATAGGTAAACCGGCGCGGTTATTAGATTCTTCCCTTCTTCTTCCAGTTACAACAATTAAATCACCTTCGGGATCTATTTCTTTAAGCAGACCTAAAGTTGGCCCTGTTTTCAATGCGCCCGTACAAAACTGCATTTTAGAGGCGGGCATAGGAAACCCTTTTTTCTGCCTAACGAGAGCTTCAAATCCAATACTTTTCGTTGTAGCGAAAGGGATAGACCTTTCTGTTAAGGTTTTTTCAATATCTTCTATGCGAGCTGGCCAATCCTCTCTTGCCCACCCAGTATCATTATAAAGGACGATAAATCCAGCTCCGTTCTTCTTACAGTACTCAACCATAAATTGAATTAAAGCTATAGAATCGTTACCTCCTGAGCAAGCAACAACATATTTTATATTTTCGCGATCAAATTCAATATTAAACTTCACTGACCATTCGGGTAAATTATCCATACTTTAAAAAAATCCATGAGTATTCATTTTGTGTATGAATAATATATCACGATTTTGTTTTTTTAAACAAATTAATGTGGATCGATTCTATTTATGCATTTTTTTAAAAAAGTTAAATTAGAAGGGCTTATTTTTAAAAATTCAACACCACACCTATATTTATTATTGCTAATTGATACATGTTTAACCACACAAACAGCATCGATTATTTTTTTAACACCGCCTACGAAAGAGTCGAGATTAAGGTAAACCCTCTCCCCTACCTTTAATTGGACTGATGTATATGTAGATAATCCTGATACAGACAAATCAGATGTTACCCCAGTAAACACCCTAGTCTCCGTACGAAAACCCTTTATCATCCACTTCGCGGGATATCTAGTGTGCTTCCTTTTGTCACTAGTTAGCTCACTGTCTTCATTATTATTTGTGAGTTTTTCTTCTTTCATTAAATTCAAAATAAAACCTTATGGACTATTGTTATTTAGTTTCTCGTTGAATGTATTTGTTTAATCAACATGTGTCAATAGTTATTATAATGCAACTACTAAAACAAGTTAATTATCTTCACAACACAGTGATTGATGATAAAAGTCAGTACTAACAGTAACTTTGTCTTGAAAGTTTAATTTATTTAATGTAAATTAAGTACATTAAATAAATTAAAGAGATGAGTACTATGGAAAACCAAAACCTAGCAACAACCGCACAAAAAAAATTATCATTACCAAAAAAACTATCACTACCAAAAACACCATCACTATCCAAGTCGGCTTCTTTTGATTCTGGATCTGGTCCTAGCATATCAGTAAAAAAGAGCCGTAGAATTAAAAAAGAATCGAGTGCGGATTCACTTCCTGTAGCACTAATTAAAACTTGGTTGTGGATTATTAATTCTAACCAATTACCATCAGTAGAAATTAATTGCAGAGAGAATATTCTTTCAGCATTCGAAACCATTGAAGATGCAGAGAAATACGTCTTCGAAAAAGGTTAATTTCGCCGTTTCTAAAGAGCTGGCTTCGAAAGTCAGCTTAAACAGGATGCTCATCGAGGATTTTATAATGAATGGAACAAAACCAATTAGTAAAAAAAACGTCGAGTTATCAGATTTAAATAATTACGTTTTTTATCTTTTGCAGAACATGGACTACACTGAAAATAAAATAAGAACAAAGCTTAAAGATCGGTTTCCTCTTCAACCTGAACTACATGAGGATTGCATTGCTAAGATTTATTCTCTCGGTCTTATCAATGATGATAAATTCGCACTTCGTTTCTTTTTGGTTCAAGCCAGGGCTAAGGATGGGATTCAAAAAATTCGTCAAAAGATGATCGCAAAGGGGTTTACCTCTGAAACCATTAATGACACCCTTAATTCTGATGAAGTTGCTAATTTTGATTTTCTACGAAACGCGATTAGCCTAAGAGTTAAATTTTATGGTACAGAGCCTTTCACGGATAGAAAAAAAAGAGATAAGGCTTCTCGCAAACTCCTTGGTAAGGGGTTTTCTTTCGATATTATAGGTAAAGCATTGAATTACAACTTTGAGGAAGATGAACTTGAACTTGGTTTTACCGACTCAAACTATTAACTATTATTAGTAAATAACCCAGTGACTAGAGTGCACTGGGTTCCGGACTAGAATATCGATAAAAAGGAATAACTCTCTAGTCGCCACCATGACAACTAGAGCCACTAGAGCCACTAGAGCCACTAGAGCCACTAGAGCCACTAGAGCCACTAGAGTTTCCCCCATCACTATGACCACTATGACCACTAAATGATCCTAAGTTTTCATCATGGATAAAATCACCTGACACAGTTTTTTGTCGGTTTGACACACTTGTAGAAGACGTCATGAGCTTATTGCGCGCACTTCGACCACCTTCTATGGATTTACTTTTCAACACATCTTCATCAGCTTCTTTTGATAGATTTATTACATGGCCTATTATAAAAAAAAGAAAAAGAACTAAAAATAAAATTAAATACACATCCATAAAAACACTCCACTTTGATCAATTGAAATAATAATAACACTAATTTTTACTATCACAGTAATTATTTTATTTCATGTTTATTTAATTCTAATTCCTAATACTGGGTTACAATAAAGCTAACAATCAGATCAAGGAGATTTGATTTTCCCACTACACAAGGAGTGTATAGTCATGGATGAATTCAAACCAAAAGGGATACTTTTTTCGTTGTCCCTCGGATTTTGGAGTTCCGAACTTGGTTGGGTTCGTTCATTCGATCTTTCCGAAAAATATAATCACCCAGAGTTATTAATAACTTCATTTAAAAAAACAAGTGATGTGATCACTTTAGATGAAAACGATGTTATAACTATGACTTACGAAAAGCTTTTTGAAATCGTTGAACTAGAAGGGTTTTCTGGGGATAAAAGTGTGAAACTTGTGGTCAATCAAAAATCCGATTTATTTTTATTCATAAAAAATAATTTAGGATGCGTAGTACTCGGAGAAACATTTAGTTGTTTGGTTACTGTCGTAAATATAAACTCAAATAAAAAACCAGCTCAAGCACCGTTGTTCCCACCTGATTTTAAATTAAAAAAACGCCATTTAGTTCGAACTGAGAATTAAAGCCAGTGTGTATCACTGGCCAAGTTTAGTAATTAAAATCAGGGTTTGGGCTTCGGTTCGAAGTCTATGTTAACAGCTACAGATCTTTCGGCCATACTGTCAGCTTCGAATTTAACTTCACCAAGCAGTTTTCTCACATCAAGTTCAAATGGTGCTTTCTTATAATCTTCATTTATGGCGATAAGTAATTTGTCATCTAACTTTTCATTCAGCGCATTTGACATAAAAAAGCTCGTTGCAGTATCATCCTCAAATTCAATTACATCATCTATTAAGTCAAGAAGTTTGATTTTTGGAATTTTAGAATCGGACAAAAACATGCCAACCTTAGCTTTTAGCCTAAAAAGTTTATCCTTAGATACTCGATCTAAAAGATTGCCATATACTTTTTCAACCTGTTCAACCACCAAAGATAATTGTTCACTAGTTGAATTAGCTGGGCTTATCTTTTTAGTTAAATGGCACCATTTTTCTATTATTTTACCACGAGGAACGGAGTTATCCTCAGACACCAAAGTGTCTATTGCTAATTTCCATTTATGAAGATGGCTTCTTTTTGATGCTTGCTTTAACAATTCCTCGTTACCCGGCATCTCTCCAAAATAACGAGTATACAAAATCGGTGGTTTAACCGTCTTTTTGTCATCTACAACATCAAGTTTTTGCTTTCCTTTCTGGATTATATCCCTTATCAAAGCCAAACCGTTTTCTTTGCCAATACGCCTTGTGTCCTTGTCTATCTGTTGGTATTGAAGCTCTAAAGAATCAACTGTTGAAACGAATGCCTTTTCTCCATTTTTTTTGTATAATGGGAGGGCATACTCGATCATATTCTTTATAACCAAATCCTTATCCCCAACCAAACCGCCCATACCAGGTAGCGATAAAGCTATATTCATATTGTTCAACTTCCCATACACAGACATTGCGAATTCTATTGGACTTTCATAATAATTCCGAGCTGAGTCTTTAAGAATATCAAGCAATAAGGATTTGTCGGTTATTCTATCTACAAATCCATTTGATGTAACTTCTGGCTTGTTTTTGTATCCAGCCCGCTTATGATTACTTAGCCAAATCACTTTCTGGGCAGAAAAATCAATTTCTTCAACAACTCGTTTTGGAAAATAACTTTTGTTAAAAATCCCAATAAGGGATTCCTCAAAACCTTTCAAAGGGGTCGTCGCTTCTAAACTTTTTAAATACTCAGAAAACACTCTCGCATTTTGCTGAGGTTCCATTAATTTAACATCATTTTCCAAGACAAAATCTTTAATAGACCGGTGCAACATAATTCTGTCTTTTATCAATCCAGCCCCACCATGATCATCATTACTTGTCGGTAAATCTAATATTTTTACGTTGAGTCTTTTTGATATAGATAAAATGTCTAACTCGGCGCTATTTTCTATCTTAACCCACTCAGAGCCTGGCGTTTTTTGAAAAGCTGGAATTTCTCTATTAAGAAATTCAAATCGACCACCAGCTTTTTCGGCAAGCATTCTCACCAAGTCATATTGTTGGAATAACGTTAAAGGTATCATTTTTACACTCTTTATTATAAGTACATACCTATTAATATATCATATAAAAAATAAAGTCTAACTAGAAATACTGTACTCAATCAGTGACACCGGTGTTTTTATCCAGTATTATAAAACCAACAAACAAAACAGAAAGGAATTATTAGTGGGTATTATATTACTATTTATAGAGGGATTTATTGGACTTACGCTTCAATCAATGTTCTTCAGACAACTATCTCCAGAAACAGGGACTTCATCCCCAGTAATAGCAATTATAATAGGTTTTTTCCTTGGAGCTTTAAGTTTAGGTTATGCTTTTGGTGGGAAAGAACGAAAATTCCCATTGAAAACATTCGCCTACAACCTTATTTTTACAGGTATCTTATCAGGGATCGCACTATCTTCCACCTTCATCTCGCTCTACTTCAACGAAATGACACAATTAAACATTCCTAGGTTGCTGGCACTAACAATATACTCAAGCGTATTTGTAAGTTTTGTAGCATTCTTTATGGGGCAATCACTCCCCTTAATTATGCAATACAAAACATATGGCAAAACAGCATCTAACAAAGGTGGGAATGCAATGTTTATTAGCACCTTGGGTAGTACTTTAGGTGCCACATTACCTGTTATATATGTAACACCTGTTATTGGCGCTACAGCTACTGTGGGAGTGACTGTAGCTCTATGCTTCATAATTGGATTGGCTTTACTGAAAAATATAAAGACCACGCTGATCATCCTCCCATTCATCGTGGTTTCTATGGCAACATTATTTACTCCATACCTCAAAGGAAACTTTACAAGCACAGCTTTTATGGATATTTACTTAGAGCATGATGCAGATGGTGACAGGCTCCTTTTCGCCAATGGGTTAGTAATGTCAGCTATGGATTCTGAAGGGAATAATACGGTTGCCTATATTGATAAATTTCATCACGAGATAAAGAGGCAAAAAATCAAAGATAGTGAGATCCTTGTTTTAGGAGCGGGGGCATTCATGGCTCATTTGGGCGATGAATCAAATAATCATTACACCTATATTGATATTGATGAGAATCTATTAACTTGGGCTCGTGAAAACTTTGGTTTAAAAGACGATAAGATCAGTTTTATCGTTGATGATGCTCGTAGTTACATGAACTCTCTTAAAGACAATAGCGTTAAAGTTATCCTTTTAGATGTTTACGGTTCAAGATATTCTCTACCAGAACATTTACTAACGAAGGAGTTTTTCGAGGTACTACGGAGTAAGCTTGAAAACAACGGGGTTCTTATGTTCAATGCAATCTACGACCCTCAATTTAAAACTAAATTATCGAGAACGCTACATAATACTGTAAATTCAGTATTTCCATACTGTCACACTTCACAAGTAACAGATGAATTGAAAATTGCGAATATGGACTATACCTGCTTCGCTATAAAAGGGACTGAGAGTGAAGTTTATCTCGATGATACTCGCGATGTGAAAGGAGGTCCTTGGGGTTTTTGAGCACACTAATTAAAAAATACTGACCGGCATTGTTCCTAAAGAAAAATAATGCCGGTTAGCCTCTTGTTTAACTTTGTTTTCGTTATCCTCGTTTTTACTATATAATAAACTCAATTAAAGTTTTAAATGGATTAATACTTAATATGGAAATTAATTTCGGGATAGCCCAACTCCCAGCCAGTCAGATTAATGTCGTCGGAAAAAAAATAGTAGACGTTAAATGGCGATCTGACGAAATGATTAATGGTCACATATTACTTGCTGGTGGGTCTGGTACTGGTAAGACTCACAATATAAGAAAAATAATTCGAGAGATAGTTAATAGTTCAAGGCACCAAGTTAGAGTTCATATCTTTGACGTTCACGATGATATAGAAATCGCGGGTGATTCAGGAGTTATATTTAGTGAATCCACAAGTTACGGTTTGAACCCTCTTAATATTGATGAAGACATTCATACTGGTGGGGTTAGAAAAGCAATTCAAAACTTCATAAACACTATAAATAAAACATCTCGAAAACTAGGTGATAGGCAAGAGGCTGTGCTTCGTTCCCTAATGGAAGATCTTTATTCGGCCAACGGTTTCAATGCAGACGATCCAAAAACATGGCGTATAAATGATGGGATTCAGAGAAAATACCAAAAGAAATGCCCTAATGTTGATGATTTGGCTAGATTCGCCTCTTTTCGATACAAAAAAATGTTTGTTGGTGGCGACAGTCGTTCCGCAGTTGCTCTTGAAAAATTAAATAAAGAAACTGTGAAAATGCAAAACCTTATAAAAGAGGGGAATGCCGACGCCACCGAAAAGCTTGAGTCGTTAAAAGAAAAGGCTATTGAGTCATACACCGATTTTGTATCTGGCATCAAAACAGGCAGAGAAATAGATGAACTTCTTAAGTTTGATAGTAAAACCACTTTAAAAAGTGTCTTAGATAGAATTGAAAATCTAAAAAACGGGGGGATATTTAAAAATACTCCACCTAACTTTGACGAAAACACTCCTGTTTGGCGTTATCGTATTAAAAATCTTGGCAGTGAAGAGAAGAAAATGTTTCTTTACTTCAGGCTTAGGGAGTTATACCTAAATGCTCTAAAACGTGGTGTTCAAGATGAAATTGTCGAAGTTATTGTTATTGATGAAGCTAATAAATTCATGGATGCAGATCCTGATAACATTATAAGCATAATGGCAAATGAAATAAGAAAATTCGGCACAGCCTTAGTTTGTGCATCCCAGGCTTTCACTCACTTTACAGATGACTTTATTTCTAGTGTTGCAACTAAAATGGTGATTGGTATTGATGAGATGTATTGGGAGAAAACTTGTCGACAGCTTCAGATTAAAAAAGAACATTTAGAATGGGTTAAGCCGAGAGAAACAGCTCTAATTCAACTTAAAAGAAATTCTTCAGATCCGAACGACAAAACGGATAAAATAAAATGGTTCTTCACAAAGCTCTCCCCTTGATTCTAAGGTGGACAAAGACTACAAGGTACTCTTTGTCCACTTCTACTTAAACTCGCCTAGATACCCCTCTACTTAACTCCTCTGATGATTCTACCGGGTGTTCACTAGTTCTGCTTTTCATGTAATTAACTTCATTATTAACTGCAATACTTAGTAGGTTAGGTAAAGGGGTTACTTCGTGTTCTATCGACAACATATTTTCAACTAGTTCTTCATCATTTTTAAATGCATTTGTTTTTTCCATAGCTTCACTAACGTCATCAAAGCTTAGTATATTTACGTTACCCCAAATGTAATGCCAATGATTATTTATAATTTCCTCATGGTTATCCGATATGGACATAAACTCACTTGCTAATTTAGGTATTTTTTCATGCAAATCCAAAAGTGAATCAAATAACTTTTGATCACCAGAAATGCCGATTAGACCCTTTGTTAAATGTTGATTTTTATCACGAAGCAAATCTAAATTAACATCTTCAGGAATTACATGATTTATCTTAATTACAGGGCTTATGTAAGACTCAATAAAAGGAGGGAGTACACCTTTGTTTAGCTCTTTTACCTTATCTAATAAGTCATACATTTTGTTTCTTAGAACTCCCACATCGACACTTTTTAAATACCATTGACTTAATGCGCGTTTTGATTTTGAATTTTTTATTGGACCAAATGATTCTTTTATATCTAAAGCCAATTCTTCCAAACTCTCTTTTTGAAGAGAAGTTAAATTACTAGGAACCACCTGACTCCACCTCTTTTCAATCCATTCGAGTTCGTCAGGCATTTCAAGTTCATCGTTTTTGAATGGCAAATCTGTAATTCTTTCGTAAATATCATTTATCTCATCAATCAGAGACTCTTTAGTTCTTGTTTCTTGCAATACCTTCGTAGGCTTTTCTTCAGTGATTTCAATTCCAGATCCCACTTTAGCCGGAGCTGGTTTTTCAGGTGCCACTTTAGCCGGAGCTGGTTTTTCAGGTG
>Ga0055584_100005340_pt1 | contig 12587 bp, 11 predicted proteins | sample OSDHelmetaG_FD_58716 | JGI IMG/M metagenome (GOLD analysis project Ga0055584, IMG submission 58716) | Pelagic marine sediment microbial communities from the LTER site Helgoland, North Sea, for post-phytoplankton bloom and carbon turnover... | ecosystem: Environmental > Aquatic > Marine >... | reverse complement strand
CCCAGGGTCAGCGAATTATGCAGATTCAGGCGGGCCGTTTTTTCTGGCATTGCTGTCCAGTGTCATCACTTCGCGTCCGAGATGATCATTCAACTGCTGATCATAGCGACTGGTGGCGCCGACGTTTTCAGTCCTTGTATACGGAGGCCAGCGCGGCGCATCTTCTGATTGCGGATGGTCTCCGGTGACAGTGACGCGCTGAATGATTCTTTGTTGATCAAAGTCACTCAACACAAAATGCTGGGTACAGCGGTTATCCCACATCGCGATGGTTCCTTTCTGCCAGCGATAACGCACGGTAAACCTCGGATTTGAAACCCAGCGGACCAGGTGATCCAGCAGCAGTCGGCTTTCCTGATGGCTCATCTCAACGATGCGGCGGGTAAAGTGTTCATTGACAAATAAACACTTGCGCCGGGTCTCGGGATGTATCCGAACCACCGGATGCACTGCGGTGACTTCCGGTTTACCGTGGGGCGCAGCGTCGTGGAGTGCGGTCAGGCCATCGCACAGGTCGCGCAGCGGAACTGACATTGCCTCATAAGCGGCGTCAGTGCTTGCCCATAGTGTGTCCCCGCCTACAGAGGGACATTCGATCATGTTCAGAACCGACATCACCGACGGCTCCGGTTGAAACGATATGTCGCTATGCCATTCGTCTGCTAACCCTCCATGGCTGGCGGCCAGCTCGAACACCTCTGGATGCTGGGTAAATGGATTGTTCAGATTAGGGTGCGATTCAAGCGTTCCAAAACGTCGACCCAAGGCGACATGATCGTCGATATTGAGGCACTGGTCCGGGAAAAACAGTACCTGGTGCGAAAGCAGTAAGGTCTTAATGTTGGCGATATCTTCATCGTCTGCAGTGGATAATGCCAACCCCCGGATTTCAGCCCCTAAAGCGCCTGCCAGCCGCGTGATCTTCAGATTGCTTTGCATCAGTCTGTATCGTCAGAAGATTTTACTTTAACAACTTGCGATTTTTTACAGTGGTATCGAAAAAATATCATTGTCGTCCTGACAGCATTATAGCGGTCAGGCAGACAGAGCTGCATGCAGTTATCGAAGGTCACCAATGGCAGCGGTAAGTCCCAGGAAAGATATTGGTAATATAATGGGTTCTCCCGGCGCTGAAATCGACTCGATCTGTATGGTGCCGGAGCGACCTTTTTTCATGCTGTAAACCTGGTCATCGGTAAGCGCAATACGCACATAGCATCCTCCCTTGTCACACCATGAATAGGGATACTCTCCTTTGGTGTCATCATCCAGGGTCAGTATCAGCTGCGAAGTCAGCAAGGTGCCCAGAGGGGTGAGAATTGTCGCCACCGCAGAAATCCCCTCGGGTTCTGTAGCCTTGAACACGGTAATTTCTCCCAGGGGGAGATTGTCCTGGTTTTTGATCAGCTGATAGATATGACAAACATCTTCAGCCTGGTCTGATTTCATACACAAACGCTGCCAGTCTTTGTATGTGTCCGCCAGATAACGCTGGCCTGATGGAATCTCGTCTTTGTTGATGGTGGGGCTCTGCGCTATTGCTGAAAGAGTTGGATTGATCAGTCCAAGCACCAGCACCACTGCAGCGGCTAGATTATTTCCGAATATTTTTATCATAACTTCGATTTCGTTCTCTGGGTTTAATATGAGTAAAACAAAGTCTGTGACACATTTGTGATAATTTCGTTAACTTTGTGAAACAACTCCCGGGAATTGCGGTAGTCGGAGAATATCCGTACCTACTATCATTCAGAGGAGTGAACATGAAAACAAAATGGCTTCCATTTATTCCGCTGCTGCTCGCAGCACCGGTTTCCCAGGCGCTGGCAACAGAATTCAAGGTTGAAATCACCAACCTGACCAACGCCAACTATTTTACCCCGCTTATCGTCTCATCACACAGTCGATCTGTTGATATGTTTGAGCTCGCCGAGCCGGCGACCGCGGCATTACAGGCCATCGCCGAAGGCGGCGATGTGAGTGCCATGCAGACCGCGCTGGAGCAAAGTGGCGCCGACGTTGCCATTGCAGACACACCAACGGGAGCGCCTGTGCTGGCCCCGGGAGAAACCGCATCCGCCACGGTGGACTCAAACAGGCTGAACAGGCGGCTGTCACTGGCGGCAATGATTCTGCCCACCAACGATGCGTTTGTAGGACTTGATTCGATTAACCTCAGATATGTATTCAGTAAAACCTATTTTCTATACGGCTATGATGCCGGCACTGAAGCAAATAATGAATTGCTGAACGTGCCTGGGGGCGGCGCCCCGGGTGTGCTGGGGATCCCCGGAGACCCCTCCGGTTTGAGCGGATCCGGTGGTACCGGTGTTGCCACCGCAGACACCAACACCACGGTACATATTCACCGAGGTATCATTGGTGACAGCGATCTATTCGGTGGTGCCAGTGACCTCGATAGCAGTGCCCATCGCTGGCAGAACCCTGTGGCAAAGGTAGTGATTACCCGTCTACATAATTACTAGATGAAATCGTGAACTAACGCGATTCAGCAGGATCAAAAAGATCGGCCGGAGATAATGGCCGGTCTTTTTGTTGATGGAGGTGATATGTGATGATGGCAAACAAACGTGCACTGGTGGTCGAAGACAATGCTGATCTGGCGCGTTTGATCCAGCTGCATTTGCAGGATATTCAACTTGAAGCCGATATTGCCACCGACGGACTGGCGGCACTGGACCTCTATAGACAAGGGAAATACGATGTTGTGCTGTTGGACATTATGCTGCCGGATCTGGATGGCTTCGAGGTCTGCAGGCGCATCAGGTCCGGGGACGCGGTCACGCCCATTCTGATGCTCACTGCCCGGGCAGAAGAAATCGACAAGGTGGTTGGTCTCGAACTCGGGGCTGACGACTACTTGTCAAAACCATTTGGTGTGGCCGAGTTTACGGCAAGAGTCAGGGCGTTGATGCGGCGTGCTGCGACAACTGCTCAATCAGAAGACGCTCAGTGTGCATACGTTTGTCATGGAGATATTTCTATTGACTGCGATAAGCACACGGCGCAGTTGAACAACCAGCAGGTGGACCTTACTGCCCGGGAATTTCAGTTGTTACTGCACTTTGTTAAATATCCTGGACAGGTTTTTAATCGTAACGAGCTGCTTGAAAAGGTATGGGGATATTCCAATGGTGTTTATCAACATACCGTTAACAGTCACATCAACAGGTTACGCACAAAAATTGAACTGGACCCGGCCAACCCGGAATACATCGTGACGGTATGGGGGGTAGGCTACAAGTTGAATGAGCAGGTTGAAACCGGCAGTGTTTAATTCACTTTACGCAAGACTTGCCTTTGCACTTGTATTGATCTTATTGCTGGTGGCAGGACTGTTCGTTGGTACCGGCTGGTATATGGGCAAACAACATGTCGATCTTGTGGTGCAGACCTTCAATAAGGATCTTGCGGAAAATTTAATCAGGGAACGACAACTCATTGCGTCTGGAGAACTCAACGAGCCAATGTTGAAACAGGTGTTCAATGAATATATGACGATCAATCCGAATATTGAAATATATCTGCTGGATAGCACTGGACAGATTCTGTCGTTTTCTGCGCCTGCTGATAAAGTTGTGGCCACAAGCGTTTCTCTTGATCCAATAAAAACCTTTCTGAAGAACAGCGAATACCAACCTGTACTCGGTGATGATCCACGCAGTCCCGGCCATGGCAAAGCGTTTTCTGTTGCGCCGATCAATACCAGCGCGGGGATGTATGGTTATCTTTATATTGTGCTGCGCGGGGAAGCCTATGAGGCGGTTGAACAAGCGCTGCAACAGCGGTATCTGTTCAAACTGGGGCAGCGCGTGCTGCTGATCAGTCTGCTGGTTGGACTGGTGGCCGGATTGTTGATTCTGTGGACCGTCACCCGCCGCTTGAGTCGATTGACAAGGGCAGTCGAGGCATTTCAGTCTGCCCCCGGGGGTGTTGCAAAGGATACGCTTACGGCGCGAGCGCAACAGGGTGATGAGATACAGCGGCTCGACCGGGCGTTCAAAGCAATGTCGCAACGTATCAACCAGCAGATTAACGTACTCGAGGCAAACGACCAGAAGCGCAGAAACCTGGTGGCGAATGTTTCTCACGATCTGCGAACACCACTTGCCGCAGTACTTGGATACCTTGAAACCCTGCAGTTGCGTACCGATCAGATCAGTCCTGCCCAGCACCAGGGCTATATCGATATTGCGCTGAGAAATGCGATGCGATTATCGGCGCTGATTGATGAATTGTTTGAGCTGGCAAAGCTTGAAGCCGGTGGTGTGACCCCTGGAAACGAACCATTTTCTATTGCTGATCTGGTGCAGGATGTGGTGCAACAGCAGGGGGTTCTGGCGCAAAAGAAAGGTATCGTGCTTGAATCTGGTTCTGTAGATGGGTTGCCTTTTGTGCTTGGTGATATCAGTCTGATCCAGCGGGTGCTGGAAAATCTTATTGCCAATGCTATTCACCACGTGCAGGCGGGAGAGCGGATTACAGTGAAGCTTGTGCAGCAGAACAATAGAATCAAGGTGGCGGTCTGGGACGGTGGTCGACAGATAGATCAGGCGGAACTAGAAAAACTGTTTGACCGATATTACCAGGGCAGCCACCGAGATGAGCGGACCCCTGGCGCAGGCCTTGGGCTGTCCATCGCTAAACAGATCCTTTGCCTGCACAATTCAGTCATTGAAGTCTGCAATGAAGATAGCGGGGGCAAGGTGTTCAGCTTTTCGCTGCAGGCGGCTTAAATCCTGTTTCAGTCTTTGATCGCGGTTTTCAAGGGAAAACTCCGCATTTTCCGTCCAATAAGGCATATCAGGATAATAAAATGCTCTGGAAATCGACCTGATTCAGCGCATAGTTGGCGTAAAATACTGATGTCGATCAGTTGCTTACGAACGACGGACTCTAATTAAACGATAGCTAACAAACAAGAGGAAAAAATTATGGAAGCATTACTTCCAATTATTATTAACCTGGTAACGGGTGCTGTTGGTGGAAACGTAGCGGGTGGTCTACTCAAAAACCTCAGCCTTGGTACCGTAGGCAACAGTATTGCAGGTATCGTGGGCGGCGGCCTTGGCGGTCAGATTCTCGGCATGCTTGGTGCCGGAGGCCTCGATGGGGTTGTGGGTAGTCTGGTTTCCGGCGGCGCAGGCGGCGGCGCGCTGATGGTTATTATCGGCCTCGTCAAGAAAATGCTTGGGAAGTAAATTCAGTTCTCAGCTGGATTGAACAAAAGGGCGGTTATACCGCCCTTTTTTTATTTCCCCCGATGTTTGCCGGGGGGCTGTTGTGGTTGTCTTTCGTTCAACCCGCCTATCGCCCATGCCCGGCAATATTGCTGCCTTCCCGGGTCAGATAATACGCCAGCAGTATAGGCAGAAAAGTCACCAGAAAAACCACCATGGCGACGACGTTAGTCACAGGCCTCTGTCGTGGGCGCACCAGTTCCTCCAGCATCCAGATCGGCAATGTCTGCTGCTGTCCAGCGGTAAATGTCGTCACAATGACCTCGTCAAAAGAAAGCGCGAAGGCGAGCATTCCGCCTGCCAGCAGGGCGGTGCCGATATTGGGTAATATGACATAACGAAAAGTTTGAAGACTGTCAGCGCCGAGATCCATAGACGCATCCACTAAAGATGCAGAAGTCCGCCGAAAACGCGCCACCGCATTGTTATATACCACGACGACGCAAAAGGTGGCGTGTCCTAAAATAATGGTCCACATTGAAAAAGGAATCTCGGCCAGATTGAATGCCGAGCGCAGCGCGATCCCGGTGATGATGCCGGGTAATGCGATAGGCAGAATAACCATCAAGGAAATGGTCTCCCGGCCGAAGAATTTACTGCGCGAAATTGCTGCTGCGCACAAGGTGCCGAGCAGCAGAGCGATGACCGTTGACAGCGAAGCAACGCTGACTGACAGTTTCAGTGCCTGCCAGACATCGGGCCGATCCCAGGTGACCGCAAACCATTTCAGTGTCAGACCCGGAGGCGGCCATTGATAGCTTTTCTCCTCGGTGGTAAATGCGTAGACAAAAATAAGCAGTATCGGCAGATGCAGAAATAACAGCCCTGCCGTGGCCGCAAACTTTAATGATCGGGGTGCTGTGCTGTCACCACTCATAAAGCGTCAAATGCTCCATGTCTTTTTGCCAGCCAAAGATAAAAAGCCATGACCACAATAGGGACAACGGTAAACGCAGCGGCAAGGGGAATGTTGCCCGCAGTGCCTTGATGGGCATACACCGCCTGACCGATAAACAGCCGGGAGGAACCGATGATCTGTGGAATAATGTAGTCGCCCAAAGTCAGGGAGAAAGTGAAAATTGATCCAGCAATCAAACCTGGCATGGCCAGCGGCAGAATAACGTGGCGGAAAGTCTTACCAGGTCTGGCACCCAGATCAGAAGAGGCTTCAAGCAGGTTTGCCGGCACACGTTCCAGAGAGGCCTGTAGCGGTAGAATCATAAAGGGTAGCCAGACATACAGGAAAACGATGCAGGTGCCGAGGTAGCTGACGGAAAGCGAATTGCCGCCTATGACGGGGATGGCGAGTACTGCGTCCAGCAACCATGTCAGATGCAGCTGGGCAAATATCCAGTTGAGAATGCCTTCTTTCGCCAGGATAAGTTTCCAGGCGTAGATCTTCACAAGGTAACTGGACCACAGCGGCAGCATCACGCCAAGGTAGAACACGGCTTTCCATTTTCCTTTGGCATATCTTGCGGCGTAGTAGGCAATGGGGAACGCCACAACAGCGGCGGCCAGGGTCACCACAATGGCAGTGGATACCGTGCGCACCACGATGTCCAGGTTTGCCGGATGGAGCAACTCTCCATAGGTTTTCAGCGTGAACTCGCGATTGACCAGCCCGGTAAACTCATCAATGGAGAAGAAGCTTTGTATCAATAACGCGATCAACGAGCCGATATAAACCACACCCAGCCATAGCACAGGGGGCAGCAACAGCAGCAATAGAAATATTTTCGGATGACGCCAGACGCCGTCGGAGAAAGCGCCGAAAACCCCGCCTCTGCCTGGCATAACAGCTTTTTCCGTTTGTATCATCGTTCGCCCTGCATTACCCGCACATCCTGCTGATTCCAGTCGATACGGATTTCAGCACCTTGTTCGGGTAACGTGTCGTAGGAAGATACCAGCGCATGCAATCGTATGCCGTCTATATCCAGCGCAACGCGGGTCAGGCTGCCCAGATAGTTCAAGCTGATGACGCGGGCAGATTTACCTCCTGTTTTGACAATCTTCACCGACTCCGGACGCAAGCTGGCCCACGTGTGGTCACTTGTGATGCCGGCAAATGCCGTGGTAATTACATTTGACGAGCCGACAAAATCGGCGACAAAACGGGTGTTGGGTCGCTGGTAAATATTTTCCGGAGTATCTACCTGGACGATTTTTCCTTCATTGAAAATCGCAATACGATCCGCCATGGACAGTGCCTCCCCCTGATCGTGGGTGACAAACACAAAAGTGATTCCCAATGTCTGTTGCAGGGTTCGCAATTCCTCCTGCATCTGCTCGCGCAGTTTTAAATCCAGTGCACCCAGAGGTTCATCGAGTAACAACACTTTCGGTTGATTAACGATGGCTCTGGCTAAGGCCACCCGTTGCCGCTGTCCGCCGGAGAGTTCCGCCGGGCGTCTCAATCCATATCCGGGTAAGCGGATCAGATCCAGCGCCTGTTCCGCTGCAATCTGCCGGGTGCGTTTGTCCACGCCTCGGATCATCAACCCATAGGCAACATTGTCGACCACGTTAAGATGCGGAAACAATGCATAATCCTGGAATACCGTGTTCACATGCCTGCGATAGGGCGGCACGTCGTCAACCGCCTGACCAAAAATTTCGATGTGCCCCGATGTCGGGCTTTCGAAACCTGCAATCAGACGAAGACAGGTTGTCTTGCCGGAGCCGGAGGGTCCGAGTAATGCAAAAAACTCACCTTCAGCAATGTCAAGATCGATACCATCCAATGCCCTGACATCGCCATAATGACGATTGATTTTCGACAATTTTACTGCGCTGATCATATCTCTTCCGGTTCCCCGCCAGATCGCCTGGCGGGGAATTATGGTCGCTTTGTCAGCGGCAGTTAACGGCCGCCAATGACGCCGATGTAATCAGAAACCCAGCGATAGTAAGGCACACATAGTTCCTGGCTGGCGCATTTTGATACCGGGGTTTGCCAGAATTTGATTTTCGCAAAGTCGTCCATACCATTGGTGGTGCAACCCTCTGCAGTTTGCATACCCCTGCCATCGGTACATGCGGCAGGCACTGCGGGGTTGGCTCCAAACCATACTGAAAGGTCGCTTTGCAGATTGGAAGACAACGTATGTTCCATCCACATGTAGGCGCAATTGGGGTTCTCCGATTCCACATGCATCATCGTGGTATCGGCCCAGCCGGTGGCACCCTCAACCGGAATAGTGGAAGCAATTGGCAGCTTCTCTCCGGCAAGCAAATTCACCTGGAAGGGCCAGGAACCGGAAGCGACCACACCTTCATTTTTGAAATCATCCATCTGGATAAAAGCATCGTGCCAGTAACGCGATACCAGTTTGCGCTGCTCTCTGAGTAAATCAAGGGCCGCAGCGTACTGGTCGTGGTTCAACTCATAAGGGCTTTTGATGCCGAGCTCAGGTTTATGGTGCATCAGATAATTTGCCGCATCGGCTACATGGATCGGGCCGTCATAAGCCTGAACGCGACCTTTGTTGGACTTGCCGTCATCCAGTGTGGTTTCCTCAAATACCACGCTCCAGCTGGTAGGCGCGGTTTTGAATGCTTCAGTGTTGTACATCAACACATTGGGTCCCCACATGTAGGGGGTGCCATAGTGGATGCCACCGACGGTATGCCAGGGCGCGTCTTTCAGCCGATCGTCGACCGAGTCCCAGCTTGGAATCAGGTCAGTATTGACGGCTTGTACGCGTTTGCCGGCGATCAGCCTTAAAGAGGCATCCCCTGAGGCGGTTACCAGATCAAAGCCGCCTTCGTTCATCAACGCCACCATTTCGTCAGAAGTGTTGGCAGTTTTTACATTGACCTTACAGCCACTGGATTCTTCAAAGCTGGTGACCCAGTCAAAATTCTCCATGGTTTCACCACGTTCTATATAGCCGGGCCATGCAACGATGCTGACCTGGCCTTCGCCCTCGCCCAGCTTGGTGATCATGTCTGCGGCCAACACCTGTCCGCTAAATACTGCGGTGACCGCAGAAACTAATAAAGGTTTTACCAATTTTTTCATTTCAATTTCCTCATTCTCCAGATATTTTTACGGGTACTGTTGCGTTATCAGTGTACTGGTTTGGTTTTAACCCGCTATTATTTAATTGATCCCGATGCTGAAACCAGGCAATAAGGGACTACTGCATTATATAAACTCTAACGAAATTTAACCTGACTTTTTGAATCCGTTCGACAGCAGAATTCAGTACACTGTCGCCCCTGATGATCAAACCTGCAGTCAATCCCATGCTGGAACAGCTAACCACCCCGCCGCCGGAAATTTCCCTCGATGAGGCCGCTGGTTTTGCCTGGAAAATCTATGGAATCCGTGGCGAAACCACCAGTCTTGGAGGGGAAAGAGATCGCAATTTCCTGATTAAAGATGAGGCGCATCATCATTCAGGGAAGGTCTTGCTGAAGGTTTCCAACCCGGCTGAGCCGCAGCAATCGGTCGCGATGCAGTGCGCGGCATTGCAGCATCTTCGCGATCATTTTGCCGAAGTACCGGTGCAGCGATTAATTACCCTTGAAGATGGCAGTGGCTGGACAGCGATCGAGTCGGTAAAAGGTGAAACGCTTCTGCTGCGGGCATTCGAGTATCTGCCGGGTGTGACCCTTGAGCATACCGGCATGGATCCCCGCTTGATGAAAAATATCGGCAAAACGCTGGCCCGGCTGAATCTGGCGCTTCGGAGTTTTTTTCATCCTGCTGCCAGGCTGCCGCTGGCGTGGAATACCCAGGCGCTGGATCAATTGAGTGGACTGCTTCGCTATGTAGAGAAGGATTCCAGCCCATTGCTGGAAAACGTCCTGCAGCATTTTACTGCTGAAGTCAAACCTCAACTGCCACATTGCCGGGCCCAGGTCATTCACAATGACTTTTCTTTTCACAACGTGCTGGTCGATCCCGCTGCACCGTTCGAGATCAGTGGGATCTATGATTTTGGTGATATGACCTATGCGCCATTGGTGCAGGACCTGGCGATCACCGCGTCGGAGATGGCTGCTGGCTGTAATGACCCATTGTCGCGCTGCGCTGAAATCATCGCAGGATTTCACTCGGTGACGCCGCTGGAAGAGATTGAGTTTCGCCTGCTGCCCGAGTTGATGCGGGCACGACTGGCCATGAGTTGCCTGATCGAATCATGGACGGCAAGCGAGCATCAGTGGGAAGATGATCGAAGCCACACGGCAGGGTGGCGGCAAAAAGCAATGGCAATGCTCGAGGCGCTGGGCTCAGAGGGGTCGGATTCCCTGTCACTGCTGTTCAAGAGCGCCTGTGGGATCAGCGTTAAAACGGCAACTGCATCTGCATCTGCAGCTGTGCAGTCAATGGAATCCGCCTGGCAGCGCAGAAAAAGATTTCTCGGCAATGCGGACTACTACAGCTACAGTGGTCCAATCAACGTGGTCAGCGCAGAAGGCGTATGGTTGCACGATGCAGCGGGAACATCCTATCTGGATGCCTACAACAACGTGCCCCATGTCGGTCACTGTCATCCTCAGGTGGTTGCAGCAGTAGCCGCACAGACCGCACGACTGAATACAAATACCCGCTATCATTATGAAGAACTGCCCGCTTATGCTGAAAAACTCACAGCGACGCTGCCCCACGGACTCGAAGTCTGCTACTTCGTATCTTCAGGCAGTGAAGCCAATGATCTCGCCTGGCGCCTGGCAAAAGTCTGGACCGGAAACAGCGGCGGCCTGGTGCTCAACCATGCCTACCATGGAGTCACAGACGCGGTGTTCGACCTTTCTCCGGCAGAATGGCAGGGTGGCGAATATCACTGCCGCCATGTTGTCGAAATTGATCCGCCGGATGATTTCAGGGGGCCGTGGAAACGGCATGTCACTGATCGTGGTCAGCACTATGCAGGATATTGTGATACCGCGATCGCGCAATTAATCAGTAATGGTTTTCAACCCGCGGCATTCTTTATGGATATGATAATGAGCTCAAACGGGATTTTGACGCCACCACCTGGTTATCTTCAGGCGGTTTTTGCAAAAGTCAGAGACGCCGGTGGATTGTGTGTCGCAGATGAAGTGCAGTCAGGATTCGGTCGATTGGGAAAAGCCATGTGGGGGTTCGAAGCCGCCGGTGCGATACCGGATATCGTGACTTTTGGTAAGCCTATTGCGGGCGGTTACCCCATGGGGATGGTGGTTACCCGACGGGAAATAGCAGAAAAGTTCGAACAGAGCTGCGAGTTTTTCAGTACGACTGGTGGTAATCCTGTGGCCTGCGCGGCGGCCACTGCGGTACTCGATGTGATGCAATCGGAAAAGTTAATGGATAACGCTGAACGGGTCGGCGCCCAGCTGATGGAAGAAATTAAGGCGTTATCCGGGCAATATCCATGTATCGGCGATGTGCGTGGCAGTGGATTTTTTATCGGTGTGGAGATGGTAAGTGATGCCGGGTCCATGGCGCCTGCCCCGGCAGTGGCTGAGCGGATTGTCAACGGGCTGAAACAACGAGGCGTATTAATCGGCACCGATGGCGTTGATGCCAATGTTTTAAAAATTCGTCCACCAATGGTATTCAATGAAACCCACCGTGCAATATTGCTCGATGCCCTGGCAGCGACGCTGAGCGAACAAACATAGTGCGAGATAATTTTTCCAGGCAGTTGATCTATCCGAGACTGTTAGAAAAATATAATCAAAAATGAAAATCGCACTCTTTGAGAAGCCCAGCGGTGATCATCCGTTTGCTGCGCTGGTGTTTTTACTCGGTGGTGTATTCGTCCTTGCCTGCCAGGATTCCCTGGTCAAGTTGATTTCTCCGGAAACCTCGTTCTGGCAATTCCAGACGCTGCGCTCATTTGGCAACATTACCTTCGTTGTGATTCTGGCGGTCACCAGCAGTGGTATCCGCTTATTGTTGCCGCGAAATAAGCCAGCGGTCTGGTTGCGGGCATCGTTAATGACGGTTTGTATGTTCTGCTTCTTCGCCGGGGCGCCGTTTCTTTCGGTGGCGCAGATGGCGGCCGGCCTGTATACCTATCCGCTGTTTGTTTCCATGCTGGCGGGCCCGGTGCTGGGCGAAACCGTGGGTCGCTGGCGGATCGGCGCGTTGCTGGTGGGTATGGTGGGGGCAGCCTTTATTTTGAGTCCGTGGGATGACGGCTTTTCGGCAGTTCAGTTATTGCCGATGCTTGCGGGATTCTTCTATGCGTTAAACATTCTTACCATACGCCGGGCCTGCCGTAATGAAAGTCCACTGGCCCTGGCGTTTTCGGTGGCCATCGCTTTTGCGGTTTCCGGAATGGCAGGGAGTGTACTGCTGTCGGTCTTCCCTCTGGGTGAGAC
>Ga0055584_100005339_pt1 | contig 12588 bp, 10 predicted proteins | sample OSDHelmetaG_FD_58716 | JGI IMG/M metagenome (GOLD analysis project Ga0055584, IMG submission 58716) | Pelagic marine sediment microbial communities from the LTER site Helgoland, North Sea, for post-phytoplankton bloom and carbon turnover... | ecosystem: Environmental > Aquatic > Marine >... | reverse complement strand
GGGATAGATGGCCAAGGGGGGGTTACAATTGCTGGAACGAATGTTGCAATTACAGGTACAGGAACTACAAGTGATCCGTACATTGTAAATTCAAGCTATACGGAGCCAATCTATACAATAGGCTTTTGGCCAGAATTGGGCGGTTATGTTTTTAGAATATCATCTGATGGGAAACATGGGCTAGTAGCCGAGATATTTGATCAAGGATCCACCGATCTTTATGAAGCACAAAATATGATTAGCAATCCATCAAACCATAGTACAGATGGGCAAATATTTATGGATTGGCGAATGCCCACAAAATACGAATTAAATGAAATGTACCTCCAAAAAGCATCAATTGGTTTTTTTGCTGCGGACGAATATTGGAGTTCTACGGAGGAGAATAGCCAAACTGCGTGGCATCAAAATTTCGATACTGGTAGCGTGGCTGACGACCCTATGTCTTACACCGGCCACATTCGTTCGGTCAGAGAGTTTTAACTATTTATCAATTAATCCAGTTAACTGTTTTTTTAAGTTTTGGGTGTTTCATCTCTATTCTGCTGAGCTTGTAACAGTAAGCGGTCAATTTTTAAAATGAAGGATCTTGCCTTCCATTTTTCAATTAAATTACATTCTATGGTACTTTCTTCTGATTTACCCGTTTTTAAGCGTGGTTACAAACTCACTTTATAAATTTACAGCCCAACTAAGGTATTTTCTAAAGAAAGAGAAGCTTAGCTTCGCTAGAAAGCTAGGAAGCAGCTTACTTTTTATCTACATCCAAAACGAAACCCGCCAAACACAGCTGGCAATTTTTGGGAGTAATTGGTTAAGACGTCTTGCTATGAAATCTTGTTTTATAGCTATTGTAAGCGGAGTTAGCGATTTTTTATAAAAGTCAAGTTGTTGGGTTATCGCTCCGCATCACGAGAGAAACACCGCTTATAATTATAGTAAACAACCCTAATTGTATCCATGTAATCACCTCCCCATCTAGAAACCCCCAAAAAACGGCCACAATTGGAATTAAATAAGTAACCGATGATGCAAAAACTGACGAGGTGTGTTTTATGAGCTTGTTAAACAATACAACAGCTAGAGCGGTTCCAAAAACCGCAAGCAAAATTATATAGCACAAACTGTTAAGCCCTGCCGGTGTTTGGATGGTTTCTATTGTGCGAGTTGCTACTAATAAATAGATAAGGCAAGGTGGCGCGATAGTTAAAAAGGACAAAGAAGTGATTGTTACAGCATTTAATTCGGCTAATTTTTCTTTTAAAACGTTAACGCTTAAACCATAACACCCGGTTGCCCCTAAAACCAATAAGCTATACCAATAATTAGAATCTCCAGCTCCAGAATTAGAAGTATAAACGAGTGCAATGGTTCCCGCTAGGCCAATAAGCACTCCTATAATTTTTATAGGCTTAACGGGAACATTAAAAAATAGTACAGCAATTAGCAAGGCAAACAAAGGCGTGAGGGAGTTAAGCATGCCCGAGAGACTGCTACTAATAACGGTTTGAGCATAAGCGAATAGAAAAGCAGGGACTCCATTTCCTGCTAAAGCAGCTACTAGTATCCATTTGCCATGTTTAGAGTAAAGTGTTTTGATGCTTTTGATCGCAAAAGGCAAAAGAGAAAGACATGCAATCACAATTCTTAGTGCAGCCATTTCATCAGCTGAATAAGCAATAAGACCTCTTTTCATCATTAAAAAAGAACTTCCCCATATAAAGGCTAAAAAAATTATTAAAAAGACTTGGGGAACTTTATTTTGTAGTGAAATGTTCATTTACTTTGAAAGCTGTAAAAGTAAGTCAATCACTATGAAAGTTTATACAAAAACAGGAGATGCTGGTAAAACTTCTTTAATAGGGGGAACACGGGTGTTTAAGAATCATATTAGAATAGAGGCATATGGAACCGTAGACGAACTTAATTCCTATATAGGATTAATTAGAGATCAGCAAGTTGATAATCGAATGAAAGCAACGCTGCTAGAAATACAAGATAGATTATTTACAATCGGGTCATCGTTAGCATCAGATCCAGAAAAGTCAAAAATGAAAATTCCCGATTTGCTAGAAACTGATGTTGAGTTTTTAGAAAAAGAAATAGACTTCATGAATGATTTGTTGCCTGAAATGAAATCATTTGTGCTGCCAGGAGGTCATCAGGCGGTGTCTTTTTGTCACATTGCACGATGCGTTTGCCGAAGAGCAGAAAGAATTTCGATAGAGCTTAATCAAAACGAATTTGTTGCTAAATTGGTGATCAAATATTTAAATCGTCTTTCCGACTATCTTTTCGTTGCGGCAAGGCTCTTGACAGAGCAGCTAAAGGTGGAAGAAACACCTTGGAAGCCTAGATTTTAATAGGGTTTTATGAAAAGTGAAAATTTTCTTGTGTAAGAAAACAAAAAATTTACTTTTGCGTTCAGATTAAAGGATTTAACCTTACAAAGTATGTATTGGACATTAGAATTAGCTTCCTACATGGAAGATGCGCCTTGGCCGGCAGATAAGGATGAACTTATCGATTTTGCAATTAGAACGGGAGCTCCTTTAGAGGTAGTCGAAAATTTGCAAGAAATTGAAGATGAGGGAGAACAGTATGATAATATTGAAGAGATTTGGCCAGATTATCCTACAAAAGAAGATTTTTTCTTCAATGAGGACGAATATTAGAAAGAAACAATTTATACAGAAAGCCGCTCCGATAAGAGCGGCTTTTTTTTTGCCGTAATTTGAGTAAATTTGCTCGCCTCCGAGAGGAGAAAAAGAAAGAGATAATATGTTAGATACAATTACAGGGTTCCTGAAAAAATTTGTTGGTAGTAAGTACGATAAAGATATAAAAGAAACAGAACCAATTGTTGAGCAAATTCATGCTGCTTACTCTGGCTTGCAGAGTTTATCGAATGATCAATTGCGGGAGAGAACTAATGATTTAAAAGCCAAAATTCAAGAGCACTTAAAGTTAGAGCAAGAAAAAATAGACGCTCTTCGAGCTAAAATTGAAGAAAATCCTTCATTAGATATTGCTCAAAAAGAAGATATCTATAACGAAATAGATACCATTGATGAAACAATTGACGGAAAAGTAGTTGAGATTTTAGATCAAATTCTGCCAGAAGCTTTTGCTGTAGTAAAAGAAACAGCTAAGCGTTTTCATGAAAACGACTACATTGAAGTTACTGCCACCGAGATGGATAAAGATATTGCGGCAAGAAGAGATAGCGTTGTAGTTGATGGAGACAAGGTAAGGTGGATGAGCAAATGGCTTGCTGCCGGTGTCGAAATAAGCTGGGACATGGTTCATTATGATGTTCAGCTAATTGGGGGGATTATTTTACACCAAGGTAAAATAGCAGAAATGCAAACAGGAGAAGGGAAAACTTTAGTTTCTACATTGCCAGTTTATCTAAATGCATTAAGCGGAAGGGGAGTGCACCTGGTTACCGTAAATGATTACCTAGCAAAAAGAGATTCGGAATGGATGGGCAGCATATTCGAATTTCATGGATTGAAGGTAGATTGTATTGATCGGCATCAACCAAATTCTCCTCAAAGAAGGCAGGCTTATTTAGCAGATGTTACGTATGGAACAAATAATGAATTTGGGTTCGATTATTTGAGAGATAATATGGCTAACCGACCAGAAGATTTAGTGCAACGAAAGCATAATTACGCAATAGTAGATGAGGTAGATTCTGTACTGATTGATGACGCAAGAACGCCACTTATTATTTCAGGCCCAACACCTCAAGGAGATAAACACGAGTTTAATCAACTTAAACCTAAAATTGAAAAACTTGTTAAAGCACAGAGGGACTTTGTGAACACCGTTCTAGTTGATGCGAAACGTAAATTGGCTGCTGATTCATCTACGGTTTCAGAAAAGAAGGAATTGTCTAAGATGCACGAAGAAGGAGGCTTGGCATTGTTAAGAGCTTTCCGTGGGTTACCAAGAAATAAGGCACTTATTAAGTACCTCAGTGAACCTGGCATAAAAGCAACGCTCCAAAAAACGGAGAACTATTATATGCAAGACAACTCAAAAGAGATGCCTAAGGTTGACGAAGAGTTGTTTTTCACGATTGATGAAAAAACAAATGGATTTGAACTCCAAGATAAAGGTGTTGAATTGATTACCGATTCAAGTGAAGATGATAATTTCTTTATAATGCCTGATATAGGAGCCGAAATTGCTGTACTCGAGAAATCTGATATGCAGAAGCAAGCAATGCTGGAAAAGAAAGATGAGTTGCTTCAAGATTATTCTATTAAATCTGAGAGAATTCATACAGTTAATCAATTACTTAAAGCATACACTCTTTTCGAGAAAGATACGGAGTATGTGTTGATGGACAATAAAGTAAAAATTGTTGATGAACAGACAGGTCGTATTATGGACGGTAGACGCTACTCTGACGGATTACACCAAGCCATTGAAGCGAAAGAAAATGTAAAAATTGAGGCCGCAACGCAAACTTACGCCACTGTTACATTACAGAACTACTTCCGAATGTTCAATAAGCTGGCCGGGATGACTGGTACGGCCGAAACTGAAGCAGGTGAACTTTGGGAAATTTACGAATTAGATGTAACAGTAATACCAACAAACCGGCCTATTCAAAGAGATGATCGCGATGATATGGTTTACAAAACTACGCGTGAAAAATATAATGCGGTAATAGATGAAGTAGTCGATCTTACGAAAAAGGGTAGACCAGTTTTGGTTGGTACAACTTCCGTAGAAATTTCCGAATTGCTCGGAAGAATGCTTAAAATGAGAGGTATAAAGCATCAAATTTTAAATGCAAAAGTTCACCAACGTGAGGCAGAGGTGGTTGCTTCTGCTGGTGTTGCTGGAGCGGTAACTATTGCCACTAATATGGCTGGTCGTGGTACGGATATTAAATTACAAGAAGGTGTTAAAGAAGCGGGAGGTCTTGCTATTGTGGGCACAGAAAGACATGAGTCTAGGCGGGTTGATAGACAGCTAAGGGGCCGTGCTGGTCGTCAAGGAGATCCAGGATCATCCCAATTCTTCGTTTCTCTTGAAGACAATTTAATGCGTTTATTTGGTTCAGATAGAATTGCCAAATTGATGGATAGAATGGGCTTAGAAGAGGGTGAGGTAATTCAGCACTCTATGATTTCGAAATCAATTGAACGTGCGCAAAAAAAGGTAGAAGAGAACAACTTCGGACAGCGTAAACGATTACTAGAGTACGATGATGTAATGAATTCGCAGAGGGAAGTTGTTTATGATAAAAGGCGTCACGCTCTTCACGGTAGTCGATTATCACTAGATATTTCTAACTCAATGTACGATGTAGGAGAATCGGTTGTTGTTGAGAATCATGGAGCAAGAGATTATACCGCTTTCGAGCTCGATCTATTGAAATATTTATCGATACAATCTCCGGTAACTGAGTCTGAATTCATGAAAGTATCAGAGGGCGAACTAACTGAAAAAGTTTATGACAAGGCCTATTCAAATTATTTGAACAAAGCGAGGCAAATCGCTGCTTCTGGCTATCCAGTGGTAAAAGATGTTTATGAAGATGAAAGTAATACATTCGAGAATATTGTAGTCCCTTTTGTTGATGGTCGTAATGCAATTCAGGTAACGGCAAATCTAGAAAAAGCATATAAATCAGAAGGTGCTGAGCTATCGGTTGCACTTGAGAAGTCAACTACTCTAGGAAAGATTGATGATGCCTGGAAAGAGCACTTGAGAGAAATGGATGATTTACGGCAATCTGTGCAAAGTGCTGTTTACGAGCAAAAAGATCCACTTTTAATCTACAAATTTGAATCGTTTGAGTTATTTAAGAAAATGCTGGGGGAAGTGAATCGTGAGATTACATCTTTCTTAGTAAAAGCTAATTTGCCAGCAAGGAATCCTAATTTAGTCAAGGAAGCCCCAAAGCAGCAGCGAAATAACTTAGACAATATCCAAACAAGTAAAACAGAAGTTCCACAATATTCTGGAGGAAGTTCTGCACAAGTAGGCGCACAGGCGAAACCAAAGCAGGATGCACCAAAAGCCCAACCCGTGAGAGTAGATAAAAAAGTGGGAAGAAACGAACCTTGTCCTTGTGGCAGTGGTAAGAAATTTAAACATTGTCACGGATAGAAGGTCCTTATGGCTAGAAAGAAATCACAAAAGATTGAGACTGTTTCATCTTCGCACATAGAAAAGACGAAAGAAAAAGAGTTTATTCTCAACAAACTAGACTTTGCTTGGGTTGGTTTAGCTGTGGTTATGTTAATTACTTTAATTATCCGATGGAAATTCATCAACGTTCCTTTCGAGCGTGATGAGGGAACATATGCTTATTTTGGACAATTGGTCCTAGATGGAAAAATTCCGTATGTTGACTTTTATGAAATGAAACTCCCCGGAATATACTATTGCTACGCTTTGCTTGTAGCAATATTTGGCGCTACGCTAAAAGGAATGCATATAGGGATGCTGGTGGTAAATTTGGCGACTATATATTTTATGTTTAAAGTGGCTTGGTTATGGTTCAATAGGACCACGGCTGCCGTCGTTGCTTTAGCATTTTCATTTCTTTCCTTGAATCCATTTGCATCTGGATTTACGACACAATCAGAACATTTAGTAGCGTTCTTTGTTAGCGCTGGACTGTTGGTTCTGCTTCAGGGGCTAGAAAAAGAGAGTATGAAGCACTATTTTTTTAGCGGAATACTCTTAAGTTGTTCTCTATTGGTGAAGCAGAATGGCGCATTTTTTATGCTATTTGGAGGATTAGCAGTAACAGGGCATTATATGTTAAACAAATCATTAGATTGGAAAAGTGCTTTTGTTTCGGGGTCAATATTTACTATTGGCTCTATACTTCCTATAGCAATCGTCTCAGGAATAATAGCTAGCCAAGGAGCATGGGATGAGTTTATTTATTGGGTGTATACTTACCCCCAATCCTATGTTGGCGGTATCGATTGGGAGCCCCAGGGCAAAAGTCTATTTAACCATGCGTATACCAACATTTCTGGCAACATAATGTGGTTGATATATTTAGCTTTTGGAGGTTTGGCGCTTACTATGTTTACAAAACAGTCTTGGCATAAAAAGCTAATGCTATTATTGTTTTTCGCACTGTCTTTTTTGTCAATTACTCCCGGACTAAGGTTTTATGGTCATTACTGGTTGTATTTAATGCCCGCAGTTGCCGTTGCGATTGGATCCTGTGTATATGCAGTAAATGAATTAGCTCAAAAGTACAGTAGGTCCCAATATTTAAAACATATCGGCTTTGCGATATTTGCAGTTACCTTTGTTCATCATTGGATGCAGCAAAGTGATGATGCTAGAATAATTAATTACTACACAAGCCCCGATGAGACAAATATTTTGAGGACAGTTTACGGTCAAAATCCTTTTCCTGAAGCTAAAATTATTGGAGATTTAATTAAGGAGCATTCAGCACCGGAAGATAAAATTGCTGTTTTTGGATCTGAGCCTCAAATCTTTTTCTATTCAGATAGAAGAGGCGTATCAAAGCACAATTACGTTGCTTACATAGTTGATAAGACTCCTGAAGCAATTGAATTTCAAAGGGAGTTTATTGCAGATGTTGAAGATGCAATGCCTAAATTCCTCGTATATTTTAGACATCCAGTTTCTTGGTTAACGCAAGCCGAGGCGGATAAAACAATTTTTGGTTGGTTCGATAATTTTGCCAATAAAAACTATGATTTGGTTGGTATAACTCAAGTATTGGGCCCTAATCAATTATTTCATAAATGGGGGAAACAAGAGGCTGTAGTTGCCCTCCAAGATTTCAGAAAACAAGAACAGAATATGAGAAAACAGCTTACAGAATTATCTAAAGATTCTCAGAAAAATAAACAAGCGATTGCAAGCATTCAAAGTCAGTTGCAAATCTTTAACTTTGAAATTATCGTTTTTGAAAGAAAGGAATCATGAAGAACGAACTTTCAATTATTGAATTTCCATCCATCGGTGAACCTGAACTGGGTTACATAAGTGTCGCTGATGTTGAAAAAAATATTCCTTTCGAAATAAAACGTGCATTTTGGAGCTACTATACTCCGCATCATGTTATTCGAGGAAAGCACGCGCATCGAGATTTAATACAAGTCTTAGTAGCCGTTGCTGGAATTATTTCGGTTAGAACTGAAGATAGAAATGGAAATAAAAGCGAATTTCAATTAGACTCCCCTCGCAAAGGACTCTATATTCCTGCAAGATTTTGGCATACTATGGAATTCTCTCATAATGCCGTTTTACTTAGCTTAGCTTCCCAAAGTTATTCAGAACAAGATTACATAAGAAATTACGAGGATTTTAAAGCGGGAAATGATTAAGGTTATCCGATATGATTCATCCAATAAAGTTATTTGGAACGAATTTGTGAAAAATGCTAAGAATGGAATGTTTCTGTTCAATAGGGGTTTTATGGATTATCATTCCGATAGATTTGATGACCATTCTTTGATGGTGTATCGTGATGATAAGCTATTAGCTATTCTCCCTGCAAACGAAAAAGAAAATTCGCTTTATTCCCATCAGGGCTTGACATATGGAGGTCTTATACTATGCAGAGATTCTAGGGCAATAAATACAGTTGAAGTTTTAAAGGCCATTATTGAATATTGCACTCAGATTGGATTTTCGAAGCTTGTTTATAAAGCAGTGCCACATATTTTTCATCAATTTCCAAGTGAAGAAGACTTATATGCAATCTATGTTTTAGGCGGAAACCTAATTTCTAGAGCATGCTCGGTGGTTCTATTACCAAAAGATAAATTAAAGACTTCTAAGGGCCGAAAAGCAATGATATCTAGGGCTAAAAAAGAAGGAGTAACGGTAAAAAAATCTGACGAGTTAAGTGCATTTTATGAGATGATGGTTTCGTTATTAGATGAAAAATATGATTCTAAACCCACACACTCTCTAGCTGAATTAAAGTCATTAAAAAAAGACTTTCCAAATTCCATCAAGCTTTTCACGTCTCATTTAAATGATGAATTATTGGCTGGAATTGTGATATTTGAGACTGAAAAAGTTGCGCATTTCCAATACATTTCAACTACTCCCTTTGGAAGAGATTTTGGCGGTTTAGATATCATTGTTGACGAACTCATAAGCACTGTTTACAAAGACAAAGATTATATAGATTTTGGCACATCAATCGATGAAGGGAAATTCCATATTAACGAGAACCTTATTAAAAACAAAGAAAGTTTCGGTGCTCGAAGTGTTATACAAGACGTTTATGAAATAAGCATATAGCTATGAGAAACATTGACGATTATCAAAAACAATATGCGGAAAATTATCCGTACGAACCTAATCAGGTGCGGTATAGAAGAGAGTCAATTCTTAGGATAATTGAAGAGTTAAACCCGCCTAGAATTTTGGAAATTGGCTGCGGATACGACCCGTTGTTTCGCTATCTAGATACTTTTGAAAAATACGTTGTTGTTGATCCTGGAAAAAACTTCATAGATGCTGCTAATCAGTTTGCTAAAGAGCATCAGAATGGAGATAAAATAACGGTTGTAAACGAATACTTCAAAGGTAAAACGGATACAATTAGTGATTTTGATTTTGTTGTTTGTGCAGGATTGTTGCATGAATTGAGCCATCAACAAGAGTTTATGCAGCAATTATATGAGGTTGCGGATGAAAACACCATAGTGCATGTAAATGTTCCAAATGCTAATTCATTTCACAGATTAGTAGCTGTAAAGGCAGGCATTATTGAATCTGTTCATGAAAAATCTGAATTTCAGAAAAGGTTTCAACAACATAATATTTTTACATTGGATCAATTGAATGAATTGGCTGCCTCTGTTGGATTTAATACTGAAAGTGATGGAACAATATCCTTTAAGCCATTTACGCACAATCAAATGCAAGCTATTATTGATCAAAAAATACTAGACGAGAAATCAATTGATGCTCTTGCAGGAATGGTGGAGTATTGTCCGAGTTTGGGTTCTGAAATGTTTGTGAATTTAAAAAAGTAGATGGACATTCGAGGTAAATTCATTATTGATTCCGAACAAATTTATAGGCCGAAGTACAATATTGGTCCCTTCTCAATTTTTGATAAGTATACTGACCATTCGAAAGGAAATTTTGAGTCATTTTTTAGCTCATTATTTCCCGACAAAAAGATTTGTTTAACTCGTTCGGGAAAAGAAGCCATCGGTTTAGCTCTAGAGCAATTAAACCTCAGAAAAGAAGATTGTGTGACGATTTTTACTACATCAGGAAATCGATACATCAGCGGTTGTGTTACAGGTGAAATAGAGAAGTTTTGCAGCTGGTCGATGAAAATTGAGGAAAATACACAAGTTCTTTTTGTAAATCATGAGTTTGGTTTTCCTTTTGAAGAGTTGGAATCGCTAAAAACACAATTTGATTTCCCAATAATTGAAGATGTAGCTCATGGATTGTTCTCTCAAAACACCGAAAAGTCCGTTGGAACTATTGGAGATTTTGTTATTTGCAGTTTCCCTAAAGTTTTTTCATTACAAATTGGAGGGGCATTGTTACATAGTGATAAATATAATATTCAAGAGGATCTGACCCTGTCAGAAATACAATATTTAAAAGATTCACTATTAGGGCCTTGTTTTTCAAAAGAGGAGTTAATCAAAAAACGACACAGTAATTATAAATATTTAGAAAAGGAACTCGGATTGCTCGGTGCGAAATCATTTTTCAACTTAACTGAATTTATTAATCCTGGAGTTTATGTTTTTACTTTTGACGAGTTTAAACAATGGGACGAACTAAAAGTATTTATGCAATCTAACGGAGTTGAATCTAGTGTTTTCTATGGGGAGGAAGCATTTTTTATTCCTGTCCATCAGAATTTAAAAAAGGTGGATTTGGACTATTTCGTTACTCTCATTGAATACTTCGTTAAAGAAAGGTAGAATGGCAAGATTCGAAGTCGTAGGTAATAATATAGGGGCAATGATTTGCGCATTGGAATTGGCAAACAAGGGAAATCAAGTACGATTAATTAATCCGCTGCCTTTTTGGGGTTCGCATTTAGTAGGAAATAAAGTTGATGGCCAAAAGTTCGATTTTGGGCGCATTATGTATGATTTTTTCTCTTACAATAATGATAATACAAGCGACATCAAAACATATGATGCTCATGTAAGAAATGACGTTGGAAGATTTTATTCTCATATTCGTAAATATATAGAATCACATATTGAGGTAAATGAAATGAGCACGCCCCAGATGTACTTCAATGGTGAGATGGTAGATGATTTTTTATTTGCAGATTCGTTAGCAGTTTTATCGGAATTTGATGAGGTCACCAAAACAAAAATCAAAGCGGAGCTAGAAATAATTGTCAATGGAGATAGGTCGCTACACGCATCCAATAAGAGAAATCCATCGCAAGAGTTCATGAATACAGATTTTGCAATTGTTTCGGAAGCCAATCACGGGAAGACATTACACCAAATGCTAATTGCTCCGTATTTAGATAAAATACTAGAATCAAAGAACCCAGAACTCTGTGCGCAATACCATAGAATACCTTGGGTCCCTCTATACTATCCAGAAACATTATTATCTAATTTTACAGAGAGTCCACAAGAGCTTCCTAAACCAAAATTCCATTATCCAACGGCGGGATATTTTGCAATTATTATTGAAGAATTGGAGAGATTAATTAAAGAGCATAAAAACATCGAAATTATCAATGATAAAGTGGTTGCAGTTAAAATTGGCGAGAGTTTTACGGTGCAATTAAAATGTCAAGAATTAAATGCGACCAATCTTATTTGGGGCGGAGATCAAGAGCAACTAGCGCTTGCATTAGGCACTGAAATGGCGCCTATTGAAACGCGGAAATTACCAATTACTTTTACTTTTATTAGGCTTAGATCAGAGGCAGTGAAGAGGCAATTTAGTGTGCTTGTCGTTGTCGATGAAGATGAGATTCCTTTTAGAATAACAAACCAAACTAATTGCTCAGGAAGGAATGATGAGTTCACTAAATTAGTGATAGAATGTAACCCAACACAATTGGCAAAAGGAGCAAAAGAAAACGGTTGTTACGAAAAGGATTTAGTAACACAATCGCTTATATCCATGGGAATAATCGAAACACCTGACGTAATAGAAACGTTGGCTATAAAAAGAGTAGACAAAACGATTAGAATACCAAATCGCAAAAATGAAGAAATTTTCAATCACTACTACAAAAGTTTAACTTCGCACAAAGGAAATATTATTCAATTGGGTTCGTCTACCGATTTTGTAGCTATTTCCATTAATGATCAAATATTACAAGGGTTGCGCATCGCAGAGAAGTATGGCTAAAATATCTGTAATTATACCATGTTTTTACAATGAAGGAAATATTCCTGTTACATCGAAAGTACTTATTGAAAATGAAAGTAAGTTTCCTAAAGATGTAACGTTCGAGTACGTTATGGTTGATGATGGCTCAAAAGATAATACTTGGGCTGAAATTTTAAAATTTCAGGAGCAATATCCGTCAAAAGTCAAGGCCATAAAACTTACTAGAAATTTTGGTGCTATCAACGCGGATTTAGCTGG
>Ga0055584_100005338_pt1 | contig 12594 bp, 9 predicted proteins | sample OSDHelmetaG_FD_58716 | JGI IMG/M metagenome (GOLD analysis project Ga0055584, IMG submission 58716) | Pelagic marine sediment microbial communities from the LTER site Helgoland, North Sea, for post-phytoplankton bloom and carbon turnover... | ecosystem: Environmental > Aquatic > Marine >... | reverse complement strand
GTCGCCGCCGTCATTACCGGAACGATCGTAATTTGCTTAGTGATTCTCTGGCGGTCCTTGCGACGTCGGGGGGTGGTGGGATGAACGATCCGACGCCTCCACTTGCTCACGCAAGCCCTTCCGCGGGCTCCGTCATCCACTGCCAGGGCTTGTCGCGCTGGTATGGCGAGGTACAAGGCCTTTCTGGCCTCGACCTCGATGTGCAAGCCGGCGTGGTCGGCCTGCTGGGTCCGAACGGTTCCGGCAAGAGCACCTTCATGCGTCTGCTCACGGGGCTGATTCGCCCGAGCCGCGGCACAGTCAGCTTGTTTGGGCATGCGATTGGCCCTGGACGACAAGATGTCTTTGCTCGCGTCGGACACTCGCCCGGCGATGATGTCCATTTTGAGACCGAACGCGCCGTCGACTTCCTCGCATTGATCGCAAGCCTGGGCGGCGATCATGGAGCAGCTGCGACCAAGCGTGCCGACCGCGTACTCGACGAGGTCGGAATGCTGGACGCGCGCGATAAGCGCTTGAATGCCATGTCGAAAGGCATGCGTCAGCGCGTCAAGGTTGCGCAGGCTTTGCTTTTCGACCCAGACCTGCTGCTCCTCGACGAGCCTCTGAACGGCATGGACCCGGTCAGCCGCAGGCATACTCTTGACTTGGTGCGCTCATATGGCGCTCAAGGACGCACCGTGGTGCTGGCTTCCCACGTGCTCCACGAAGTGGAAGCAGTCACCGATCATTTGGTGCTATTGCACCACGGAAGGCTGCTTGCCGAAGGCCGTCTCGACGAGATTCGCGAGTTGGTGGACCGCAAGCCGCGCCGCCTGGTGCTTAACGGCCCCAACCTTCCTGCGGTTGCTGCACAAGTGCTCGCCGAAGGCTTGGTCACCGGCCTGTCCTTTGAAGGTGACGGGAAACTCGCCCTGGAGACACGCGAGCTGCGTCAGCTGCTGGATCGCCTGGCCCAGATCGGCGCAGCTGGAGAGCTGACCAGCCTCGACGTAGAAGATGAAAACCTCGAAGCCGTGTTTGACCTCTTGGTAGGAGAAACAGCATGAGTCAAGCCACTCCAGCTTCCGCCACCGCCTCGTCCATTCGCGCGCTGCGCGACTACGCCATTCGCAGACGACTCATCGGCCTGCGCATCTTGCCGTCCTTGGCTGTTGCCGCACTGCCTTGCCTAGTTGCCGTAGTGGCCGCGATTGGGGGACGCGTTGATCCCTTCGAACTCTATGGCGAATTCATCGTGCCGCTCACGATCTACTTCGTCGTTCCCTTTGTCGCAATGTTCTCGGTGCTCCCCTTGCTGGGCGAGCTCTACGAGAATGGCGCCATCGGCTACCTGTACATCCGCCCTGCCCCGCGTTGGGCGCCGCTTCTCGGCATTTACCTTGGCGCCATCATCGCGATGATCCCGGTACTGATCTTCGCGGCGGTTGCCCCGGGCTTGATTCTGCTGCTCTCCGGCAGCGAGAACAGCATCGGCGATTGGGCGGGCCGCATGGCGGGCCTGACCGGAGTTCTGATCTTGGGCGGCAGCGCCTACGGCGCGGTTTGCATGTTCTTCGGCGTTTGGTCACGCCGCGCGATCATCTGGAGCGTGTTCATGCTGATCGGCTGGGGCGTCATCTTTGGCGGACTGCCCGGCAGCATGCGCAACACCAGCCCGCACCGCTACCTGCTCGGTCTTGCCAAAGACTGGTGCGGCGTCGGTAACACTTGGACCGGCATGTTTGTTCCTGATCCAAGCCCGCCTGGAGTCCTGACCTCGATCCTGGTCCTGACCGGCGGGAGCGCTGTGTTCTTCCTGCTCGCCGCACGTGCAGCGAAGCGGCGCGACGTGCTTTAAGACTTCTTGGAAGCCGCCTTTTTCTTGGCGGCTTTCTTCTTGGTCACCTTCTTCTTCGAGCTCGCCTTCTTCGCCGTTGACTTCTTGGCAGTCGACTTTTTCGAAGTCGACTTCTTGCGAACCGGGCCACCTTCGCGCGGTTTGAACTCAAAACCGTGTCGACCGTTCGGCTTGCGCACCAAGCGCGCCGTGAACGCACGACCTTTGCGCGAGACGAAGTCTTCGATCCAGTCGGTGTGGGCTGGCTCCTCGGCAAAGTAAGGCCGCATATCGACGCGAGTCATCTCGCGCTTGCACACCGTGCGCGGCATCTTGAGGCCGCAGCCCTTTTCAGAGTCCTCGACTCGGCACTCGTAATGAGTGGGAGTCTCGGTGATTTGACCCTCGCCACACTTCGGGCAGCCAACATAGGCAGAGGCGTCGACCTGATAGGAAACCAGCTCGGGAGCCACTGCGCCGTCGTCATCCGATCCGCGGTAATCCTTGACCGGTTCAAACTCGAGCTTGAGCTCGTCATTCAAGCGCACCCGCCCGGCGTAAGTCTCACCGCGCATGCTGACAAAGCCATCAAGAGCACCGGTGTCGCGATCGACGAGCAGCTTCTCAACCACGGGCCGGTTGAGGTAGCGGCCGCGGAACTCTTTCCAAATCGTGAAGCCGCATTCTTCGGCCTCGACAGTCGCAACCGACCATTCCTTTGCTGAATGCTCGGGAATCTCGCCTTGCATGGCATCATTCAGAGTCTTCAAGAAGCCTCCGACTGGCCCGCTCTCCTTCAAACGAACTTGAACGATGCCGTTGGTGCGCTTTGGCTGCGCTTCGACTTCGGCGACACCCGCAAGCTTGGAGGCGACCGCAGCCACTTGATCACACAACTCGACCAATGGGATCTTCGCCTCTTTGCCCAAGCCCTTAATCGTGACCGCAAAGCGATCCCCTTCGGCTTCCTTGGAGCAGCGATAGCCCTTCAAGCCTTCCATGACCGGCTCGCTGTCGCGCGGGCACTTGCCCACTGCCGGCACCTCCGTGAAGAGATCTTCGTAGGAGAAGTGTCGAATCTTCTCGGCGAGGTCTCGCACGCCTTGCACGACCTGTTCCATGTAGGTCGCAGGATCTTGCTTGCCTTCCTCGACCAAGTGAAGCTGCGCTTCCATGTCAGCCGTCAACTCGGCCTTGGCCAAGTTGTTGATCTTCAAGCGCTCGAGGAAGTCGATCAGAGTGATGCCTTTCGCTGCGGCGCGCAGAGTCTTGCCACTGCGTAGCACGTAGTTCTTGGCGATCAGCGATTCGATCGTGTCGGCCCGAGTTGCCGGTGTGCCAAGCCCGCTTTGTCGCAGGCTCTGCACATCATCTTGATCATCAACGTCTTCAAAGGCGTCGAGGTCGAGGTCGGTCGCCGTTTCCATCGCCTTGAGCAGGCTGGCTTCGGTGTACCGCTTCGGTGGACGCGTTTGATCCGCCTCAAGCTCGAGGTCAGCGATCTTGGCTGGTGCTTCTTGGCCAGGCTCGACACCCATATCACCCAGTAACTCCGAAGGCGACGGTCGTTTATCGACCATTTGCCAACCGGCAAAGACCATGCGGTTGGATTCGGTGTAGAAGGCCGGCAGTCCGCGCACCGCTTCCGGCAAGGACTGCGGCTCGGTGACTTGTACGACCGACTCACGGACAACCTTCTGCCAGCGGCTTGGCGCCAAGAAGACGGCCAAGAAGCGGCGCAGAATCAACTCGAAGATCTTGGCATCGTCACCACCCAGCGGGGTAGCAGGCCAGTTTCCGGTTGGGATGATCGCGAAGTGGTCGCCAACTTTCGAATCGTCGAAATGGCGCCCCGTGTTCTTCAGGCCATCCTTTTGCAATTGTTGCGCAGCCGCAGTGATCGCTTCGGAGCGCTGCTCTTCCGCGAAAGAGCCCTGTTCGACCGCGCCGCCAGCCATCGCGCCGATCAGTTCATCGACCTTCGAACGGTAGTCGTTTGGTAGCGCGCTGCTGTCAGTACGCGGATAAGTCAGGACTTTATGACCCTCGTACAGTCGCTGCGCGGCTTGCAGAGTTCGGCGGGCCGACATGCCGTAGCGCGAGTTGGCTTCCTTCTGCAAAGACGTCAATTGGAACAAAACGGGCGGCTTGCGCGTGCTTTCGCTGACCTTCTCGGTGACGACAACCGGGCGGTCGACACAAGCTTCGCGCAATGCGCGAGCGGATTCTTCGTCCCAAACCTTCTCGTCATCTTTGCCGGTGCGCGTACGACGGTACTGCGCGTTGTAGCTATGCCCGTTGGCATCGAACTGACCCTTCAAGCGCCAAAACGGCACAGGGACGTGGGCCAGTACTTTCAACTCACGGTGCACCAGCAGCGCGAGGGTCGGCGTCTGCACACGGCCGGCCGACCAAACGCCGCTCTCGCGACGCCCTTTCAGACGCTTGGTGATGCCGCGCGTCGCATTCATTCCGATCAGCCAGTCCGCTTCGGCGCGACAGTAGGCCGCCGAGCTGAGACCTTGAAACTCGGACTCCGGGCGCATCTCATCGAAGGCGGAGCGAATCGCGCCATCCGTCATCGACTGTAGCCAAAGCCGGAAAACCGGCTTGTCGACTTTCATGTAGTCCTCGATCTCGCGGAAGATCAACTCTCCCTCTCGCGCAGCATCGCAAGCATTGACGACGCTCTTGACGTCAGGCCGCTCAGCGAGCTTGCGGATCAAGCGCAGCTGCTTGGTCATGCCACTGCGAGCTTTGCGCTGGAAGGGCGCGAGCACCGCGCCGCTTGCCCCGGATGCTTGACCGGGCACGATCGGCAAAGAATCCAACAACCAAGCCGAAAGCTCGGGGGCGTAGTCCTCGGGCGCCTTGAGTTCGAGTAGATGCCCGATCGCCCAGGTAATCAGGTGCTCAGGGCCTTCCCAATAGCCGTCATTCTTGGCGAACTTACCTGGGAGGACGCGCGCTAGGTCTCCGGCGACGCTTGGTTTCTCGGCGATGATTAATTGCATGGCTGTTGCCCTTCCCGGATTACCCGGGGACTGGCGGCTCGCCCGAATCAGATTCCTAAGGAGTCCGATCGGCCGCGCCGTGGGTCGGAGGGTAACCCTGCGGACGCAAGCCCTCAAGCCAGGCGCAGTCTCAGCTCCAGAAATTGGGTTTTCCTTCGCTCTAGGCCCTTTTCTAAAAGGGACTTAGGCGATGCAAGCTCGAATTGCACCCGTCTCAGGTTCAAGCAGGGCCGAATTCGCGGTCGATAAGCCGATGGAGTCTTTTTGATGACTAGCAAATCCCTCCCCCTGTTCGAGAGCATCGCTGCCGTGTTTGGCATCGCGGTCGTTGCTCTACTCGTCGCATTGCCTTCCACAGGGACCTCGGCGGAAGAGTCCACCGAGCGCCTGCTCCGCGAAAACCTGCGCCAGGTCCGGACTGCGGTTCGTGAACTGGTTGAATCCGGCGAAACGGTGCCGAGTACCTCAGAGGAGCTCCAGGCCATTCTGCTTCAGAACTTCCTGACGGAGATTCCGCCGAACCCAATCAACAAGCGCGCGAGCATTCGGATCAACAGCGCCGCCTTCGCCGAACCTCGAGCGAATGGCTCAGCAGGTTGGCTTTATGTCCCGGGAGAACAGCGAGTCATTCCTGACTTGCCGACTCGAGATCAGCAAGGACGCCCGTTCCTTAGCTACTGATATACCTGTCATCCTCCATGAAGCAGGCCCGATCTTCCGCGGAAGATCGGGCCTGTGGATTTTTATAGCAAGCTGAATCTCCTAGTCGTCGCGGAACTCAACATGGCATGCCTTGCAGGACTGACGCACCACGTCAAACGGCGCCTGAGCTTCCTCAATGCGGTCTTCCAGCAGCACGGCTTCCAGTTCGCGGGCACCGGCCAAGGCCTTGTCCATTTCGTCGTGATAGAGCAACTCGACGCTCAATAGAGGATCGCTGAGCTCTTGCGCATGCTCAAGCGACTCGCGCAAGATGCGCGCGACGTTGTGTGGATCCAAGTCGGGATGATCGGCCGCGCTCAGGAAGCCTGCCGCTTGGATCAGCTTCATTTCATCCCAGGTGCGGTCGAGCTTTGCCATAGAACCTTCGAAGTCGCCGACGTGAGCGATCTCGACCAACTCGGGAAGTTGCGTGCCGGCGGGCGGCGATTCAAAGTTGCGCACATCACGCCAAAGCCCTGGGTAGCCTTCGCTCGTTCCGGCTTCGGTCAGGACCTCAAGCCCCTGTTCCGCTGAGCAGCCGGTCGATTCCATCAGCGCGATTGCGGCCGCTGCGGGACCGCGGTGCCGACCGTGGTGGCAGTGGAAGTAGAACGGCCCTTCGCGATCACGCATGACATGCACCATCGCCGCAGACTGCTCGGCAGTGATGCCGTCATAGCCAATCGGAATATGGACATACTCCAAGCCGTACTTCTTGGCCATCTCGAGCTTCGGAGTGGCACCATCGACATTCACGATCGTGCGCACGCCTAGGCGCGCGAGTTCGGCATATGAGGCCTCGGTCTTCGGCTCGGCCCCGGTCAACAGCTGATCACTCAATCGGAGCAAGCGATGAACGTCCCGACTCTCAATCTGCTCGAAGCTGAGTCCAGAGTCCGAGGCAAGTTGAGCGGACTCCGGATCCTCGGCGGACGGGCCACTCGTGCAGGAGATCACTCCTACCCAAAGGCCAGCCAGTACGACGAGGGATGCGGGGGTTCTCATGCCGAATCAGATGCAACTTCCGTGCCACGCCTTCGGGGGGCGTAGAGGGGCGAGATGTCACGCCCGGGGAACATCATAAAGCAAGGCGTAAGCCTTGCCATTCTCGATCACCTCTCTTGCCGCGACGGATGCCGTGGCAAAATCACGGTAGAGCCCACTCAAACGCAGCAAAATGGCCGCTCCCAGCTGTGCAACGTGCATTTCTGGAGCGATCGCCATCAGCGCCTTCGCGGTCGCCTGGCGCGCCGCCTCGAGCCGGTCTTCATGGGCCTGATGGGGCTCGTGCGGCCAATCCAGGCCCAGATCGGCGGGCTGGAGCCGGAGCGGGCTCTTCATCCCCTCTTCGAGCAGCATGCCACGGCTTCGCTCCACGACTGAGGGGTCAATCGAACCCTCGATCCCTTGCAGGATGATGCAACGTTGGTGTCCCAGCGAGGCGAGCGCCTCGCCAGCGAGCCCTAAGACCGGGCCCGGCATCGACGGCACAAGCAATGGCGCTTCTGCCGGCGCGAGCAGCTTACTGACCTGATCGGGGAGCGAACGCAGGCCGACTTCTTCCTCGACCCGTAGCAGCCGCTCCCAGCCTGAGTCCTCACGGGTCGGGCACCAACAGGCCAGACCGCGTCGCTTGAGCTCGCGTTCTGCTTCTGCAGCATTGGAGCATTGTGCGCCGACTTGATGCTGCCACAAGTCACCCAGGGTCGGCCCCCCATCCGGAACCCGCCCGGTTGCTTGGACCAAAACTCTTGCCCCCGCGGCTGCAGCCGCTGCCGCTGAGGCCAAGCCAATCGGTGGGTTTTGCAGCTTGCCGAGGCGAGTCGTCGCGACCACAACCGCGTGCTCGGGCAATCGCGGAAAGTTGAGTCGCTTGCGCGCAGCTCGCGCAAAGCCAACCAGTTCATCGGCAGCCGGGCCTCGACCTCGGATCACACTCAAGAAGGCTCCAATCTGCCCATCACTTCCCCCGCCCTCGAGCATGAGCGCAAAAACCTCTTCCGCCTCACGACTAGAGAGATTGCGGCCTTGAGAAGCAGAGATCGTGCCCCCGACAACACGGATCCAACGGCGCAAATCGACTTCTCCCATTCTAGGCCTCGAGCTCCTCCGTCAAGGCTTGCAAGACTTTCTCGACATGACCCTTCACTCGAATGTTGTCCCACACGCGCGCAAGTTTCCCAGATGGGTCAACCAAGAATGTGCTGCGCACAATGCCCATGTACTCGCGACCGTAATTCTGTTTCGTGCGCCAAACGCCGTACTTCGAAGCGACTTTTGCATCGCGATCACTAAGCAGTTCAAAACCGAGGTCCAGCTTCGCGGAGAACTTCTCGTGCTGGCTCATCGGGTCTGGGCTTACCCCTACCACGACAGCGCCGAGCTTTTCGAACTGCGCGAGCGCAATCTGGAAGTCCCCGGCTTCGGTCGTGCAGCCAGCCGTCAGGTCCTTTGGATAAAAGTAAACGACGATCCAGCGGCCACGGTGCTCCGTCAAACGAAACTTCTCGCCATCCGTCGAGGGCAGAGTGAAAGCGGGGGCACGCTTGCCCGCGTCCAGGATGGGGTTGGCCACGACGCGTTGTTGGGGATTGGATCCGATGGGGAGGGACCTCGAAGCGAGGCACACCGGAGGAGGGATTCTGCCGTCACCCTGCGGACTGCGCTAGAGCTTTTGCTTCCTAGCTGCAACGAGGGTTCGGTTCGATTTGACCTCAACGCAAAGAGCGCGCGTTCGGTCAAGAACGCGCGCTCCATTTCGGCGAGAACGGATGCTCAACGACCGCCGTCAGCTTCGGGAGCATCAATCTCTTCGACAACTTCATCGACCAGCCCCGAGTCCTCGTCTTCCATTCCATCGGTGATGTCTTCAAGGAAGACTTCCAAGGGAGAGGCCTCTTCTGCGCGTGGGCGGATATGAGCGAAGTAGCTCGCCTTCTGCTTGTCATACGCGACGCGACCATTCACGACTGCCCATTGCACAAAGGTGCGGTAATCGAACAGATCGCCGTCGGTGATGATGAAGTCGGCATCCTTGCCGACTTCGATCGAGCCAACACGATCCGCGACGCCGAGAATCCGAGCTGCGTCCAAGGTTACCGAGCGCAAGGCTGCACCTTGATCGAGGCCACCACGAATCGCAAACGCGACTTCCATCGGCAGCGTGAGCAGGTCACGACCCGCCAAACCACCCAGGCTAATGTTGGTCGAGCCTGGCAGAATCGCAAACTCAACACCCGAATCCCAAAGGATGCGAGCGTTCTCAATGCTCCAACCCGAGGGGCGGTTGAGCTCGGCATCGGCCCAATCCTTGTCGCGAGCTGTCAGCACCATCGAGGCGCCGGTACGCCCAATCCGCGGAGCCAAAGTCCAGGCTTCCCGGCCGCCAAAAATCACGGCTTGCATCGGGAACTCCTCGAGCAACTCACAAACCGCGAGCAGGTCGCCCGCAGAATCGGCATTGAAACGAGCCATGCTCTCGCCCTTCAGCAGCCCAACCATCGCCATCGGAACACCCTTGGTCTCGGGCTCGGTGAGGTCTTCTTCGCCGAGCTTCTTGTCGAGCTCAAACTGACGCTGCTTGCGCAGATACTCGCGAGCCAACTCGAAGTTGGCGCGCGTGCTGCGTCGGCCTGAAGGCGAGTTGCTGGAGTAGCTCAAGTTCACCCATTCGGTCGTGCCGAGCAAGTGACCTTCGAGCGTACCGCGGGTCAACTTGCCGATCGTGCCACTGGCCTGAACCGTGGTCAGTCCACCAGCCAACGCCAAATCGACATACAAGGCAAACGGGTCAAAGCTATCGACACTCTCGGTGCCGCGCCCTGGAATGATGCCGCGCGAATCAACCGCGATAAGGCCCGGATAGACGCGCATGCCATCGGCACGCACGGTGCGGGCTCCGGCTGGCACAGCGACCTCTTGGCCGACCTTGAGGACGCGACCGTCCTTACAAAGCACAGTGCCGCCCATGATCACACCACGCGTGACGGTGTAGACGTCTCCGCCCACGATCGCCAGATACGGGCTCTTCGGATCTTCAGAAGGCTCAGCTTCCGTGGGCTCAGCTTCCTCAGCCGGCTCCACTTCAGTAACTTCCTCGACGACCTCTTCAGGCGCCGGCTCTTCTTCGACGGGCGGCTCTTGAATCGGAGCCATGCCCCAAGCCGGGGCGGTGAAGGCCCCAAACAGGAGACCAAGTAGCAGGGAACGGAAGCGAATCGACATGGCCTAGTTCTCCTTGTCCTCTTTGGCCCGGTCGTAGATGACCTCGCCAGCAGCGATTAAGTGGCTCACTCGTGCAAGCGGGTTGAGAGGATCCCCTTCGAGGATCACGAAGGAAGCAGGCGAACCTGATTCCAAAGGGGCGACGAGCTCTTCTTGGCCCATCGCAGCCGCAGCTTCGACACTGACGGCGCGCAAGGCAGCCGTGCGATCCAAGCCGTTATTGACCAGGTCGCCCAAACCAACACGCCAGTCCTCAACGGCGCGCATCGAGTTGATCGAGCTTGGCAGCAGGACCATCTTCTCGAGACCAGCGGCGAGCAACTCGGCCGGCAGGCTCATGCGCAAACGCGTGGAGGGCAGAGTCGAAATCCGCGCTGGAAGGTAAACGCGCACTCCGGATTCGGCAATCGCTGCCGCAACCTCGTTGAGATTGGTTGAACCCCCATGCTCGAGCACAACTTCCCATGCGATCTCGCGTTCGCCGACCACGTCGAGCCAATGCAGCCACTCGCCGGGAGAGGAGATCCAGATTTGCACGACCCGCTCCTTGTTGATCAGATCAATCAAGGGCTGAATGTTCGGGTCGATCCGCGGAGCTTCGAACTCTTTGGAAGGCTCTTTGTCATCGCTCTTCTTCGGCTCGTCGGCAGCTTTGCCACCTTCTTTCCCGCCTTCTTCCTTCTTCTTGGCAGCTTCGGCGGCCGCCTTCTGCTTCTCATCCCATTCCTTGCGAGCCTTCTCCCAATCGGCGCGGGCCTTGGCCTCCTTTTCGATCGCCTTATCGGCATCGTCGAAAGCTTTACGAAGCAAGTCCTTTGAAGCCTTGTTCATATCGATCGTCATCTTCAGATGCAGATCGCTGACCAAAGCGTCCTCGGCGAGATTTACAGCATCGCTGCGCACTACCGATGTGCGTCCCGGAATGCCCGAGCCTGGTGGAACCAGTCCCATCAGCAGCACGCCGGCTTCACGTAGATCGGCAAGCGCGTCCGCGTCAGCGCGGAAAACCTGGGATGCGACGTAGCGTCCATAGGAGCCACTACCGCGGGAATCCCCCGGCAGCAAACTTGCTTGGCCAAGGACGAAAGGAGGCATGGCGACGGACCCGGTACCTCGCAGGTCAATCACGCGAGCATTATCGGGGACGATAACCGCCTGGCCGATTCGTTCGATGACGCCATCGCGGACGACGATGCTCGCATTTTGGAGCGGGTCGCCGGCGAGGGTCTCGATGTGATCGAGGCGGTAAACGGTCGCCTGCCCGGTCGGCTCGTCACCTTGAGGGGTCGCGAGCGGGAGCGCGGATAGCAGGAGGGCTGCGAACATGGGTCAGTAACGCTGTCCTTGACTGATGTCGTAGACGATCTCGCCGTCCACCAACACAAGTTGGACTGGCGAGCGGGGATCAAGTGGTTGGCCTGCCTTCACGACGATGTCAGCGTCGAGGCCAGGCTGGAGGGTACCGATACGGTGATCGGCCATGATTTGTTGAGCCGGTCGAACATTGATCGACTCAAGACAGGTCCAGGTCGAAGCGCCCAGCCGTTCGGCGAGCGTCGCCTGATAGAGGTACTCCTCGGCTGGCACAACCGGAGCGTCGGTTTGCACCGAGATATCCTTGTTGCCACCCGATTCGTAAGCTTCCACGAGACCGCGCACTTGCCCGAGTCCGTTGAAGTTGAAGTCAAAGTTGCGCGGGCCCACGTTGAGCCGCGCATTGACAGCCGCGAGTGCACGCGCCGTCATGTAGCCATTGAAACTGGCGTGGCTCACCACCACCGGGACCTGCGCCTCGATTTGGAACATGCGCACCGTGCCGTAAGTATCGCGGCCACCTGCGGTATGCACCAGATACGGGAACTGCCCCTGCGCAATCGCAGCGATATGCGCGACATCAGGGTTCTCATCCAAAGTGTCTGCTTCGGCCACTTCAGCAGCGCGGTCGAGCCACCAACGCAGCATCCACCACATGCCCATGCGCGCTCCGCCCAAATCACTGCTGCGTTCCGGGTTGTAACCCTGCGCGACCTTGACCGATCCGGGATGGCGCAGGATTCCGTCATCGATGTGACCGATGTGCGGTGCGACTTTCACCAACACGCCGGCGCCTGACATATTGGTACCAGAACCGGGAATGGCGTTGACCGTGGTCACCCCACCCGCCGAAGCGTCCTGGTACTGCAAGTTCCATGGCCGCACCGTATCGAGCACACGCAGCTCGGGGTTATTCGGGTTGACCATGTCGTTGATGTCTTCCCAGCTGCCTGTTTGCACATGGTTGTGCAAATCGACGCCACCCGGGAAGGCCCAACTGCGTGGGAATGAGTGGTGCTCATAGCCAGCTGGAATCTCCAGCTCGGCTTGGGTACCGACCGCAACAATCCGCCCGCCCTCGACGATGATGCGCGCATTGTGAATAACCTCACGCGAGGTCATCGGCATGGCGACACCAACGTCAATCACTTTGCCGGCCTCTTGGGCGGCAAAAGCGAGGGCGAGAACGGAAAGAAACATGGCCTAGAAGCGACGGCCGTCCTTCGCGTCGTAAACCAACTCACCGCGCACCCAAGTCTTGACGACGTGCGAACGAGGGTCGATTGGGTTTCCGGTCCAGAGAACTAAGTCTGCATCCAAGCCGTCACGAAGCGAGCCCGCGATATCGTCCATTTTCAAGGCAATGGCCGGATGACGGGTGATGCCCAAAAGGCCATCACGGCTGGTGCCTGCGCCGAGTCGCACACCCATGGCTGCCTGGTAAGGCAGCTCTTCCTGTGGAATGACAGGAGCATCGGTGTTGTAACCGAGCAGCAATCCATCGGGGACATGCTCGAACCA
>Ga0055584_100005337_pt1 | contig 12595 bp, 13 predicted proteins | sample OSDHelmetaG_FD_58716 | JGI IMG/M metagenome (GOLD analysis project Ga0055584, IMG submission 58716) | Pelagic marine sediment microbial communities from the LTER site Helgoland, North Sea, for post-phytoplankton bloom and carbon turnover... | ecosystem: Environmental > Aquatic > Marine >... | reverse complement strand
GACCCTTGCCGTTGATATCTCATGCTTCTTCCTCGATTTGCAGCCCCTAAAAAAACTATTGGTATTGGTGGCAACTGCGGCGGTGTTGGTATTTGTGCTCGCGGGTCTGATCGCCGCTCGTACGCGCTTTCGTGAAGTCCGCTTTTATGTGCTTGCGTGGCTCGGTGCAGCACTCTCCGCCGCAATTATGACGATGCGGCACTGGCTGGGGATCGATATTCCACAGGACATCCAATTCGATTCTATGCGCATCGTCATGGTGTTCGACGCGACCATGATGGGGTTGGCCATCGCCGACCGTTTCAGCCAGCTGCGCCAGTCCCGGCAGCGAGCGTTGCAGGCTAGCCTGCACCAAGCCGAGCGTAACCTGATGCTGAACAACCGGCTGGCACAGTTGGAAGACCAATACAGCCTCGCGTATCGAGCGCGCTGTCACAAAGGTCCGCAACATTCTCGGCGGCGAGGCGGAAACCGATGAGAGCCGCGGCCGCATGGATCGAACGCTTATCTGGAGACCCTCGTCGCCTCGCATTTGAGCGACGACGCAGCGGCTGCGGATCATAGCCAACATCACGATGATAACGCCGATGGGGCATCGAGCATGCCCTTGGATACGCCGGTGGTGCTCCGCAGCATTTATGAAATGTTTGAGGCGGACGCGGTGGCCAAAGGCCTGGAGTTCCGGTTTGTCGAGACCTCGCGCAAGGCAGATATCGAACCTTTGGCCTTAATGCGGATCATCAGCAATCTGGTCGGTAATGCCATCAAATACACTGCAAACGGCAAGGTTTTGCTGGGTGTCAGGCGGCATGAGGGCCGACTCTGGATTGAAGTGCACGACACCGGGCCCGGCCTGACCCTAGAGGAGTTTCAAACCGCACTAGCGCGCGACGCACGACTCGAGAGAGATTTGACGACCGCCGAAGGCAACGGCTTGGGCCTGGCTATCGCTGCGGAATTAGCCGCCGCTCATGGATGCAAACTGCGCTTGGTCAGCAACCGCAGGAACGGCACGGGCCTTGTGCTGGATTGCCCGACCGCCCCGCTGCGTCGCTGAACTAGTAGATCGTCTTAGCCATGTGCTGGGGGTAATTACGATCGTATTCCGCTGCGTCGAACTCGTCCTTGGTCAACGCCTTGATCATCTGGCCGGTAGTCGGCAGGGCAGAGCGCGGAACCTGGGCCTCGACATCCCACAACTGCGAGCGCACTAATGCCTTTTGGCATTGGAAGTACACTCGCTCCACATGCAGGACCATAATGGAACGCGGCAGCTTACCCTGCATCTCGAACGATGCGAGCAGCTCTGGATCGATCGAGAGTTCGGCCCGGCCGTTGATCCGCAGCGTTTCTCCCACACCCGGAACAAGGAACAGCAGCGAGCAGCGACCATCGCGCACGATATTGCGGAGAGTATCGACCCGGTTGTTGCCGTTGCGATCTGGCATCATCACCGTTTTTTCGTCGACTACACGGCAGAACTGACCTTTCGGGTCGCCGCGCGGCGTGCAATCCGTGCCTTCTTCGGCCACTGACGCTAGCATGGCGAACGGTGAGGCCTCGATAAAGGCCCGGTAATGATCGGAGATATGGTCTATCTCCTTTGCCACCGCGCCGCCTTTTGCAAAGCCATATATCGCCTCTAACTGTTCGATGGAGGCGATTTTGTGCTCGGGGGCGACCTTGGTCATGGGCTTACCTTTGCCTGGCTTATTTCGCGTACTTGCCAGTGAGTTGTGGCGTGTAGTTGCCGGGATCGCCCGATTCGCGATGGCCGGCGCGGGTAACACGAGCCCACGTGCGCTTCAGCGGATCAGAGACGTTGAACTCTAGCTTGCCCAACGGGCCGACTTCCAGCGTGACTTTATCACCGTCCTGGAACGGGTTCAGGCCCTGGTGGTTGGTGCCAGTGGCAACGATATCGCCTGGCTCCAGCGTATGGATCGACGACAGCCACTCGATGATCCGCGGGATCTGGTGGGCCATGTCGTCAGTGTTAAAGTCTTGGTAGACCACACCGTTGTTGGTGAGCTTGACCGGCAGGTTCTGCGGGTTTGGCACCTCATCTGCTGTGACCAAGAATGGCCCGGTCGGCGCGAACGTGTCCCGGCTCTTTGCCTGGAAAAACACATTGTTCGGCGGCGGCATATCGCGGGCGGAGCCGTCAATAAAGTTCATGTAGCCAAAAATATAGTCCATCGCGTCGGCCTGGCTGACATTCGTCCCCCGCTTGCCGATGACCATGCCGAGCTCGGCCTCACCTTCAAAGATACCCGCCGGGATATCGGGGATCATCATCGTGTCGCCCTGGCCAATCAGGGAGGCCGGGGTTTTGTGGAAGGCGTTGATCGGCGCTGCTTTCTCCAGCAGGCCATTTTCCATGTAGTTGACCGCCATGCAGTCAACCTTCTGTGGCATCGGCACTGGCGCACGCAACCGAACTTTGCTGAGCGGCGTTCCGGTGCCAGAGGCAAGCGCCGCCTCGATCTTTGGGCGAAGTTCGTCGAAATTCTCGATCAGGCATATGATCAGGTCGGGCGTGTCGCGGTGCGGCAGGTGCGAGACCAGGCCGGTGATATCAACGACATTGTCGCCCTTAACGGCGCCCAGGCGGAAATCGTCAAAATAGCAGAGTTTCATGGGGGTATGCCTCGCTGGATGGATTTGCGAGCAAGTCTAGGACCGGCACCGCCCGTTTGCCAGCGGAATGTGCTGCTATCCCCGCGCTCGGAGGGCGTGGCCGGATAAGCTCGTGACAGCCAACCAATGTTCTTCGGGTTGTCGTGTTGCCAGAGCTTCGTCGATCTCCACCTCATCGAAGCCGCAGGCTCGGGCCATCGGATACTGGTCAGAGATCACATGTCCTTTGGCACGCAACCGACCTTCATAGCCAAGCGCACGCAGCCGTCGGGCCAGTGAGAAGCCGCGGCCATCCGCAAAGTTGGGAAAGGTCACGGCGATCAGCCCGATACCATCAAAATGCGGCACCAGATCCCTCGGGTCGGTATCGTTGGCGACTTCCAATCCGCTTGCCGGATCGCCGCCGCCGCTGAGCAGGGCCTCCAGCGACAGCATGGCATCGGCCTGGGTTTCGAAATCAAAGCCGGAATCGGTCACGATAGGCATAGCTAGAGCTCCCGCTAAAAATGGTAGAAGACAAACTGCGCTTGCGTGGCCTGATGTGCTTGAGCGCTGGCAATCAGGTGCGGTTTGGGCTCCGGCGGTCGTTTGCCGCTGCCACCCGATCCAGAGCCGGTTGAGCCATTGCTTGCCGGGTAGAGCGCTGCTTTGAACGGCGCAGCACCCAGGCGGCGATAGACCTGCAGAAAGATCTCGTCCGGGTTGGCTCGCAGGGCCAGATAGGCATCCATCAGCCTCTGAATGGCCGGCACCACGTCATCATAGGCAAAGCCGGGGCCGGCGTACTCGCCGATGGCTGTTGTCTCGGTCGCGTCGCCGCCAAGGGTGATCTGGTAGCTTTCAATCCCCGCCTTCTCCAACCCCAGAATGCCGATATGGCCGACATGGTGGTGACCGCAGGCGTTGATGCAGCCAGAGATCTTGATCTGCAGCTTGCCAATTTCTGCTGCCTGCGCGGGACTGCTGAAATGGTTGGCAATATCCTGCGCAACAGGGATGGAGCGAGCTGTGGCCAGCGCGCAATAATCCATGCCGGGGCAGGCGATAATGTCGGTGATCTGGCCGATATTGGCTGTGGCAAGCCCGGCCTGTTGCAAGCAGGCAAACACCTCTGGCAAGTCAACCGCCCGAACATGCGGCAGCACGATGTTCTGCTCGTGGCTGACGCGCAACTCGTTGACGCTGTAGCGCTCGGCGATGTCGGCCAGCGCCCGCATCTGGTCGGCGCTGGCATCGCCCGGCGCCTCGCCTATCAGCTTCAGCGATACGGTGACGATACGATAGCCGCTCTGCCGGTGGCCGGTGACGTTGGTCTTCACCCAGGCGCGGAAATCGGTGTCGGCAGCAAGGGCAGCATCCAGGTCAAGGGCGCGATCCGGCGCGTCATCGAACGCCGGCGGCGCAAAACAAGCCTCGATCCGTGCGACTTCCTTGGCGGAAAGAGCGTGGGTCGGCCCGGCTTCCTCGGCCATCAGCCGTTCGAACTCGGCCTCGACTTCAGCCCGAATATTCTCCAGCTTCGATTCGTGCACCAGGATCTTGATGCGGGCTTTGTACTTGTTATCGCGGCGACCGTGCAGGTTGTAGACCCGCAGTACCGATTCCAGATACGCCAGCAAGTCGTTCTTGGGCAGGAATTCGCGGATGACTTTGCCGATCATCGGCGTGCGACCCAAACCGCCGCCGACAATCACCTCATAGCCCGGTTCACCAGCCGCATTGCGCAGCATACGTAGGCCAATATCATGTGCCTTGGTCACCGCGCGGTCGTTGGGGGAGCCGGTGACGGCGATCTTGAATTTTCGCGGCAGGAAGGCGAACTCCGGGTGGCCACCGGACCATTGCCGCAGGATTTCCGCTGTTGGCCGCGGATCCTCGATCTCGTCCGCCGCAGCGCCTGCAAAGTGGTCCGCGGTCACATTGCGGATGCAATTACCGGAGGTCTGGATCGCGTGCATCCCGACATCGGCTAATGCATCTAGGATTGCTGGCACGTCTTGCAATGTCGGCCAATTGAACTGGATGTTCTGGCGCGTAGTGAAGTGGCCATAGCCCTTGTCCCAGCGCTCGGCAATCATCGCCAACTGGCGCATTTGCGGTGCATCAAGCGTGCCATAGGGGATGGCGACGCGCAGCATATAGGCATGCAATTGCAGGTAGAGTCCGTTCTGCAGCCGTAGAGGCTTGAACTCATCCTCTGTCAGCGCGCCAGACAGGCGGCGTTCCACCTGGCTGCGGAAAGACGCGACCCGCTCGCGAACGAACCGGTCGTCGAACTCGTCATACCGATACATGGGTCACCTCTGCCAGGCCTTCTGCCTGCCGGCCAAGGTCTGGGCGATTGCTGGGACCGAGGGTGCGGATGCGCTCACGGTAATGCACCGGCTCCAGCCGGCCAGCATCGTCTTGCATTACCTCTGCCAGATAGGGGCCAACGACATACGCCTCATGCTGTTCTGCCTGGGCCATCAGGAAGGCGGCATCGCCTGCTGTCCGGACCAGTGTTGCGTGCTGAAGCTCGCGCCGCCAGCAGCCACCGGAGGATAGGAAAACCACGTCGCCGCTCAGCAGATCATTTGCGGTTACGACTTGAAGCGCAGGGGTTTTGCTCATCGGATACCTCCAGCCACTAGGGCCGTTGATGGAGAAGGGGACAGAGTGGAAATAGCAGCCAGCGCACTACGCGGCGCCAGGCCGAGGAACAGGATCGCCGGGCCGGTAATGTCCGCTGCCGTCATACGCACGGTCAGATCGCTAAGCGTGGCTGCTGCAATGGTTTGGTTCGGGGCAGACGCGTTCTCGACCACACACATCGGCGTATCCGTTGACGCGCCATGCATTAGCAGCCGGCCTTGCAGGAACTTGGCTGCGGCTACGCCCATGTAGATCGCGGCGGTAGAGCCGGGGGCCGCCAACGCGCGCCAGTCGTGCTCAACAAAGCCGTTAATGTCGTGGCCAGTTAGAATGCGCAGCGCCGTGTTGCGCCCGCGCCGGGTCAGCGAGACTTTGGCGGAGGCCGCCGCTGCCGTCGCCGCGGTGATGCCGGGCACGATGGAGAAGCCGATGCCGGCGGCATCCAGCGCATCCATTTCTTCGTCAAGCCGGCCATAAACGCCAGGGTCGCCGGATTTCAGCCGGACCACTTGTGCGCCGGTTTGGGCCTCTGAGACGATCAGGGCGCAGATATCGGGCTGCTTCCAACTGGGGCCGCCGGGCGTCTTGCCGACTGAAATCAGCCGGGCCTCCCGCCGGGCCAACTCCAGCACTTGCGCCGATACCAGCCTGTCATAGATGACCACGTCGGCCTCGTGCAGCAGCCGACGGGCTTTGAGAGTCAGCAATTCGGGGTCGCCAGGGCCAGCGCCGACCAAATGCACGTGGCCGGCGAGCTTTTCTTCCGACTGCGCTTCGGCAGCCAGTGCTTCCAGCGCCCTCCAGGCGGCTTGTTCGCCGCCGCCCTCCAGGGCGCGTGGGCCAGCCTTACCAAAGAAGCGCGACCAGAAGCGACGGCGCGAGGCACCGCTGGGCAATGCCGCAGCCTGCGGACGAAAGCGCTCGGCAAGGCGGGCCAAAATGCCCAGGTTCGGTGTAAGGCTGGCCTCAAAATCCGCCTTGATCTGCCGCGCCAGCACAGGCGCGCAGCCCTCGGTACCGATGGCGACGGTTACCGGATCGCGGTCCACGATCGCCGGGGTGAGAAAATCGCTGGCTTCAAGATTGTCCACGGAATTGCAGAGCACGCCCGTAGCCTGCGCCAAACCAGCGACACGTTTGTCCTCCGCATCATCGCCGCTGGCCGCGTAGACCAGTGAGGCCGTGGCCAGATCGTGCTGGCCAAGTGGGCGAGCGACCAGCTGCAACTTCCCCACCGCCGCGAATTGGACTAATTCAGGCAGCGCCGCCTCGCCATAAACACAGAGCGTCGCCTCGGTCCTCAGCAGCAAGCGTGTCTTGCTCAACGCGACTGCACCAGCGCCGGCAATGGCGACGGTCTTGCCGCGCAGATCGAGGGAAATCGGCAAATGCCGCATGCAAAAACTCTCCTGCACGCACGGTGCTAGCGGTTCGGATGATGGATATATGCCGCATATATGAAGAATTTTGGGATAAATTTCTATCTTGTTGATGATTTTCGTCATAAATAGGGAGACAGTACCGATTTGATCGGCTATGCGGTGTGCAAATTCACGGATGCCCAAGGTTTTAGAAATGGCCGCCCAACTTGATGAACTCGATCGGAAAATCCTCTTAGCGCTGCAGGAGGATGCGACCCGGCCTTTGGACGAACTGGCAGTATTGGTCGGCTCCTCCCGTACGCCGGTGTGGAACCGGATCAAGCGATTAAAGGCCAATGGCGTGATCAAGCGGCAGGTCGCCGTGGTCGATCCAGAGGCACTGGGCCTCGACGCCTGCTTCTTTGTCTTCATCCGCACCAGCGAGCATGATGCCGGCTGGCTGCAGCGCTTCCTAGAGGCGGTCCAGAACAGCCCCGCCGTGATTGAGGCGCACCGGCTGGCGGGCGAGGTGGACTATATTTTGAAGGTTCGCGTGCCCAATCCCCGCGCCTATGACGAGTTCTACCAGGAGCTGATCCGTCACGTGAAGATCTTCAGCGTCACCTCCACCCTGTCGATGGAGGAGATCAAAAGCGACCACGGCCTGCCGATTGCGGTGGAGTGAGGGGCCGGGTTCGGCCTACAATTGCGACCAACCAATTCCCATGAATCCATAACAGGAAACACCCCTATGGCTCGCCCCGATACCACTATCACCAGCGCCAAAGTCACCTTGCTGCGCACACCGTTCGTTGAGCAACCGAAGCTCTCCGCCAATTTCACCCGTGACCGGGAAGTGCTGGTTCTCGAGATTGAGACCAAGGCCGGCCATGTTGGCCTCGGCTATCAGCTGTTCCTGCGCGATGGTTTTCGCACCGTCAAAACTTGCCTGGAGGAGCAATTCCTACCCCTCATCATTGGCCGCGACGCGACTGAGGTCGAAGGACTGTGGCGGGAGATGTATATGGGCTCTATTGCCGACGGCCGCATGGGCGTTAGCCTGTATGCCATCAGCGCCATCGACGTTGCGCTCTGGGATATTGTTGGCCAGGCAGCCGGGCTGCCATTGCACCGGCTGTGGGGCAATGTGCGGACGGAGGTGCCGGCTTACGGCTCTGGCTGTTGGCGCGGCATGGGCGGTGAGGGCATGGCGGAGAAGGGGGCTCGTTTCGTCGAACAAGGTTTCAAGGCGATCAAGATGCAGGTCGGTCACATCTGGACTGATGCGGAGGACGTAGCCAACGTCGCCCTGATGCGGGACACGGTCGGCTCCGAAATCGACATCATGGTCGACGTCAACATGGCCTGGACCGCTGATAAGGCCATCATCATGGGCCATAAGCTGGAAGATCACGGCATCTATTGGCTGGAAGAGCCAGTGATCCCGATGGACTTCGCCGGCTACCGCCGCATCGCCAAAGCCCTGACCCGCACCCGCGTCGTCGGCGGCGAGAGCCACTACACCCGCTATGATATGCAGCAATTCTTTGAGGACCCGTGCTGCCCGATCCTTCAGCCAGACGTGGTGCGCGGTGGCCTGACCGAGCTGCGCAAGATCGCGGTTATCGCCGACACGTGGGGCCTGAAGATCGCGCCGCACCTCTATCCCGAACTGATGATCCACCTCTGCGCCTCAATCCCCAACGCTGAGATCATTGAGGATATGGGCCTGATGGACGGGATGTTCGTCAACGCGCCGGCGCCGGTGAACGGCGTCATCACCGCACCAGAGACGCCCGGCCACGGCCTGAAGATCAAGCCGGAACTGATGCGCGACGCTGCGGTTTAGGATGATAGCAGGGGAGGTCTGCCTCCCCTGCTATCTGACGGGCTTAATCGACCAGCTTGACGTCGGCCCAGGCCTCGATCTGCTGGGTGATGTCATCGAGGTTGGCGCTCTCGCCCAACTCGTAAGTGCCGGCCTGCAGCATACCGCGCACGACATTGGCGATCATCATTGGCGCGCCAGCATTGATGCCCAGTTTCGCGCCGAGGCTGACGTCTTTCAGCATCAGGCCGATGGCGAAGTTGGAGGCCTGCTCGCCTTTCAGCATCGCCGGCAGGGTGCGTTCGGTGGCGCCGCTGCGGCCCGACGATTTGTTGATCACGTCAGAGATGGTTTGCAGTGACAGGCCGTATTTCCGGCCCACCGCGACGGCCTCATACATGGCCAAACGGTTGCAGGCGGCCATGGTGTTGTTGACGATCTTGACCACGTGGCCGTTGCCGATGTCGCCGCAATGCATGACGTTCGGGCTGATCGATTCGAAATAGGGCTTCACCTTCTCGAACGCCTCCATTGGTCCGCCGACCATGATGGCGATGGTGCCAGCGTCAGCGCCCGCCGGACCGCCAGAGACCGGAGCGTCGATCAGGGTGATGCCGCGCTCGGCCAACTCTGCCGCCATGGCGCGGGTCTCGTCCGGGTCGCCGGAGGTCTGGTCGACCAGGATTTTGCCGGGCTCCAGGCCCTCGATCAGGCCGCCCGGGCCAAAGATCGCTTCGCGTACGTTCGAGGAGCGCGGTAGGCACATCAAGACAATGTCGCACGTCTGCGCCAAAGCTGCACCGTTCTGTGCGGGGATTGCGCCATTGTCCGTAAAGCCCTGCACCACGTCCGGGCGCAGGTCGAGCACGTGTAGTTTGTGACTGAGCATCAGGCGTCGAGCCAATGCTCCGCCCATGGCGCCGAGGCCGACATAACCGATTTCCATAGATTTTCTCCTGTTGAATTCTTGCAGTGATGCCCGAGCGCTCGGGGGTGAGCGGCACGGCGATCCAACATCCACTCTAGCCCATTGGAAGCGCTTGTCATTAAGATCGGGGTTAAGGAGGAATGAACATGAAATTTGGTGGCATGGTCGCAACCAAGATCGACGGCTGGCAGATTTTCCCGGAACTGGAGGCGCTGGGCTATGACCATGGCTGGTCGCCGGACAGTCAGATGATCTGGTCAGATAGCTATGCGACGCTGGCGCTGGCAGCGCATCACACCTCGCGGATACGGCTGGGCACGGGGGTGGCGATTGCTGGCACGCGGTTGGCGCCGGTGACCGCACACTCTATTGCCTCGATCAATCAGCTAGCGCCGGGGCGGGTGTTTCTCGGGATCGGGACCGGCCACACCGCCATGCGGATCATGGGGCAGAGGCCGATGAAAGCGGCGGCCTTCCGCGAGTATCTGCGGGTCCTGCGGGCGTTGCTTCATGGCGAGGAGGTCGAGTACGCCATGCCCGGCGGGGATGGAGAGCCGCGGCTCATCCAATTCCTTGATCGGGAGCTGGAGAGCATCAACACGGACCAGCCGGTTCCGGTCTATGTCGCCGCGAATGGACCGAAGGCGCTGGCGGCTGCCGGCGCCTATGGCGACGGGCGGATCTGCGCAGGCAATGAGCCGCTGGGCGTGCTCGCGCGGAATGTCGAGCGAATCAAGGAGGGCGCCGAAGAGGTCGGCCGAACGCTGCCGGACGACTTTCACACCGCTGCATTGACGTTCGCCTGCGTGTTGAAGGCAGGGGAAAAACTGGATTCGGAGCGGGTGATCGACGAGGTCGATGCCGCTGTCGTCTCCACCCTGCACTATTGGTACGAGCTGTATCAGGAGTGGGGGCGGGACGATTTCGTCTCCGACCGGGTGCGCGGCGTGTGGGAGGATTACAAGCAGTATGTCGAGACCACTATGCCGCCGGAGCGCCGCCACCTGATGCTGCACACCGGCCATTGCGCCTTCTGCCCGCCAGAGGAACGCCGCCTCATCACCCCGGACCTGATCCGCGTCGCCGGCGGCCTTGTCGGCGAGCCGGATGAGATCGTGGAGCGCCTGGGCCAGCTAGAGGCGGCAGGTTTGAAAGAGGTGACGCTGCTGCCGCCGGTTGCGCAGATGCGCGCGAACTTTAAAGACTTTGCCGAGCAGATTATGCCGCGTGTGCGATAGAGCGGCTGAAGGATGATGTTATGAGTATAGAGACTTACCCCGACCGCAGGCGCCTCATATCCGCCGCCGAATTGGCGCGGGTGCAGGAGGTAGTAACCATCCTCGACCTGCGTCAGGCGGAGGATTTTGCGCTGGGGCACATCGCCGGCGCGAAGCATTTGGATATCTACAGCTTCAGCCTGAACAACTCCGCGCCGGAGCCGCTGGAGGCCTTTCTGGCGATGTTCCAGGGACCGTTCGGTGCGCGCGGGCTCTCGCGCGAGAAGCCGGTGGTGGTCTATGACCATGAGAGCGGCGAGCGGGCGGCGCGTGCGGTCTGGTTGCTGACTGTGCTGGATCATCCGGACGTGAAGCTTTTGGATGGCGGCGCAGACGCCTGGACCGCCGCCGGCCAGAGGCTGGTGCGGGTTGGAGAAGCCGAGGCGCCGGTCGATCCCGGCAAGGCGCCACCGACGCCGCCGCCGTTCGTCGGCGGGCGGCGGCTGGAGTTCCTGGCGACCCGCTTCGACGTTGCCGCCGCCATCGGCGACGCCAGCAAGGTGATCCTCGACGTCCGCCGCCGCTCCGAATACGAGGGCACGGAGAAGCGCGCGCGCCGGGTCGGCACCGTGCCGGGCGCGGTGCACGTGTTCTGGCGCGACCACCTGGACGAGCACGGCGCCTTCCGACCGGCGGATGAGGTGCGGGCGCTCTATGAAGCGCGGGGTGTGACGCCGGACAAGGGCATCATCGCCTACTGCCAGGGCGGCTACCGCTCGGCCAACACCTTTCTGGTGCTGAAGGCGCTGGGCTACCCGGACGTCCGCAACTATGTCGGCTCGTGGGCGGAGTGGGGCAACCGCGACGACTCGCAGATCGTGTTGCCGGGCTAGGCGCTGACACGGTTGGTCTGTTAGCATGGCGGCAATGACACCAAGCCCGCAGGATCACGCCCATGTCCGTCTCCTATCCCCCTTCCGCCGGCTGGCGCGATTTTCCCCGGTATCCGGACCCGGCGATTGAGGTGCTGGACCCGCGCTTTCAGCATATCAAAATCTTCTCCGCCGCCGTCGAACGGCTCTACACCGGCTGCCGCTGGTCGGAGGGGCCGGTGTGGTTTGGCGACGGGCGCTATCTGCTGTGGAGCGATATTCCAAACCAGCGCATCCTGAAGTGGGACGAGGAGACCGGCGAGACCAGTGTCTTCCGCAAGCCCAGTGACTTCGCCAATGGCAACACACGCGACCGGCAAGGACGCCTGGTGACGTGCCATCATGCCCGCAAGCTGACGCGGACTGAGTATGACGGCTCCATCACCGTGTTGGCAGATCAGTATGAGGGCAAACGGCTGAACTCCCCCAACGACGTGGTCGTGAAGTCGGATGGGTCGATCTGGTTTACCGACCCGATGTTCGGAATTTTGGGCAATTACGAGGGCAACAAGGCCGAGGCTGAGCTGCCGATGTGTGTGTACCGGCTCGACCCGGAAAGCGGCGAGATGACGGTGATCGCCGATGATATTGCCGGCCCGAATGGCCTGTGCTTCTCTCCGGATGAGAGCATGCTGTACGTGGTTGCTAGCCGTGCTGAGCCGACGCGGACGATTGTCGCCTATGACATGTCGAGCGATGGCAAGAGTGTGCAGAAGGCGACTCTGAGGGTGCATATAGACGCCGGGCCAGGCGGTACGCCGGACGGCATGCGCTGCGACACCGACGGCAACCTGTGGTGTGGCTGGGGCATGGGGGCTGAAGGTCTAGACGGTGTCGCTGTCTATGCGCCAGATGGCGTTCGGATCGGCTTTATCAACTTGCCGGAGCGGTGCGCCAATGTCTGCTTCGGTGGCCTGGAGCGCAACCGGTTGTTCATGGCGGCGAGCCAGTCGATGTACTCGCTGTACGTGAATACGCAGGGCGTGGCCGGTGGGTGACGCTGTTAAGCCGCGCTAGCCAGCGCGGTAGAGATTTGTTGAGGTATGTTAAGGGTC
>Ga0055584_100005334_pt1 | contig 12599 bp, 14 predicted proteins | sample OSDHelmetaG_FD_58716 | JGI IMG/M metagenome (GOLD analysis project Ga0055584, IMG submission 58716) | Pelagic marine sediment microbial communities from the LTER site Helgoland, North Sea, for post-phytoplankton bloom and carbon turnover... | ecosystem: Environmental > Aquatic > Marine >... | reverse complement strand
CGGGTAGTGTGTTGCCAACGGGGTCCGCCGACAGTTTTAACGATGGTTCGGTTGTTTGCTTCCAGGAAGCAGCAAGAGATAAGCAGGTTCCAACAAGTTCTCCGGACAACTACGATTCTGGTTCTGTGGTTTGCTTTAAAGAAATCAGAAGCCTGCATCGCTAATTTACGATATCTCAGGGGTCGTCACCCCTCTGTTCTTTAGAAAGATTCTAAAAAAGCCCTTGCGAGGCTAATGGAATCCATCTATCTAATTGGTTGATAGCACTGGTTCGGTCCTGTTTACAGAGGCGAGCCAGTTGCACCGTTTCAAATGACCTCAACCGAAGACCAAAATGCAACTCAATCGCCTTACAGACTATGCGGTTATTGTCCTGTCTTATCTGGCCCGAACACCCAGAACGGACGGTGGCGATAATTTGGCAGGAGACTTTGTGCTCGCTTCCTCTGCTCAAATAGCGGAAGAAACGGCTATTCCGTCTCCGACTGTTGCTAAGTTATTGAAAATGTTGAGTAAGTCTGACCTGGTGACCTCGCAAAGAGGTATCGCAGGCGGGTACTTTTTATCACGTAAGCCAACGGAAATTTCAGTTGCTGAAATCATCAGAGCTGTCGAAGGGCCCATCGCGTTGACTGCTTGCGTCGATGGGAACGAGGGCGACTGCAGCTCAGAGTCTTTCTGCGCCATGCGTGGGAATTGGGATCAGGTTAACAGAGCCGTAACGGACGCTCTGGAGAGGGTGTCCTTGGTTGAAATGAGGCCCATGTTTCCGAATCTTTCTGCTTCCTTGGGCCAATTGCCACAGACATCAGAAACGATATCATAATGCTAATTTACTGGTTGGAGAGCTGATATGGCTGCAACAGTTGATACTGTTGAACGAGTGGAATCCATTACTGCTGACAAATACAAGTATGGGTTTGTCACGGACATCGAAATGGAGTCTGCACCTATTGGATTGAGTGAAGACACTGTTCGCTTTATTTCTGCCAAGAAGGAAGAGCCATCTTGGATGCTCGAATGGCGTTTGAAAGCCTACCGGCATTGGTTGACAATGAAAGAACCTAATTGGGCGAAAATTGGCTACGATCCAATCGACTATCAAGATACTTACTTCTTTGCTGCGCCAAAACAAAAAGTAGCGCCTAAGAGTTTGGATGAGGTCGACCCTGAGTTACTTCGCACTTACGAAAAACTCGGCATCCCGTTGAAAGAGCAAGAAGTGCTTGCTGGCGTTGCTGTGGACTATGTTTTTGATTCAGTATCCGTCGCAACAACATTCCGCGCCAAGTTGGAAGAGGCTGGCGTTTTGTTCATGCCGATTTCGGAAGCTATTATTAATCACCCCGATCTTGTTAAGAAGTACATGGGAACAGTTGTTCCGACCTCTGACAATTACTTTGCTGCGTTGAATTCAGCTGTCTTTACGGACGGTTCATTTGTTTACGTCCCAAAAGGTGTTCATTGCCCAATGGAATTGTCGACTTACTTTCGCATCAACGCGCAAAATACAGGCCAGTTTGAAAGAACATTGATCATCGCTGATGATGACACTTATGTTTCTTATCTGGAAGGCTGCACCGCGCCGATGAGAGATGAAAACCAACTTCACGCTGCTGTGGTTGAGTTGGTTGCTCACGAGAATGCTGAGATCAAGTATTCAACTGTGCAAAACTGGTACCCTGGTGACGAAGAAGGCAAGGGCGGTATCTACAACTTCGTTACTAAAAGAGCGAAGTGCGCTGGCGCAAACTCGAAAGTTTCTTGGACCCAAGTAGAAACGGGCTCTGCCGTTACTTGGAAATATCCATCCTGCATTCTTCAAGGCGATAACAGCCAGGGCGAGTTCTACTCCATTGCCATTACGAACAATATGCAGCAAGCGGATACTGGGACCAAAATGGTTCATATCGGCAAGAATACGAGATCGCGGATTATCTCCAAGGGGATTTCGGCTGGGAAAGCACAGAACACCTATCGTGGTCTGGTGAAGGCGCTGCCGCGCGCTTCCAATGCCCGTAACTTTACACAGTGTGACAGCTTGTTGATCGGTGATCGTTGTGGTGCACACACCGTCCCTTATATCGAGAGCTCAAACTCTTCCGCACGTATCGAGCACGAAGCGACCACTTCTAAGGTAAGCGAAGACCAGCTGTTCTATTGCCGCCAACGCGGCATTCCAGAAGAAGAAGCGTTGGCTCTTATCGTGAACGGCTTCTGTAAAGAAGTGTTGCAAGAGTTGCCCATGGAATTCGCAGTTGAAGCCCAGAAACTTGTCGCGATCAGCCTTGAAGGCTCGGTCGGCTAATTAATTGAATTTACTAGGAAAAGAATAACGAAATGCTTAAGATTTCTAATCTGCATGCTGCAATTGAATCTGAGAACAAGCCTATCCTAAAGGGCGTGAATCTGGAAATTGGTGCGGGCGAAATACATGCCATTATGGGGCCAAATGGCTCCGGTAAATCCACACTGTCTTATGTTCTTTCTGGTCGTGATGGCTATGAAGTGACTGACGGCTCTGTGGATTTTTCAGGAGAAGATCTGATGGAAATGGAGCCAGAAGAACGTGCGGCTGCTGGCCTCTTCCTAGCCTTTCAGTATCCTGTTGAGATCCCGGGTGTTCAGACTATGACGTTCTTGCGCACTGCGCTAAATGAGATCAGAAAAGCCCGCAGCGAAAAAGAAATTGACGCTGTTGGTTTCCTGAAGCTTGTCAGGGAAAAGTGTAAATCGCTGAACATTTCTGACGAAATGATGAAACGGGCCGTTAATGTTGGTTTCTCTGGTGGTGAGAAGAAGCGTAATGAGACATTACAGATGGCCGTTTTGGAACCCAAATTAGCGGTGCTCGACGAGACAGATTCTGGCCTCGATATTGATGCTTTGCGGGTTGTTGCTGATGGTGTGAACGCACTTCGTAGCCCAAACCGCTCCATGCTGGTGATCACACACTATCAGCGTCTTCTCGACTATATTGTTCCTGACAAAGTTCATGTCATGGCGAATGGACGGATCGTTAAATCTGGCGGCAAAGAATTGGCGTTAGAGTTGGAAGAGCATGGTTATGCTCAATACGAAGCCGCTTAAGGGGACAGTTCAAGTGTCATCGGTTATTCCTGCATACCAATCGCTTTTCAACGGCAAAGACCACAGCAATGATCCCGCTTGGTTGCGTGACGTCCGCGTCGCTGGTCTGGCATCCTTTGCAAACGAAGGCTTTCCTTCCATCAGAAATGAGCGTTGGAAGTACACAAATCTCTCTCCGCTCAATGCAGGAGAGTTCGTAGGTATAGAGCCTGCCAACGACGCATTCAAAATTGGTGCGAAATCGGCTTGGGCACAGGCACGAATGGTGTTTGTTAACGGTGCTTACCGTGAAGACCTGTCCGATATTGCAGAGCTTAAGGGGCAGGTGAAGGTTGTAAGACTTCACCATAGCCTCAGCACGATGAAAGACGATTTTGGTCAGTTACTTGATCAGGACCTGCCGCTTGTTGGTTTGAATTCAGCCCTGATGCAGGACGGCTACCGCGTCGTGGTTGCTGACAAAGCCAAGATTGAAGGTGTTTTGGAAGTTGTTTTTGCTAACTCCGGACATAAGAACGCTGTTTTCCCAAGAAATTCTCTGAAGCTCGGCAAGGGCAGTGAATTGACTTTGGTTGAGCACTTCATTGGCCAAGGCAGCTACTTCACGAACTCTGTCGGTGAAATAGACATCCTGGAAGGTGCCAAGTTGCATCACTATCGTTTACAGGATGATGATATCTCAGCGATTAACCTCTCTCATTCTTTCGTGAGAGTAGGGGCAGAAGCACTCTACGATAACTTTGCGCTGTCAACTGGCGCCAAATTAGCCCGCAATGAAATTTCATGTCACATCGACGGCGAAGGTGCTCACCTAAATTTGTTGGGTGCTTATCTTGTTTCTGATGCCGCCGACGGCAAGGGGCAAACTTGTGACACGACAACTTTCATCGATCACGCCGTTGCCAACACAACATCACGTGAGGTTTACAAAGGCGTGCTTGATGGTCGAGGCTATGGTGTTTTCCAAGGAAAAATCCTTGTCCGCGAAGATGCGCAAAAGATCGAAGGCAATCAGCTTTCTCGAGCTTTGATGCTGTCTGACAAGGCAGAAATCAATACTAAGCCAGAGCTTGAGATCTACGCGGATGACGTCATTTGTTCTCACGGTGCGACGGTCGGTGATTTGGATGAAGAAGGTTTGTTTTACCTGCGCTCTCGCGGCATTCCCAAAGCCAGAGCGAGAGCCTTGTTGGTGAAATCTTTCGTCGGTGAAGTGCTTGATGAAATTGAAAATGAGGCTATTCGCGAGGCCTTCACAGAGCATACCGCCAACTGGTTGAGCGCGAACGCTGAGGGCTGATAAGTGACCAGCAATCTAGCTTACGACGTTCAAAAGATTAGAGCGGACTTTCCAATTCTAAGCCGGGAAGTTTACGGTAAACCCTTGGTTTTTCTCGATTCTGCTGCTTCGGCTCAGAAGCCTCGTCAAGTCATATCCGCCATGGTTGACGTGATGGAGAATGACTATGCCAATGTTCACCGTGGTGCACATTATTTGAGCCAAGTTGCGACAGACCATTTTGAGTCTGCGCGTGAAAAGGTTGCTCGGTTCATAAATGCCACCGAAGACGAAGTGATCTTCACGCGTGGTGGCACGGAAAGTATGAATCTTGTCGCCTCGTGCTTTGGTCAGGCCCATCTGAAGGGCGGTGATCAAGTTGTTACGTCTGTGATGGAACACCATGCCAACATCGTCCCTTGGCAGATGCTGGAAGGATCTAAAGGGATCGAAGTTCTGTTCGTTCCAGTTGACGAACGCGGTGTTTTGGATATGGCCGCTTTTGAAGCTCTTCTGGGGCCAAAGGTGAAACTGGTATCGTTGGCTCATGTTTCTAATGTTCTAGGCACAGTCAATCCGGTCGAAGATATCATTGCTTTAGCCCATTCGAAAGGCATCCCTGTGATGCTTGATGGATGTCAGGGGATCACCCACGGATCCGTTGACGTAAAAGCACTAGACGTCGATTTCTATGTCTTCTCCGGTCATAAACTTTACGGCCCGTCGGGTATTGGTGTTCTCTACGGCAAAAAGGGTCTGCTGAACTCCATGCCTCCTTATCAAGGCGGTGGGGATATGATCGAGACTGTTACTTTGGAAGGAACAACCTTCAAAGAGGCTCCTCATCGCTTTGAGGCGGGAACACCTGCGATTGTCGAGGCCATCGGATTGGGCGCAGCAATCGACTATGTAAGCGAAGTCGGAATGGATGCGATAGCAGCGCATGAAACATTGTTGCTTGAACAGGCAATGGCGAAGCTGTCGGCGATCGAAGGGATGCAGTTGATCGGCACTGCACCGAACAAAGTTTCTGTCCTCTCCTTCAATGTTGAAGGCATTCATCCTTTAGACATTGCAACTGTTTTGGATCGCCAAGGGGTGGCTGTTCGTGTTGGTCAGCATTGTGCTGAGCCACTCATCAAGGCGATGGGCTATGAGGCCACGGTGCGTGCCTCTTTCGGCATGTACAACACGCTAGAGGAAGTTGATAAGTTGGTTGCTGGCGTCGAAAAAGCCAAGAAAATGTTTGGAGCTTAGTTATGTCGATGGAGCTTTACCAGGAATACGCTGACGCACTCGACATGCTCGACGATGATATGCGATTCGAATATATTATCGATCTTGGCAAAACAGCGAACGAAGTGCCTTTTCCCGAAGATTTCATGCGCGATGAAAACCTGATGCATGGCTGTATGTCGCGTGTTTGGATCATCCATACCGTTAATGATGGCAAACACAACTTCATTGGTGAGAGCGACGCCGTGATCGTTAAAGGCCTTGTGTCAATGATGACCAAGTCGTTTAGTGGTCTGACTAGCGAAGAATTGGCTGGAATTACATTAGACCACGTTCGGAAACTCAATCTTGGAGCACTGACCACACAGCGCCAAGTTGGCATGATGGCAATGCTCAAGCACATGCAAAAATTGGCGGCTGTATAAATGGTAGATGACAATCTCACTCTTCAGGACTTTATGCCCGGTACGTCCGTTGATGGCACAAGCTTCAAAGCGCGCGCAGGCGAAATCCTGCCTGAAGGGACGATGGTGGCATCGCAATCCGCAATCATTGATGCTTTGCGAGAGGTATATGATCCGGAGATACCGGTCAGCCTTTATGATCTCGGTCTGATCTACACCATGGAGATGCTCAAGGGTGGCGACGTGCAGATTGAAATGTCCCTAACAGCACCTGGTTGCCCAGTTGCCGGCGAAATGCCAGGCATGGTGGCGGACGCCGTCGCGGCTGTCGATGGCGTTGGACGTGTAGAGGTCGAACTGGTTTGGGACCCGCCTTGGACGAAAGATCGAATGTCCGAAGAGGCTAGACTTATTCTGGATATGTTTTAATCTCAGAAAACGTACCTATATTAGCTTTAACACTTATTAGTGATTTGAGATTCTAAGCATGGCGTTACAAAACATTATATCTTTGACTGACAAAGCGGCCGACCGTGTGAAGGCGCTTATGTCGAAAGGTGAAGACGACTGTATCGGGCTTCGTGTTGGCGTTAAGGGCACGGGATGTTCCGGTATGTCCTATTTCGTTGAGTATGCCAAAGACCGAAAAAAATTGGAAGACGTTGTAGAAGATAAAGATGTGAAAATCTTTATCGATCCAATGGCTGTCATGTATTTGTTGGGCAGCACTATGGACTATGAGGAAACGCGTTTCAGTTCTGGTTTCACCTTCACGAACCCTAATGAAAAAGGCCGTTGCGGCTGTGGAGAAAGCTTCCACGTTTAGGAAACTTGTCTTCCTTGTTGTCGTTTTACTTTCTCCCGGGACGGGTTCGATTGAGGCTTCAGGTTCGGAGAAGGAACGCCTTACTTTTCTTCGTTCTGTCGCAAGAGGGCATAGTCAGCTCGGGGATTTCAAATGGTCAAAGTCGTGGAGCTGTGGTTCTGAGTATTGTGGTGGGCTGACCTCGTGCGAACACGCTTTTCACGCTCTCTTGGTTTGTAACTCTAGTGAACGTGACGGTGACTCTGACGGTGTTCCGTGCGAATCCCTTTGCAAAGTTGTCGACGACGACCCGCCGAAATAATGGGTTCAGCTGCAAAGCTTATTTTTCATCAAGTGATAGAAAACCCTCGGTAGTTTTCGCTCGCTACCTCGTCACAAATGGCGCGGTAAGCGGGAAGTCCGGCCATATATGGCATGAACACCTGAGCCTTACCTTCGATGTTTGCGCCGTTGTACCAACTGTCTGTTTCAGAGCGCAGGAACTGATTGCCAGCCCGTTGAACCTCTTGTCCCCATTCGTCTTGCGTCGCTTGCTTCGCTTCGATTAGTGTTTGTCCTTTGGTTTTCATTTGTTCCAAACAGTCAGTGATCCAATCGACGTGTTGTTCAATCGCCATCAACATATTTGTGAAAACAGAGGGGCTGCCGGGGCCTGTCACTGTGAACAGGTTAGGGAAGCCGTTAACCATCAATCCAAGGTAAGTTTGCGGTCCACTTGCCCATTGATCCTTTAGTGTTTGACCATCTTTTCCTTTGATTTCAATAGCATTGAGTGCGCCAGTCATGGCATCAAAACCGGTCGCAAGAACGAGCGCATCGCATTCGATTGCTCGATTCGTGGTGTGAACAGCGTTTGAAGAGAGGCACTCAATGGGTTCCTCTTTCAGGCTGATCAAGGTGACATTGTTGCGGTTGAAGGTTTGATAGAAGTCTGTATCGACACACATGCGTTTGCCACCAAGAGGAAACTTAGGGCAAAGCAGTTCAGCTGTTGCCGGATCTTTGACAATCCCTCTGATTTTGTTTTTGAAGAACTCGGAGGCGGTTTCGTTGGCCTGTAAATCAGTCATGATATCGCTGTAGGCGCCAAGAAAGGGTAGGCCGCCATCTGCCCAACGCTCTTCATAAACGGTGGTTCGTTCTTCTTCGGGAACTTCAAGCGCGCTTTGGGTGTTGGGGTAAGTCAAGACACCGGACAGCGTAGTTTTGGCTAATTCTCGAAGTTCCGGATAGTTAGCTTTGGTTTGCTTTGAGACTTCAGGATTGGCTTTTGAATTATGCGCCGGGACAGAATAATTGGCCGTCCGCTGAAACACGGTGACTTCAGCGGCTTCTTTCGCAACGATTGGGAGTGATTGGATGCCAGAGGAACCTGTGCCGACAAATCCAACTTTTAGGCCCTCAAAACTAACCTGTTCATGGGGCCATTTGCCGGTATGATAAACGGGGCCAGAAAAATTCTCTAATCCATTAATCGTCGGCGCGAAGGGTACGGATAGACAACCGGTGGCGAACACAACAAAGCGAGAGGCGTATTGGTCGCCACTTTCTGTTGTTGTTGACCAGGTGTTGTTTTGTTCTTCAAATGTCGCTGAAACAACTTTTGTTGAGAGTTTGATTGACCTCTTCAGGTCAAAGCGCTCGGCCACATGCTCGGCGTAGTCAAGAATCTCGGGTTGAGGAGCATAGCGCTCACTCCATTCCCACTCTTGTTCGAGGTCTTTGTCGAAAGAGAATGAGTATTGGAAAGAAGGGACATCACAACGCGCACCGGGATAGCGGTTCCAATACCAAGTGCCACCAATGCCTTCACCCGCTTCCAGAGCAAGGCAGCTTAAACCAATCTGGCGCAGTTTGTGGATCAGGTAGAGACCTGAAAAACCGGCCCCTACAATCAAAACATCTAAATCGGGTTGTTTAACAGTCATGTGGTATTTTTCCTCCGCTGAAAGCATAGATCGCTTTTCGACGGGATCAATGGCTTCTTGTTACAGAGCTTAACAAAATTTGAAGCAACTTTGGTTTACGTCTGCAGCGTAAAAGTGCAGAATCGGGGCATGAAAGATTTACTTGTAATATTCGATTGTGACGGGGTCTTGGTTGATAGCGAGCCGGTCTCCAACGCTGTACTAACAGAAATGCTCGCTCAAGTCGGTTTGGAAATGAGTGTTGAAGAATGCCGACGCCGGTTTGTTGGAAAAGCCATGCCTTCTGTCCAGGTAGAAGTAGAGGCGGAACTAGGGCACGCTCTGGCCCCATCATGGAGTGAAGACGTGCGGGATCGTACAGAGATAGCGCTTAACCAGAGCATTCAACCGGTGCCTGGTGTGGTTGAACTGGTAAAAGAACTAGTTCGAAATCAAGTGCCGATTTGTGTCGCTTCCTCCGGACGTTACTCCAAAATGAACGTGACACTTGGGAAAACCGGCTTGTTACCCTATTTTGAAAAACTGTTGTTCTCCGCCGAAACGGTGGGGATAGGCAAACCTGCACCAGACCTTTTTCTTTATACTTTGGATCAAATGGGTTTCGCTGCCGCTCAAGCCGTAATCATTGAAGATTCCATTCCGGGCGTGCAAGCTGCTGTTGCGGCGTCCGTTCGGGTCTTAGGTTATGTCGGTGACCCCTTTACAGATCGCAAGGCGATGGTTAGGGAAGGGGCTGAAATTTTTGATTCTATGTCCATGGTTCCCTCATTGCTGGGGTTGAACCGGTAAAGCCACATTGGGGGAAATAATGTCATTCGAACAACAGCTTGAAAAAGTAACCAACGCACCTGGTTTTGTCGCCGCGCTCGATCAAAGCGGTGGCTCCACACCGAAAGCACTTGGCCTCTATGGCATTGGCGAAGACCGCTATAGCAATGACACCGAAATGTTTGCATTGATGCAGGCCATGCGTGCCCGAATCATGACGTCTCCAGCTTTTGATGGCTTGAAGGTCCTCGGTGCCATTTTGTTTGAGCGTACTATGAAAGAGAAGATCGGTGATGTTTCTGTTCCAGCGTTTCTCTGGAACGAAAAGAATGTTGTCCCATTCCTAAAGGTTGACAAAGGCCTTGAAGATGCGAGCAACGGTGTTTGTCTTATGAAGCCGATGCCTGACCTTGAGAAGACCTTGAGAGAAGCCAAGGCTTACGGTGTTTTTGGCACTAAAATGCGTTCTGTGATCGATGAAGCTAATGCAAATGGGATCGCTGCTATCGTAGAGCAGCAGTTTGCGGAAGCTGCGAGAATTATCGCTTGCGGTCTCGTTCCAATTATTGAACCGGAAGTGACAATCACTAGCCCAGACAAAGCTGAGTGCGAAGCAATTCTATTGAGCGAGTTGACAAAAGCTCTTGATGCGCTCCCTGCGGATCAAAAGGTGATGTTGAAGTTAACGCTTCCGGAAGAAGCAAATCACTACCAGTCTTTGATTGCCAATCCGAAAGTGGCAAGAGTGGTTGCTTTGTCCGGTGGCTACGTTCGTGATGAGGCAAATGCGAGGCTTGCTGAAAACAAAGGCATGATCGCTTCTTTTTCTCGTGCCCTTAGCGAAGGCCTCAACGATGCGCAGAGTGATGATGAGTTCAACGCGACACTAGGCTCAAGTATTGATTCTATTTGTTCTGCTTCCAATACTTAACCGATTGCTGAAAAGACCTCTCTTTTCAGTTCATGCCATTGTTCCTCATCGCTGGTGAGGAGCAGTGGTCCTTCAAAATCCACTGGCCGGTATGGCAAGTTGTCTAATCGGTGGCTGTATCCGCCCGCTTCTTTGTGAAGAAGCCAGCCCGCCGCATGATCCCAGGGCAAAAGGCGGAAGAAGAACATGTAGTCCAGTTCTCCGTTTGCGAGTTCCGGATAGCGCACAGCACAACTGCCAGCATGTTCATAGGATCCAGTTTTCTTCAGGCTCTCGCGAATTTGCGATTTGAGGTCTGTAGGTAAGAATTTGAGGCCTCCTGATCCATGCGATTGATGAAGAGGCGGCGCTTTCTTGACCTTCAGATCTTCAGATTTGCCATCCATTGCTTCTGACCAAGAGCCTTCGCCCCTTATGGTGCAATGAGAAACTTGACTGTTGGGATTGTAGATAAACCCCGCAGCCACTTCACCCTTTTTAACGACCGCAATGATGGTGCCAAACCTAGGCCTCTCGGCCACGAAATTGCCAGTGCCGTCGATAGGGTCGATGATGATCGAAAGGTCAGCGTCTTTGAGCTTTGACAATAAGGTTGGATCGCCTGCGACAGACTCTTCTCCGAAAACAAAGGCTTGCGGAAAAGCTTTTGTTAGCCCTGCTGTAATGGCAATTTCCGCAGCTTTGTCGGCTTCAGTTACAAAATCGCTAGGGTCAGATTTAGTCTCGATCTGTGCCGCTGACAGATTGCGAAACCTCGGCATGATTTCTTCTTCTGCAGCAGATTTCACGATTTCAGCGATAAGGGAGAGCTGTTTCCTTGAGATTGGCACAAATCGGCTTTCGGTCATTGGGTTGTGAACAGACGTTTCTACCAAGTGATTGCGGCTTTGAGTAGGCTCCTTAGCAATAAAAGATAAAGGCCTTGGGAAATATGATGAAAAAGATGATCATTGCTGGATTGTCGTGTGTTTTAAGTCTAGCCGCCGTTGCAGCGCTGGTTTGGCATTTTTTCATCTACAAGGATCCCGCACTTTGGCATGTGAAACTCTACCAGACTTACAGTGGCTGGGATCTAATCTGCGACCAGTACCAAGACACAGACCAGCACCGTTGTTATCTTCGCTACGTCGATACCTATTCGCTTGATCCGTTCGGCGCGGCAGTATTTTTCGTTCAACACTCGGTGAAGAACGGAACCAGGCTGTCGATTGGCTTGGAAAAAGGTTCCGTCATCCAATCTTCAGCATTTGTAGGGCAGGGGAGCACAAAGAAAAGCGCGTTACTTAATGGATGTAGCGAAAGTAGCTGCATTTTAGACGCGGGCAAAACCGGACAGTTTATGATGTCGGCCAACAAGGCAGAAGCTTGGCAGATCAATTTCACTGAAGAACACGGGGAGGCACGACAGTTGATGATTGATGTTTCAAAATACGCAAGCGCTGAAAGGGATTTCATAACTGAGTTAAAAAAGCGCGGGCTGCACTAAAAGCTGAAATCTATTTCCGATCCTGTTATGCTGCGCTTCTGGCTCAGTAAAAGGAAATATGATGTCCGTAGGTTTAGTACTCACACTCAATGGTAAAGATCGTCCAGGAATGGTTTCTGTTTTGTCAGAAGTTGTTTCAAAGCACAGTGCGACTTGGGTCGAGAGCAGATTCATTAACCTCGGTGGCCGCTTTGCTGGTGGCGCGCACGTTGACGTGGACGAGAGCAAAGCTGAGGCTTTGGCTGCTGATCTGAAAGCCCTGAGCCAACCGGAAACGTTCCTTGTTCTGGTCGATCTTATGGATGAGACAGCGGATGAAGGATCCACTCTACTGCTAGAATTGATGGGGCCTGACCGCGTTGGCATTATCCACGATATGTCTAAAGCGTTGGCGGGAATCTCTGTTTCAATAGATGAACTGGTTAGTGAGACCGTTGAGGCATCAATGGGCGGCGGAGAGACTTTCTTTGTTCAGTTGTCCTTGTCTGTCCCTGAAGACGTCGAAGAGGAAGATGTCGTTTCAGTCTTGGAAACCGCACTTCCAGAATTCATGATTGACGTGATTGAAGACGAAGAAGAATAGTTCTCGTAAGTTTAGATGAATTAGTTCCGACTTAATCTGACATAGTAGTCCTTCCAGCTAGCTGGAAG